>ENA-OQJH01000023-OQJH01000023.1-human-gut-metagenome-genome-assembly--contig:-NODE-23-length-73022-cov-10.952534_pt1 | contig 73022 bp, 84 predicted proteins | sample MGYA00242597_ERZ504763 | MGnify/ENA primary metagenome ERZ504763 (study PRJEB26092, sample SAMD00036359) | human gut metagenome | host: Homo sapiens | study: EMG produced TPA metagenomics assembly of... | reverse complement strand
AGGCAGACTTAGAAGAAGCACTGGAAGAACTGAAAGACATGAGAGCGGACTGGAAGCCAGAGAAAGAGCCGAACATGAACGAGGAAATCGAACTCATTAAGAAGTGGGTAAAGGAAAGAGAGGACTTTATCAATGAGTAAAGAGATAAGGGAGCTTGAAGAAAACTCCAAGAGAATCATTGAGAATATGAGACCGCAGACAATAGCACAGTATCATATCAAGCAATGGTTAGATGACAATTTTATAATGGGCTGTGCAAGGTTGGAGTACACAGGAAAGGACACAGCAAAGGTTATGGACACTGTTGGCGGTGTCATGTATGTAGAATATAAGAACGGGGAAGTAAGAGAATGTCAGAAATAGAGAAGCAAGAAGCTAAGGGCAGAAAGAGAAATGTTCAGATAAACATTAGGATTTCAGAAGCCGAAGCTGAACAGTTAAGAAAAAAGTAGAGCAGTCGGGAATGAGCCAACAAGAGTACATTCTTTCATGCGTTCTGAATAAACCCATAACCAATACAGACGGAATAAAAGAACTTATACCAGAGTTAAAGAGGGTGGGTAATAATTTGAACCAGATAGCACATGCACTAAATGGCGGAAGATACTATCAGTACAATCTTATTACCGACAACCAAAAGGAGTTGGATAAGGTATGGCAGTCATTAAAGCAGTTTCTTCAAAAGCAGGCATAGGGCAAGCACTGGACTATGTGACGAAAGAGGAAAAGACGGAAGATAAGCTTGTCAGCGGTCTGCACTGTGAACCAGATACAGTAAAGGACGAAATGCAAGCCACCAAGGAGCTGTGGGGCAAGACTGGGGGCAGAACTTATAAGCACTTCGTACACAGCTACCATGAGGACGAGCATATCACACCAGAGCAAGCACATAAGAACGCAATCGAGCTTGCCAAGGGTACGGAAGCATGGAAAGGCATGAGGTACTCATTGCCACCCATATAGACCGAGGACACATACACACTCACTTTATCGTAAACAGTGTGAACTTTGAGGACGGACACAAGTTGCAGTGGAGCAAAGCGGATCTGCAGAACTTGAAAGACCGGTGCAATGAGCAGAGCCGGCAACAAGGGCTTCATGTTCCGGAGAAAGGAAAGACCTTTCCGGAGAGGAAAGGGAAGAAACTGTTGCGTGGAACAAAGAAACATACAACCTCTTGAAGCAAGCCGAAAAGGGAGAAGTGAAAAGTTATGTGCAAGATACAGCCCTTGCGGTCATGGACTGCGAGAAACAGCCACAAGCCGAGAGGACTTCATAGACCAGATGAAAGCAAGGGGCTATGGTGTGGACTGGCAAGACAGCCATAAATACATCACATTCACAGACCTTGAAAGGCAGAGCCAAGGGGAAAAACAATGTAAAGTCCGCAACAATAAACTGGAAAAGTATTATGCAGTGGACTTTGGAAAGGAGAGCTTAGAGCATGGGTTTGAAATCAATGCACGCAGAGAAGCAGAGAGAACAGCCACAACAGAGCGTGCAAGACAACAGCTTGATAGAACAGCAGTCGCAGAGAATAGCGGAGCTGATGAAAGAGCAACACTGACAGACAGCAGAATAAAATTAGTTCTTTCAGACAGACTGTTTAAATCCCATTTTGTGAGATGGGGTTAAATGTATAAACTAAAATAATATTAGCATAAGGAGCAGTAATATGGACGGATATAATACTGAGAAATTAACATTACATGATTATGAAGCAGAAGGACTATGCAGCGGATGCATGTTTTACGGAGCAGTGGATGTAGATGGCAGATTAGGATGCTCGTTCCACTGGTTTGATGATGAGTCGGAAGACTGGAATTACAGTAAAAACTGTGATGAGCTGTGCGGCATGTAAGGGAGGAGACGAGTAATGCAATATATAATTGATTTTTTTATTGTTTTAGGGATAATTATTGTCACTACTATTGTTTTAGGGATAATTATTGTCACTACAATGATGTTATGCGGCATGGAAAATTCCACAGACCGTGAGAAGGATGATGCAGAGCAGCTTAAATGGATACATCAGCTATCAGAGGAGAAAAAGAAGTGAATGTAAGAGTGATACCTAACTGGATATGGACTGAATGGGTGCAGGTATGTACACAGCTCAAAAAATATCCTGATGCCGTAAATAACATAAGAATCGTAACAGATAATGAAAGACTTAAAAGGTCTGAATGGAATCATAAAAAACAGTTAGAAAATGAAGTAACAAAGAGGAACAGATGAAGCTTAAGTACAGAATACTTGAAAAACTTCATAACGTGAGCAACAGTGAAATGGATCTGCTGGTTTGGGCAGTGCAGCATTCTGATGAGACCAGTGGAACCATGTATGGGGCATACTACAAAGACTACTGCGATGAGTATGACAGATGTAAGCAGTCTTTCTATAATGCGCTGTATGGCCTTGCTGATAAGGGAATTGTGACCTTCAGACGCAACCAGAATGACGCAGGCACTACAAGTGATTATGACATTACGGTAAACGATAATGCATATCCATGGAAAGGAAGCAGCGAGGCTACATACCGGAATGAGGGATATGTTGACCTGGCAAGCCCGGTGTTCCGTTCAGGAGAGTTCAAGTCATTGAAAGCAAAAGAGAAGTATCTGGCCCTTGAATTCAGGAAGCGAAGCTTTGAGACAGGAAAAGGCTACAAGCATGGCGTCAGGGCATTTTATGAAGCCTGGGATAAAACGCTTGGGGTAACTGACAGAACAGTCAGAGGCTATATACATCACTGTCCAAGGTATGCGGATTCTTCAGCGTAGGAATAAAGGATGGTTTTTACCGCATAACATCAAGGATATGTTTTAAAAAGCCCGCTAAAGGCCAGGAAGGCCACAGGTATGACCAGGACATGTATAATGAGCAGTCAGTCAGAATGGATTTAAACAGAGATAACATCAAGTATGACAAAACAGGCTTTGATGATACCGTTTTTCTTATGTATCAGTATGCTGCAGCCTTTGCAAAAAAACATGCCGATGTAAAAACATACCTTTCAGCAGCAATACATAACAGTATAAGCGGACATAAATGGAGAGACAGGTCTCTGTCTGCACCGATAGTACATCATCATTTAAAAGCCATTCTGGAGGCTTAAAGGATGTGCCGGAAACACAGTCTGTGAAATCAAACAGCAAATCAAACAGATTCAACAGCTTCAGCCAGCGTGACAATGATTATGGAGAGCTGGAGAGTCTGCTTCTCAATTCAACAATATAAATATGGCAAACAGCCTGGGTCGGATGACGCAGGCCTCGTAAACGTTCACATAAACATGCACATTTGCATTTCAAAACGCATAAAATCCAAAAAATACTTCAAAAATGAATAAAAAACATTCCGGAAAGACCGGATGACATGCATGTCACGGCAGCCCTGAACATATCAGTCCAAAAATACGGATATATTTTTAAAGCAGTCCAAAAAAGTGACATATATGTCATATGCCGGAAAACCAGTCCATAAATGCAGATATATATGGCATATACCAGTCCAAAAGAACGCCGGCATCAGATAAGCTCAAATGCAGTGTTTAAGCCATAAATGGCATATATATAAACGCCTTTATATACATTCTTATATCTTACCTTTTCTTTTATTGGAATTAAGTCTTATCTTTTCCCATATATGGGACTTGCGGGAGCTGCGCTCCGGATTAAATGATGGCATGTTATCGTATAACCGGCTGAAACTCTTACAAGTCCCATTAATGAAAAAGAAAAATTAAAAGGGAAAAGACAAGCCTTATTAGACAAGGCAGCCAGTACCTGCATTATAGTCTTTCAATCTCTGATCCTAGTGCTAAGAAAAAATGTAAATGATGATATGTACATGTTTATTCTGGTATGTTAACAGAATGTTCATATGCGGCCGGAAAATACGAGATATGTATTTTTTTACCAAAAAGCGAATCAAAAAGTTTGCTATTAATCTGCTAAGCAGCTTAATTATTGTTGTTTTAATCATTGGGAATATCCTCCTTCTTTCGTGGTCAAAGAGAGTATGATTTTTATTTCTCTTTTTAAGTGAAATATTTTGTGAATTTCATATATAAATATGGATTCTGCAGAATCACGTTAAATAAAATTGTAAGAGTTTTTTGATTAGCAAATGTGCATTAAAAGTTACAAAATCATCATAAAATGTCTCATTTATGGGGAGTTCAGAGATATTTCAGAGATATTTCGGCCGACAAAAGACCGGTAGTAAGTGGAGGTAGATAGCATATCTGTTAAGTGGTATTATATAATTGTGAAAAAAGATAAATATTGTACAAATACAACTTTGTGATCACGGTTAAAGAGCAGCATTTTGTTGTGCAATTCTCACAAAAACAATCCAATGAGACGTTTTTACTTGACAAAAACGCCCCATTGGATTACTTTATAAGTGAAGGGAGGATATATATGGGAAATGAAAAGACTGACTGGATGATATATTCAGACCGGGAAATGAGTGTTATGTCTGCACAGGAAGAAAAAGTATCCTTCAAGGAACTGATAAAATCCCTGGGAATGACACAGAAAGAATTTTCGGAGACATTTGGTATTCCAATGGGAACCTTAAGGCACTGGATATCCGGTGACCGTGAGTGTCCTGTATACACTAAAAGAATGCTTGCATATATGGTAGAATTAAAAAGACTGGAGGCAAAAAGGGATGAAGATGGGGAATAATGGCAGATTTTATAAGATTATCAAGGCAACAGCGTTAGTTATCGGATTAGCACTTGTGATAGTTATACCGGTTGTTAAATGGCACATGAGACAGGAGGCTGCAAAGATAATACAGGAGGACCAGCAGAAAGTCTTTAAAGAAGCCTTTGACAGAGGTTATCACTGGGGAGGTAATACTGAAAGTGAAGATGATGAACTGTATTTCGACTTCACTGATAAAAGCACTAATAACCAGTAAAAGAGGTAAAATGATGAAAGAAATTAAAGACATATACAACATGACAAAAGAAGAAAATATATTCTGTGCAAAGAGAGTGCTCGTAGACTCAATTTATAAGCAGGCAAATCTTGAGGGAATAGGAGTGACCTTTGCAGAGACACAGGATATTCTTAATAATGTAAATGTAGATAAAGTAACACCGACCGACATGAGCAAGGTATGCTGCCTCAGGGACGGATGGCATTATCTGTTTGATCATCTGGATGAACCTGTAGATTTGGTGTTTCTTGAATCAATACATGAACTGACAGCTAGATTTGACGTGCCTTACCAGTATCTTGGAAAGCTCCGTGTTGATGATGTCATGATATCAGGCACAGACTGGAGACCGGAGATACCGGATGTAGAAACCATATACCGGGATCTGCAGGAACTAAACAGGATAGAGTGCATTACGGACAGAGCTTTGTCTATCGGTCTTTACATTATGCGTACACAGATGTTCAAGGACGGAAATAAGAGAGTCGGTTCGTTTGCAGCCAATAAAATACTTATAGAAAACGGCAGAGGCATATTCAATGTCCCGGTCAAATATGATGGTGCATTTAAGCAGATGCTTGTTGATTATTATGAGAGCAACGATAACGTAAAACTTAAGGAATGGATAGCGGATAACTGCTTACAGGGCACAACACTTGTAAAAAAGCCGCAGAAGGCAGTAAAAGCCCCACGTTTATAGAAAGGAAGGAAACAGCATGAAGAGAAAAATCATAACAGCAATACTTGCGATAACGGTTGTATTTCGGCAGCTTCGTGTGGATCAGCCGAAAACAAGAGCAGCAATACACAGGAAGCAACAGTATCCGATACGCAAAACAGCGCGGAAAGAGTATCTGAAGCTGCAGGGGATACGCAGTCTGAAGAAACGGCTGCAACAGTAAAGGACGATGAAAAGGTATCTGGTTCCGGTGCGTCAAAATCAGATACATCAGATATTACTGCATCTTCGTCTGCTGACAGTAAGAGCAGTACAAAGAATAGTACCTCCACAGCCGTGAACCACAACAGCACACAAAGTACAGGTGCTTCAACTGCAAAAACAGACAGCGGTAAAAAGAGCGCGCAGTCTTCAGGTGCATCAAATCAGACCAAGCCGGCATCAGCCGCAGGCAGCAAAGGTACAGACAGCTCATCAGGCACAGCGAATAAGCCAGCTGCTCATACCCATACATGGGTAAAGTATGTGGCCAATACAATAAACCACCCGGAGAAAGGACACTATGAGACAAAGGTGGTAAAGGCTGCATATGATGAGCCAAAGTATGAGTATCATAATGTTTGCAATAAATGCGGAAAAGATTTAGGAACTGATGACGATGAAGTGGATAAAGTTGCAGAGCATGAATTTGAATGTGATGGAAGTTACAGCTGTATTCCGGTACAGGTCGGAACCATACACCATGACGCAGTAACAGAGCAGGTATATGTGGTAGATCAGGCAGCATATACGGAGAATGTCTATGGCGAAAGATGCAGCGGATGCGGTGCCACAAAATAGGGTGGTAGTAAGTGGTGGTAGATATCTTTTTGATGATAGTGTAATATATAATTGATGATAAAGGAATTGTACAGAGGTCTCGTACAGTTTCCTTTTTTTGTTACAAATTGTAAGCCAAATGAATAACAGGACAGGAGAACATGATGAAAAAACTTATATCACGAACAGACATCATGCAGAGGGGACCTCCATAACAGCAGGGATTGACCATAGCGGTCAGTCCTTTTTTAATGCAAATAAATTAAGGAGACAAATCGCATGAAAAAATTTAAAAGAGTGTTGGCACTGGCCATGGCAGTTATTTTATCTGTGCCGACAATCGTCACAACCGGTATGGGAACAGTGCCGGTCAAGGCGGCCGGTGATACGGTTGAACTGACGGTATCAGATGATTCTGCCAAGTATGCCGGATACGAAACACACAAGATGTATGCAGGCGGCAATTATGCTTATTGTATACAGCCGTCGAAAAAGACACCAAAATCAGGAACATTTGAAAAGCACTACGATGTTGAGAATTATATGGCATATGCCGGAGATACATCGGCTGCCGAGAATTTAAGACATATCGCGTACTACTGCTGGGGTGCACCGGGCTTTGATGCCAAATATTTCCCGGCCACATGGTATGACGGAAGTGCAATGAATGATGACAGATACATCGCATTAAGCCACATAATACTTGCTGATGCTGCTACATATGAAGGATCAGAAGCAATGCATGGCTGTAACAGCTCCTTTAAGAACTGGGCATACCAGAACGTGCTTGGATTTAATACAAAGGGAGACCTTATTAATGAGGAGGCACCAAGATTTAAACTCACATGGCAGCCGGTACCATCATCATTCAAGATTTATGTACTTGATACGGGAAGCACCCAAAAGATAATGGGTTATGAATATAATCCTACAGGATTTCTTACACTTACAAAGCAATCCGCAAATGCTTCACTTACATCAGGAAACAGCTGCTACTCACTTGCAGGAGCCACATACGGAGTATATTCGGATGCAGGCTGCAGCACACAGGTAACAACACTTACAACTGACGCAAGCGGAAATGCAGGAACAGTATCGCTCAACGAGGGAACCTACTACTACAAGGAGCTTACAGCACCATCAGGATATGCACTTGACAGTACGGTTGGTTCGATAAACGTTACAGCTTCACAGACTTCAACAGTCAGCGTAACCGATACGCCTGTTAACGATCCTGTAAGAATATCAATCAACAAGATTGACAGTGCTACCGGAGAGGCTGCACAGGGTGGAGCAAGCCTTGAGGGAGCAGAGTTTACGGTTAAGTACTATGCAGGATTTACGATGCAGGAAATCTTCCTGCAAATGCCACACGAACATGGGTTATCAAGACTAAAAAAATAACCAGTGGTGATAAGACAGCATATATTGCAAGGCTGGCGGATGATTATAAAGTATCAGGAGATGATTTTTACAAGCTCGGAAACACAGCCGTTTTACCACTTGGAACACTCTCAATCGAAGAGACAAAGGCACCGGAAGGCTATAAGCTTGATGGAGCATATCTTCAGGTTTCAGGAAGCAGTACTAAGATTACCGGAAAGTATGTGACACAGATCACACAAAATGGTAACCTTGCATCTTTGAAAGGTGGCAATGAATTTTCTGTTGCCGATAAGATCAAGCGTGGTGACTTCAAGCTTACTAAGATTGACACAGACAACCAGAACAGAATGGGTGACATTCCATTCAGGGTAACAAACAAAGCTACAGGCGAGAGCCACATAATCAAGACTGATGAGAATGGTTACTACAGCTCAGAAAGCAGCTGGAACGCACACTCAAAGAACACAAACGGTGGCGGAGCATATGACGGACTGTGGTTCTCTACAGGAGACGGAAAAGCTGCTGTTGATGATTCTCTTGGAGCAATGCCTTATGGTGATTACACACTTGAGGAACTTTCCTGTGACAACAACAGGGCAAAATCCTCTATAATGGCGAGTTCTCTATCAGAAGAGACAAGGTTACAGTTGATATAGGTACAATCGAGAACCATTCAGAGCCAACACCTGTTATCACAACACAGGCATCTGATGCAAAGACACAGTACCAGATTATCAAGCCATCGGCTGATACTGATATCGTTGATAAGGTAACAATCACGGACACCATGGCAGGCAGAGAGTATACAATTACAGGTACACTCATGGACAAGGACACAGGCGAAGCAGTCATGGTAAACGGAAATCCGGTGACAGCTTCACAGACATTTACATCTGACGGAACAAAGAAGGTGCTCGATATGCACTTTAACTTTGATTCATCTGCACTTGGCGGAAAGACAGTAGTTGTATGCGAGAAGCTCACATATGGCAATTACGTGGCAGCCACAGAGGAGGATATGGAGAATAAAGACCAGACTATTTATTTTCCTGAAATCCATACCACAGCCACAGACAGTGAGACAGCTGATCACCTTACACTTGCAGACAGCAGGGCTGTTATCACCGATACTGTCACATACACTAACCTTTTAAAAGGTGAGACATACACATTAAGCGGTGTGCTCATGGATAAGGACACAGGCAAGGAGCTGCTTGTTGACGGAGAGCCTGTCACACAGGAAATGGCTTTCACGGCAGGACGTGCATCAGGCACAAAGAAGCTCAAGTTTGAGTTCGACACAACAGGACTCGCAGGAAAGAGCTTTGTAGTATATGAGACACTTACACTTGAGGATGTGGAGGTTGCAGAGCATAAGGACATTAATGATGAGGGCCAGACAATCCACATTCCAGCAGCACAGACTACTGCAACAGATGACAGCTCAAAGATTAACGTGAGCGAGGCAAAGAAGGAAGTCTCTGTCACAGATACAGTAGCGTACCGGAATCTGGTACCGGGCAAGGAGTACACAGTCAGGGGAACAGCTGTAGACAAGGAAACAGGAGAGCCTCTTACAGACGCAGACGGAAACGAGCTTGTATCGACAGCTAAGTTACTGCAGCATCAGCAGACGGCAGTGTGGATGTGAAGTTTACATTTGACGGAACAGCCATGGCCGGACGTTCAGTTGTATTCTTCGAGAATGTCTACTACACTGACAAGCTTATTGCAGTACATGCAGACATTGATGATGAGGCACAGACAGTCCACATTCCACTCATTTTTACAAGTGTAAAGGATAAGGACACTGACTCGCACATGTCACTGGCAGGTAGTGATGTGACTCTTACAGATACAGTAGCGTACCGGAATCTGGTACCGGGAAAGACATACACCATTTCCGGAACACTCATGGATCAGCGTACCGGCAAGGCTGTGACAGTAAACGGCAAGGCCGTTACATCATCAGCCGATTTCACACCGGATACAGCTGACGGAGAAACAACAGTAGATTTCCACTTCAATACAAATGGTCTTGATGATACAACTGTGGTTGTGTTTGAAAAGATGTTCTATGGAAAAGCAGAGATTGCAGCCCATGAGGATATCAATGACAAGGGACAGACAATTTATATCCCATCTGTAAAGACAACAGCCATTGATGATAAGACAGCAACAAAGCTCACACTTGCAGAGAAGGACATACACATCACTGATACAGTAGCGTACCGGAATCTGGTACCGGGTGAGAAATACACAGTCACAGGAACTGCAATAGACAAGACAACAGGCGAGACATTAAAGGACGATGCAGGAAAAGATGTAACCGCAAAGGCATCGTTTAAGGCAGAAAAAGCAAATGGTACAGTCGATGTTGAGTTTGTATTTGACGGAAGCACACTTGCAGGAAAGACTGTAGTAATGTATGAAAACATCTACTACAACAATAAGCTCGTTGGCGTGCATGCTGATATTTCCGATGAAGCACAGATTATCTATGTTCCATCAGTAAAGACTACAGCAACAGACACAAAGACAGAGACGAAGCTCACATATGCTGAGAAGGATATCAAAATCACGGATACTGTCGAGTACACAAATCTTATTCCTGGAAAGACATATAAGGTCACAGGAACAGCGATGGATAAGAAAACCGGAAAGGTGATTAAGGATGCAGACGGAAAAGCAGTAACTTCAGAAGCTAAGATAACACCTGAGACAGCAGACGGAAAAGTGGATGTTGATTTTATCTTTGACGGAAGTAATTTGGCCGGAAAGACCATTGTAATGTTTGAGGAAATCCGTTATGAGGGCAAGCTTATCGGAGTACATGCAGACATAAATGACGAGGCACAGACCATTTACGTGCCAGCCATTGCAACAGAGGCTCTTGATGAGGTGACAGGCATTCATCTGTCAAATGCAGGGATGATGTAAAAGTAAAAGATACAGTAACATATAAAAACCTTATCCCTGGCCTTACATACAGGGTAGCAGGAACAGTAATGGATAAGGACAGCAAAAAACCACTGCAGAATGACGGCAGGGATATCACAGCGAGGCTGAATTCACACCTGAAACAGCAGACGGCACTGTGGATGTTGAGTTTACATTCAGTGCAAAGGAATTTGCCGGAAAGACAATGGTGCTGTTTGAGAAGCTTTATCTCGTGAAAAATGCGGATAATGCTGATGCAAACCCTGATGATACATCAAGCAAGGACAAGACACCTGATGATACACAGAAGGCATCTGAGTCAGAAAACACACAGAATAAAACAGATAACACATCAAACAAGGTCGAGGTAGATAATGAAAATAACAATCCAGCCGACAACAGTGAAGTTAAAGAGGTGCTCATTGCGGTACATGAAGATTACAGTGATGAGAACCAGACCATCTGCGTGCCACAAATTAAGACCACAGCAAAGGATGCAAAGTCAGGCACCAGCATGTTTTATGCTGAGAAGAGTGCAAAGATAGTCGATACTGTATCGTACCGGAATCTGGTACCAGGAAAGAAGTATAAGGTAGTCGGAACTGCAGTAGACAAGTCAAACGGAGCACCGGTTATTGCAAACGGAAACAATGTTACGGCAGAGGCAGAGTTTGTTGCGAAGGAAGCAACAGGCAAAGTGGATGTGGTATTTACATTTGATGCGAGCCTTCTTGCAGGAAGAACAATTGTTATGTTTGAGGATGTCTACTATGAGAATAATCTCATAGCGACACATGCCGATATTACAGATGAGGCACAGACACTTTATGTTCCGAAGATTGGAACAACAGCCATCGATGGTGAGCGAAAGGATCACAACTCAACAGCTGACAGCAGCGTTACTATTGTAGATTCAGTTGCGTACCAGAATCTGGTACAGGGACAGACCTACAGAGTGACAGGAAAGCTCATGGACAAAGCTACAGGAAAAGCACTTGTGATTGACGGAAAGGAAGTAACTGCAGTAACTGAGTTTACAGCGGCAGGCACCGAGGGCGTAGTTGACGTGACATTCAGATTCAACGGAAAAGGCATGACAGGAAAGCAGCTTGTAGTATTTGAGCAGCTTGATGTTGTGACTGCAGATGGCGCTTATGCCATTGCATCACACAATGACATCAACGATGCAGCCCAGACCATTACAATGATTGCTCCGCCAAAGCCAAAGACCGGTGATTACATGTCAGTGGTTATGTATGTGCTTGCAGGAATAGCAGGAGTAATGGCAGTTATCTGTTCATTCTTCAGGAAGAAAGCAGTATCAAAGAAGAAACACTAGAGGGTTACCCAATTACCTACAAACAATGATTAACGCAGGGCTGTGAGGCTCTGCGTTTTTTAAAAGGAGAAAATTATTATGCATAGAAAGAAGAAAATACCAGTTGGTTTTATTGTTACATTTGTAGCAGCATTTATTCTTGCAGTATCGCTGACGGCGCTGCTTGCTAAATTTAAGCCGGATATGGCACAGTTTATGGGAATGATATTCTTCGGTTCATGGCTCCTGCTGAGCTTTATCGGAGTAGGCATTGTGGCACTTGCAAAAAAGAAAAAATAGGGAGGCATATAAAAATGGTAAAGTACAGAATACAGAACGTGGATGCGGTACGTTTCTTCCAGGTTATGCTTGCACTGCTTATTACTACAGTAATCATGGCAGGTGAAGTGTCACCGGTATACGCAGCGGAGGCAGCAAATGTTGTGACAGCAAAATTTACATCGCTGCAGAATCTTGTAAGTGGAATTGTTTCATCCATCGGTTCAATAATTACACTCTGGGGAATTTCAGAGTGGGGCATTGCCTTTCAGGGGTCTGAGGGTACAATGCAGGCAAACGCATTCAAACGTATTGGAGGCGGTTTTGTAATGGCAATGGCACCGCAGATACTGGCAGCAATAATGTAAGGGAGTGGTTTTATGGACTGGATTACAAGCGGCCTTGCACCTTTATATACTATTGGAGTTAAGCTATACAATTATATGTTGGGATTCAGCCTTGGTTTTGGATTAAATACACCTCAAGGTGCATCGTCTACAGCATGGGCATATGTCAGTGGTACTCTTTTTCCGTTCTTTCAGGCAATAGCAGCCACAATGCTGAATCTTTTCTTTTACATAGGCATATGCAGGCAGGTTGGAAACCTTAGGGAGAGCATGACGATTGAAACCGGAGTCAATGTGCTGATTAAGGTACTGCTCGGCAATCTTGCAATAAATTCGGTACTATGGTTCAGCAAATGGGTATTTTCAGTAACCAAAGTAACCGGAGGGGTTATAATAAGTGAAAGTGATTTTAGAGGACTGGAAGATTCATCGGTCAATGAAGTACAGCTTATGGTACTGATGGTTATTGGCATAATCTTCCTGGTAATAGCGATTGTATGTGCAGCTATCATATTTATCACAATGGTTAGCAGAACTATACAGTTATACATGCTTGCAGCAACGGGACCACTTGCGGTTTCGTGTATTCCCGGAGGACCGGGAATACAGAATGCTGCAGGAGCATGGATTAAAACATTACTCAGTAAATCATTTTCAATAGTTGTCATAGTGATGTTCGTGGTACTGGTCTCGAAGCTGAACCTGCATGATTTCTTTGGAGACAACATTCTTACTGACATAATCCTGCCGACCGGATGCATTGAAAATATGTTCATGATGATGCTGACGGCTGCAGGAGTAAAAGGTGCAGACTCATTCATGAAACAGACTTTTGGGATTTAAAGGAAAGGAAACATAATGGCAAAATTAGATGCAAATAGTGAATTTGAAAAGGGAAGAGCTTTAAGCGTGCCGGTAGTAAAGGTGCCGCGGAGCGTCAAGGAGTGGCTTTGCATTGACAGGGCATACGAAAACGGCAACTTTAAGATTGAGCCAATGACAGGTGAAGCAATGTATGATCAGAGCTATGTGTTCGAGGATATCAATTATGTAAATAAGGATATCCATAAAAAGGACAGCACACTGCTTGAGATAATGACACTGCTTAAATCTCTGGATGGACCTTTTAAGATTACACTTGCAAACGAACAGAGAGACCTGGATTCATTTGTGAATGAGATATTCAATCCAATTAATGGACAGGAATATCCTGTGGTAGAAAAAGGAATAGGAAAGTGGATTAACCAGAAGATAGATGAAGGAACGAGAGACATCAGAAAGACAATGATTCTTACTGTGACATGCCGTGCGCATACTCTGGAAGAAGCTGAGGCATACTTTGCAACGATTGACACTACACTGTCAAATATTTTCCGTAACTTAAGGAGCAGGATATACAAAATGTCTGCAGAAGAGAGAATGGTACTGCTGTCGAGAATGTTACGGGCAGGGGAAGAGTGCCTGCCTCCTGCAAGAATATCACCACATGACAGCGGATGGAAAAACCAGATACTTCCGGCATCGATACAGTCAGATACCGACTACATGGTTATAAACAATAAACAATACATATCAGTGCTTGTGGGAACCGCGTTTGGGCAGTCTCTTTCAGAGGACAAGGTAATACACAGCTTAAGTGATGTACTTTTTCCAACATACATTACGATAGACATGCAGCGTGTTCCAAAGAATGTAATTCATGACAGACTTGAAAACGCGCATGCAAATAACGAAAGGGTAATAGCCCAGGAGCGTACAAGAAATTACAATAATAAGCAGTTTGGAGCAACTACAAGCTACAGCCTGACCAAAAAGAAGACGAGCCTGGAAGATGACATGGATCAGCTTGATGAGAATGATGAGGAGGGAGTTTTTCTCGGGCTTCTGGTGCTGGTGTATGCAGATTCACTTGAGGAGCTGACACAGAGTGGATATTTTAAAACAGAAGGCAAAGGGAAGCTCTTATGAGCTTGAACCATATTACCACAGGCAGCTTAAGGCATTAAACACTGTCCTTCCGATAGGTGGACGTCAGGTAAATCATATGAGGTTTTTATATACCTCGTCAGCTATAGCTTTCCAGCCGTTCTATGCAGGAGATGTGCATGACAGCAACGGAATCGTATACGGACTCAATAAAACGACAAAGCATCTCATATACGGTAACAGAAAACTTCTTCCTGCACCTCATGGCTTTATGGTAGGACATACTGGAAGCGGCAAATCATTTTTCATTAAGGAAACAGAGATAGCACAGCCTCTGCTGTTTACAGATGATGATGTGATTATACTTGACCCGAATAATGAACAGATGGAATTCATACGCTCATTGAGAGGCGGAATGTATTTTGATTTTACACCTCAGAGCAAAATTTATATGAATCCGTATGAGATTCCTGACTATGTGGAGAATGGAGACAGCAATGTCCGGAATAAATTTATTGCAAGGATGACAAACTTTTCTAATTCATTCTGTGCCTCAATCATGACAAATATTGTTGTAACCAGAATTCACATGAACTATGTCGGACGTGCAGTAAGGACTATGTATGAGGAATATTTTAACGAGACCTCAAAACATGCAAAGAAGAAAAAATACCCGACTCTGCCGTTGCTCAGGGAAAAAATTAAAGCACAGATTGATACTGCTGAGTTTACTGAAGACAAGAGAATAATTATGGAGATAGTCGACTCACTTGAGGATTACACCACAGGTGTATACGACATGTTTGCACATGAAACAAACCTTGACATGAACAGCAGGCTTATAGGCTTCGGTCTTAAAAATATTGACCAGGAGATATGGGAGCCGTGCATGCTGACAATAATGCATTTTCTCTCAATGAGATTGATACAAACCAGGAAACAAAGCAGGCACTCCACCTGATTGTGGATGAGGCGCAGGTGCTGTGTGAGAAAGAAACAACGGCAGCACAGCTTCTGTATGCAATTGAGACATACCGTAAGGTTGGAGCCATAGTTACGCTTGCAGCCCAGAATATTACACACGTGCTTGAAAATCCATCGCTGAGAGACATGTTCTCAAACTGTCCGTTCAAGGTGTTCTTTGACCAGGGTGGGCTTGATGCAGCAAATCTTGCCAAGATTCAGGAATTCTCACCAACAGAGTTTAAGGCACTTGAAGAAAATACTGAAGGCTGCGGAGTGCTTGTATGGCGTGGAAATGTATATCTGATGGATGCGAGAATGAGTGAGAGCAATCCGCTGTTTGCATCATTTGATACAAATTCCATAAGCAGGCAGAAAAGAAAAGAAACAGGAAGAGGCTGACATTTCAAAGGAAACTTTTTATCTGTGATTTAAACCGGGGGAAATGACATGCGTGTAATAACGGCACAGGAATCAAAAATAAGAACCACGGAGCGTACAATAAAAACAGGTGGAACAGTCATAAGACATGTGAGCGGATTTACTGCATCGGCCGCGAAAAAAACAGGGAATGCTGTAAAAAATTTTGATGTACAGTTTAACGGCGGGTATGATGAAGAAAACAGAAATAATAATGCTTCAGAAGAAAAAATGCCTGAGCTTCAGAGCGTTTTGGCAGAAGAGAGCAGAGCATTATATGGCACCCTGAGCAGAAGGCAGAAGAAAAGATATAACAAAATGTACCAGAAGGAACTGTCTAAGAAACAGTGGTCATCTGATATCATTAAAAGAAACAGGAATCTCCGTGGAAATAAAACAGAAAAAGAAAATATATTGACTGTTAAATCAAAGACCATGGTAAATAAGAATGTGCAGACAGCCGCCGGCACTGCAGCAAAGTCTGCCGGTACGGCTGTAAGAACAACGTCAGGAGCGTTGACCGGTACAGCAACATTTGGGGTGACAGCTGCGGTGACAGCTGCTGTTGATACAGCAAAAAATGCTGCACAGGCTGCAGTAAAGGTTTCACAGAAAATGCAACAGCAGACAGCACAGACACAGGCTGAACAGACACAGCAGGCAAAACATGAGACTGCAGCGGCTGTCAGTGATTACAGTGTTTCGCAGGCAGGAGAAAATAACAATTTAATTATGCTTCTCATGGCAGCCATAATATGTATTACAGTTATGCTTACAAGCCTGACGGTAACAATGCAGGCAGTTGTCGATGCATCAGGAGGACAGGGTGATAACAATGGAACTGTCTGCACACAGATAGTAGAGGCAGCACAGAATGAACTTAATGATGCGGACAAGACAGTCGGAGGATACAGGTACAAAAACTGGTATGGGATGGATGCGAACTGGTGTGCCATGTTCGTGTCATACTGTGCAGACAAGTGTGGCTTTATTGAAAAGGGTATCATGCCAAAGACTGCAAGTGTCGCAGCTTCAAAGCAGTGGTATATTAACAATAACCTGTATCATGATGCAGCAAGCGGATATGTGCCAAAGGCAGGTGACATTATTATTTTCGGAAACGGAATGAGCCATACAGGAATTGTGACAGGATATAATCCTGAAACAAAAAAGCTTACAACAATAGAAGGCAACAGCGGAAGAAGCAGCACCACACCTTACCATAAAGGAAGCCATGTAAAAGAGCATACATATTCAATCACATATTCAAAGATAGCTGGCTATGGAACTCCGCAGTATCCGCAGGATGATACAGCGGCTGATGCGGCAGGACAGGAAAATAACTGACAGCGTACCGGAATCCGGCACGCTGGATTTTAAGGGAGGAATAATTTAATGACAATACCAATCAACAAGGACCCCGACACTGAATATAAAAATGAATTCATGTTCGGTTATACATTAAAAGAAGTGCTGTGTGTTGCGGCTGCACTTTTAATCATTGCAGGTGTAACAGCACTTGTATATTTCAAGTTCAACATAGCACTGAATGTCGGATGTTATTTCGGAATACCGCTTGCATTCCCGGTTATATTTTTAGGCTTCAAGGAATGGTATGGAATGTCAATTACAAGGTTCATAAGTGAACTTGGCTATGAGAAAAAAACCAGGGAGCTTGCATTTGATGCAGACGAGCTTGAAGAATACATCACACCGGTTACACTAAGAAAGAAGTGATGATAATGAGAAAAAATCCATATGAAAAAATCCGCAGGACACTTTTTATCCTGCTTGTTATCCTGCTCGTGTCAGCTGCATGCGTAATGGGTGTAATGCTTATAAAAAATACTCATAATGCAGAAAAAAATAAAGTCAGGGAAACCACGGCAGGGACAGAAAACGCAACAGAAAAAATAAAAGAAACTGAGGCGGATACAGAATATTATTTTGATGAAGACGGATATCTTAAAGTGAAAAAAATCAAAGCTGACGGCTCAGGCAGTAACACGGAGACTGAACAGGACAATGCACCTGATGTACGTGATGTTTCACCGGAAGATGATCCAATGCGGTCTTTCCGGAAACCACTGATGCTTCGGCCGGACAGTCGGCGGAACAGACACAGGACACATCGCAGCCACAGGTTGGGCAGCCACAGGATGCAACAGCCGGACAGTAAACCACAGGAGAAAAGATATGATGTTAGAAGAAAAAATTGCAAACGAATTTCAGAGATATTTTCTTTCAATGATGGCAACAAGCAAGGAAAATATTTTTGCACACTCTGATGAAATTGAAGTAAGAAAGCAGATAAAAAATGAACTCTATGAATTCATTGGCACACTGAATGAAGAGCAAAAAGAAATACTTTCAGTGCAGAGCAGCCTGATTGAATCTGTCTACAGGTACAGGAGCGATTTTTATTCAGCTGATGATGATATTTCATGTCAGGATTTTTTAAATGGCTGGATGAAAAGCGTGATGTCATGATATAAAAAAATATTTTACCGGGGTATCAGGGGCGGCGCCTGACAAGAAATGCATTCTGTCGGACAGAATGCGTATCTTGCAAATAATTAGTCTACGTTGAGAATGTAATAAAGTGCGTTTTGGCTCGAAAAATGACTTAAAATGCATATAAACGACGTATTTTGAAACAAATGAGAGACATATATGCAACATGTGAGATAAAAAAGAAACGTAATTATACGCATTTGGAATACATTTTCAACGCATTTGAAACATAAAAGAGACACCTGTGATATGTCAGTGAAATGATGCTGAAACACAGTGAGACAATTCTGACACATAACAGAAACAGAGGTTTACCTCAACAGCCGGACAAGAAAAAATCAAGGGGCAAATCAAGTAAAAAAATATGAACAGACTGGAAAAAAATCGTGAGCCGGAGGTGGTTTTTGTGAACGAAAAAAAACAAAAGGAATATCCGCACAGACCAAGAAAAGAAATTGACATGGATCAGTATCTTATACTGTATAGACAGGGACTGCCCAACAGCAGATAGCGTCAAGACTGAAGGTATCACCGCGCACCCTATACAGGAGGATGGAGGAGGAACGAAAGCACTTAAGGAGAAAGAAGGAAAGTGCAGATGGATAACATGACAGTAAGAAAGAATCTTGGAAAAAAGAAAAGCCGCACCTGGATAGATATGGAAAAGGTCTACAGGATGATAGACTCAGGCATGACCGTAACACAGGCTGCCGAGTCACTTGGTGTTTCAAAAGCCACTCTGTACAGGCGTCACAGGGAATACCAGAAACAGGCAGAGTACATGAATGATGACCTGCCTGACCTGCCAACTTAAAATGGTGGTAGTAAGTGGTGGTAGATATTAATAGTTGCATGTTGTAGAATATAATTGTAAAAGAAACGGACAGGCAGATTCAACACAGCCTGTCCGTTTCTATTGGAGGAAAAAATGACAAACGAAAAAATAAAAAAGCTTCAGCTTGAGATTGCAAAAACGACAGAGGCACAAAAGAAATCAGAACAGAAATACAAAGATAAAATCAAGGGATTAAGAGATGAACTGAAAAAAGAAGAGGAACGGCTGAAGCGCGAAAATGATTCACTGATCGGAGACATAGTGAGAGACCTGCTTGGTGAAGTTGATGCAGAGAATATTGAAAGCTTCAGGGAGAAGATCCAGCTTCTGACAGGATTAGAGGATAGTGAAAATGAAAGACCGCAAGATAACCTTCAGGGTGACACAGGAGGAGTACACTCTTATTGATGAAATGAAAAAAACTGAAACAAGGTTCACATATGGAGGCAGATGGGATATGTCTGCTATATAAGGAACCTTGTTCTGTCACAGACCGGAAAAAAAGACGTTCGTGTAGACATGGAATTAAAAGACCTTAACTATCAGGTCAGAAAAATCGGAGTGAACATCAATCAGATAGCACACAGGCTTAACAGTAATATCGGTGACATGCGTGATGCAGAATATGTTGTTGAGCTCATGAAAGAATTAAACGCCAGGCTGGAAAAGCTCACGGAAAAAATAGAGGAATGAACAAATCCAAGCCAATCAAATTGTAAAATATTTTAATATATTGTTTGGAGCGTACCGGATTCCGGTACGCTCTTTTTGAAAGGCAAAATATGGCAATAACAAAACTTATGCATATGAAGGAGGCACCGGCGGTGCCACACAGACATCTGGCCAATGCTGTGAAATATATCTTGACGAAAAAAATAACGAAGCAAAAACGTGTGATGGTTTATATGTCGGCGGCAATGCAGGATATGACAGTGAAGATATCATAAAGACATTCCTTGACACAAAAGAACTGTATGGAAAGCTGCATGGCAGGCAGGGCTACCATTTTGTAATTTCATTCGAGCCCGGGGAAACGGATGCGGATGAAGCTTATACAATTACAAAAGAGTTTGCAAAAAAGTATCTTGGTGAAAACTATGACTATGTTTTTGCAACGCACACTGACAAAAATCATATTCATTCGCACCTTATCTTTAATTCTGTAAGCAGAACTGACGGATACAAATACAGATATGAAAATGGTGACTGGGAAAGGCATATACAGCCGGTAACGGATGAAATATGCATGGAGCATGGCCTTAAGCCGCTGAAATTTGAAGAGAATAAAAAGAAAGGGCTCTCATATGCAGAATGGAATGAAAAGAAAAACGGCAGAATGAACTGGACACATGTGATAAGAGCAGACATTGACCTTGCCTTAAAACATTCTGATACACTGCCGGAGTTCATGGAGCATATGAAGATGGCAGGATATTCAGTAAGAGCCGGAAAGTCGAAGAAGAAGAACGCGACTTATTTTACATACACATATACGGACGAGGCAGGGAAAAAACACAGAAGAAGAAGCTATAACATGCCATCCGGATATTCTCCGGAGGATATAGCAAAACGCATAAAGCAGAAAAGCGGAAGCAGGATGTATGAAGAAATTGCTGAAAATCTTGAGAAAAAAGAGAAGCTTGCATCCATTGATGAAATATACAAAAACACGGGCACATACCGAAGGCTTTATCAGGCTGTAAGCTTTTACAGACTGCCTAATCCGTATGCAGTAACGAAAGGGGTAAGAAGAGACATTATGGCCATAGACAGGCTTCTCGATGAGTGCTCATACATTAAAAAGAACAGTTTAAAAACCATGAATAACATACAGGACCGGGAAAACAGGCTTGAAGAAATGATAAATTCACTTAAAAGGGAAAAGTGGAATAAAAAGGATGCTTCAGAGGCATTGGACAGTGGACAAAAAAACAGCTTGACAGAAAAGAGCAGATAGAAAACGAATTGAAGAATCCTGATATCAGTGATGAAGCTTTTGAAGCCCTTCAGGATGAATATGAACAGCTCAAGGAATATCTGCCGGATGATGATATTTCAAAAAAAGATATGGAAAGACTTTCACAAGAGATAAAGGAACTTGGAAAAGAACTGCGCATGTTAAGAAGAATTAAAAAGACTGAACAGGAGTTTACCGGCAGAAAAACGAAAAAGGTTACCCACGTACGGAATCCGGAACGTTTAACAAAAATATATAAAAATTTAAAGGAGAATGGAACATGAACGAAAAAATTTATCTGATGGAGATGCAGCACAGGACTGATGAACATGAGACGGACAGGATGATTGCATATCTGAAAAAGACTGCAGAGACTGAGATAAAGGAGGATGAAAAATAATGATGAAATATGAAATTTTTAAGGATGTTGTGGAAAATGCGGTACTTGACTATCTGCCACCAGAGTTTCAGAATTCAGAACTTTATTTGCAGCGCGTGAAAAAAGTGAATGGCATGGATTATGACGGACTTGTAGTAAGAAAAGAAGATACAAATGTGTGTCCAGTCATTAATCTGACACAGCTGTATGAGACTACAAGTTGTCAGAGGATATTGAACTTGTTACAAAAAATGCTGCAGACATTGTACTGATGGCATATGATGTAGCACCGGAGAATGAATATCAGGATGTACTGGATGAGGGATTCAGACAAAATATCGTTTATGAAATTTCAAATGCGAAAGCTAATGCACAAAGACTGGCAGGGTGCCCGACAAGACAGCTGAACGACCTGACTGTTTCATACAATATATGTCTGTCGGATCATGACGGCCTGTCAAAAACTATTATGGTAAATAATGAAATTGCAGCTGCGCTTGGAATGTCAGAGACGGAACTTTTTGATACGGCAGAAAAAAATATGTCCAGACTGTTTGAAGTGAATGTAACCAACCTGTTTGATTATGTGTATGGCCAGCTTAAAGCCAGAGGAATGAGCGATGAGCAGATTTCAGACTTATTAGGTGGGGATGCAAGCAGACTGTCTGACGGATATCCGTGGATCGTTCAGAATACTTCAAATAATGGTGCAACAGTATTGCTTAACACAGAGGTATTTAAGGAACTGTCTGACCAGGTGGAAGGAAATCTGATCATCATTCCGTCAAGTACGCATGAAGTGCTTGCCATGGATGCAAGGCTGGTGCCAGACTGTGATGACCTTTCGGCTTTCATACAGCAGACAAACATGGATGTTGTCAGTCCGTCTGAAAGGCTCTCAAACCAGGTGTATATGTACGACAGGAAAGAGAACTCAATAGAAATGGTAACGCGTAATAAGCTTGATATTATTCCACAGGAATCAAAAATATTTCTTATGAAAAAAATATAAAACCTGAAATCTAGCATTTATCCGAGGTGACAGCCAATGAAGCTATATGAAGTTAAGGCGCTGGCTCATGAAACACAGTCGCGCATCAGACAAGACGTAAATGCCTGGAACGATTTTCTTGAACATGCGTCACGTGTGTACAGGTACCGTTTCATGGATCAGATTCTCATATATGCACAGCGGCCTGATGCTGTTGCATGCGCTACAATGAACATATGGAACTCTAAAATGGGCTGCTGGATTAAGAAGGCAACCGCGGCATTGCCTTATTGATGAAAGCAACAGCAGAAAACTTAAGTATGTATGGGATGTAGCCAGTGTTGTACCTAAAATGGGAGGACATCTGCCGAGATTGTGGATACGAAAACCATATCACACGGAAACAATACAAAGTCGTCTGTTAAAAGTATATGGATTACAGCCGCAGACTGATAAATATGACACAAATAAGCCATCTATAGAACATACAATGGATTATCTTGTGGAATATCTGGCTGATGAGTATGCAGCTGATATTGCACAGGAAAAGTATTCGTCTGAAAACAGTCCTTTAAATGAACTTGACGAAGAAAAATACAAGATGGATGAGTACCGCAGAAACGTCAGGTTTTTTTTCAGGTACGGCCTTAACCGGATGATAAAGGAAAGAATGGGCTTATCGACAGGAGGTTTTTCTGATTATGATATGTCATTTATAAAAGACTTGCCTGAAAGTGATTTCTGTGAGCTTTCCTCACGCATGACGGATGCAGCACAGCAGGCACTGCGTGAAGTTGGAATTGCAGTTTTAACCTATGATAGGCTGCATGGTATTGACAGGGACCCCAATGTGGACTATAATACTTTAAAGCGTAAAAGTGCGGAGAGGGAGGAGAAAACATATGGAACTCGAATACATCAAAGCAGGGGACTACGAGATACCGAACCTTATACCGAACAAGGAACCACAGGAGCCGCTGACGAAATTCGGACTTATGCACAGGACCTGGCTCAAAAAGAATTACAGGGCGAAGTTCGATACGATGCTAATGTTCGGGGAACTTCAGGAACACTGCCTAAAGGTACAGAAGAGAGCACAGGACGAGATGGACAGAATCGTGCCGCAGATGAAAAAACAGGAAGGAGTGACAGAGCAGCTGAAGATGCAGGACCAGCTGAAATGGATACGAATGATGAACAGCATCCAGAACAGGGCAGAAGAAATAGTGAGGGATACAGTGATCTACACTTTATAGAAAATGAAATTGTACCGGAATCCGGTACCGGTGAGGATGAGTATGTACCGGAATCCGGCACCGGACTGTATTTCATTCCAGAGCTGCCTACAGAGGATGAGCAGCGCATAAAGGTAGAAAAATACGGCTATCTGAATCCGCAGTCAACGGATAAACATAAATCCGAGGCACCAGAGCAGCTTGGCTTTACAGATTTTATAAATATAGAGCCGGATAAGACGGAAAATGATACTCAGCCGGAGGCATTAGATGAAACAGAGGCTGAACAAAAGGATAATGCAGAACAACAGAATAATGAAGATTTTACCGAAAGAGCAGCTGATTACACTGCTCTTTTAGTTTTGGCAGAAGCTGATGCATCCACACTTACCAAGAGGCAGAAAGCACAGCGTAACATTTCAGCACTCAAAATCCTCAAGCAGACAGAAAATGAAAAAACGTCCTGCAACAGCCGATGAGAGGACAATCATGTCCGCATATCTTGGATGGGGAGGAATACCGGAAATATTTGATGCTGAAAATGCTTCATGGTCAGAAGAATATGGCATATTAAAAAGTCTGCTGACAACCACTGAATATGACAGTGCAAGGGCGAGCACACTTAATGCACATTTTACTGACACGGCAGTCATAAATGCAATGTATGATGTACTCCACAACCTGGGCTTTACAAAGGGAAATATACTTGAACCATCCATGGGAATAGGTAATTTCTTTGCAGGGCTGCCTGCAGATATGAATGCATCAAACTATACGGAGTTGAGCTTGACCCGGTAACAGGAAAGATGGCGCAGCTTATATATCCTGATGCACACATTGAAGTGAAGGGCTATGAAAAGACAGATTTTCAGAATGATTTCTTTGATGTGGCCATAGGAAACGTGCCGTTCGGTCAGTACAAGGTTCTGGATAAAGCCTACGACAAACACAATTTCTATATCCACGATTATTTTTTTGCAAAGACAATCGACAAGGTGCGTCCGGGAGGAGTGATAGCTTTTATCACAAGCAAGGGCACCATGGACAAGGCTAATCCTTCGGTCAGAAGATATATAGCCCAGAGGGCGCAGCTGCTTGGCGCAATAAGACTTCCAAACGATGCGTTTAAAAATGCCGGAACATCCGTTACATCAGACATCATTTTTCTGAAGAAGAGGGATATGTACATAGATACGGATGAAGACTGGATACATCTCGGCACAGATGAAAACGGAATAGAGATGAACAGCTATTTCATTAACAATCCGCACATGGTGCTTGGCAAAATGGAAATGGTAAGCGGTCCTCATGGAATGGAGAGTGCCTGCGTACCGGAATCCGGCACTTCACTGGCAGACAGGCTCAGGCAGGCTGTACAGATGATACGCGGCGAAATTTCCATTGATGATACTGAAATATCTGATGAAGAGCTTGAGGATGAAAGCATACCTGCAGAGGCAGGAGTTAAAAATTTCTCCTACTGTTCAGTAAATGGAAAAATATATTACAGGGAAAACTCAATAATGCGTCCACAGGACATTCCGGAAAAAACAGCTGAGCGCATGAAAGGCCTAATTGATGTGCGGGACAGCGTGTCAGAGCTTATTGAATTACAGCTTGATGATGCATCCGATGAAGAAATCAGGGCATCACAGGCAAGGCTCAACAGTGTTTACGACAGCTTCGTAAAAAAGTTCGGGTACTTAAATTCCAGGACAAACCAGACCGCATTCAGGGAAGACGCAGGCTACAGCCTTATATCATCACTAGAAGAGACTGATGATGACGGAAAGGTTGCGGGCAAAGCGGACATGTTTACCAAAAGAACCATCAGAAAGGCTGTCCCTGTTACACATGTGGATACATCTGTTGAGGCACTGTCCGTTTCGATGGGAGAAAAAGCAGCTGTTGACCTTGAATATATGGAAGGGCTTACTGGGAAAAGCCGGGAGAAAATAATAAGTGACCTTAAGGGCATTATTTTTAAGGTGCCGGAATCCGGTACCTGGCAGACTTCAGAGGAATATCTTTCCGGAAACATAAGAAAGAAACTGATTTCAGCAGAAAAAGCATTACAGGGGGATGCATCATATTCCGATAATGTGGAATATCTTAAGAAGGCAATGCCAAAACCTCTTACAGCATCAGAGATAGAAGTGAGGCTTGGGGCTACATGGATTAACGCAGAGTATATAGAGCAGTTTATGAAGGATGTGCTGCATACACCACAGAGACTTTTTTCAAGGGAGTGGGTGGCAGTAAAGTTTGCACCGATAAACTGTGAATGGAACATAAAAGGAAAGAATGCAGATTCATACAATCCCCTTGTCACAGGCACATATGGAACCGGCAGAATTAACGCTTATCAGATACTTGAAAATACGCTGAACCTTAAGGATGTAAAAGTCTATGACAGGATACTTCAGCCTGACGGCAGCGAAAAGCGTGTAATAAACAGGGAGCAGACAATGCTTGCATCGCAGAAACAGGATGCATTAAAGGAGGCGTTCAAGGACTGGATATTCAGGGATCCGGAAAGAAGGGAGGTACTTGTAAAAAAATACAATGAGCTATTCAACTCCTCAAGACCGAGAACGTATGACGGATCACATCTCAAGTTTCCGGGAATGACACCTGATGTGGAGCTGAAGCCTCACCAGCTGAATGCAGTAGCACATGTCATGTATGGAGACAATACGCTGCTTGCACACTGTGTGGGAGCGGGAAAGACCTTCGAGATGATTGCTTCTGCGATGGAATCGAAGAGGCTGGGACTGTGCCACAAGTCGCTTTTTGTTGTTCCAAACCATCTGACAGAACAGTGGGCAGGGGATTTTTTACGTCTGTATCCGGGGGCAAATATTCTTGCTGCAACTGAAAAGGATTTTGAGCCGGCACGCAGAAAACGATTCTGTGCGAGGATTGCAACAGGTGATTATGATGCAGTTATCATAGGACACACCCAGTTCGCTAAAATACCACTGTCAGATGAAAGACAGAAGAGACTCATGCAGGAACAGATAGATGAGATTACTGAGTCGATAAGTGAGGCTAAGGCATCAAACGGCGAGCATTTTACCATCAAACAGATGGAAAAGACAAAGAAAAATCTGGAGGTAAGGCTTGCTAAACTTAATGATGCAGGCAGAAAGGATAATGCAGTTACATTTGAACAGCTTGGAGTTGACAGACTGTTTGTTGATGAGAGTCAGGAATTTAAGAACCTGTTTCTGTTTACAAAAATGAGAAATGTTGCAGGAATATCACAGAATGATTCACAGAAGGCATCGGACATGTACGGGAAATGCAGATATATTGATGAGATAACAGGCGGCCGCGGCATAACATTTGCTACCGGAACACCTATATCAAACTCCATGACTGAGCTTTATACCAATATGCGATATCTGCAGTCAGGCCGGTTAAAGGAGCTTGGCTTTGAAAATTTTGATGCCTGGGCTTCAACATTTGGAGAGACACAGACAGCAATAGAACTTGCTCCTGAGGGCACAGGATACCGTGCAAAGACAAGATTTGCAAAGTTCTTCAATCTGCCGGAGCTTATCTCACTTTTCAAGGAGAGTGCAGACATACAGACTGCAGATATGTTAAAGCTGCCGGTACCGGAATGTGATTACGAGAATGTGGTTTTAAAGCCGAGTGTGTTTCAGCAGGATATAGTCAAATCGCTTGGGGACAGGGCAGAGAACATAAGAAAAGGAGGGGTTGATTCAAGCATCGACAATATGCTCAAGGTAACGAGCGATGGACGCAAATGTGCCATTGACCAGCGGCTCATAAATCCGGATCTGCCTGACAATGAGAATTCAAAAGTGAATGCATGTGCTGCCAGGGCATATGACATATGGAAGGAGACAGCGGAAGACAAATCAACGCAGCTTATTTTCTGTGATGCTTCAACACCGCGCAGTGACGGAGGTTTTGATGTGTACCATGCCATTAAGGACAAGCTGATTGCCAAGGGGGTGCCGGATAAGGAAATTGCCTTTATACATGATGCAAATACAAAAAAACAGAAAGCTGAGCTGTTTTCAAAGGTAAGAAGCGGCCAGGTACGTTTTCTGTTAGGCTCAACAGCAAAGATGGGAGCCGGAACCAATGTTCAGACAAGGCTCATAGCACTCCACCATATAGATGTGCCGTGGAGACCGTCAGACATAGAACAGCAGGAAGGACGAATACTGCGTCAGGGCAATCAGAATGAGAGAGTAAAGATATTCAGATATGTCACTGAAAATACTTTTGACTCATACTCATGGCAGCTTATCGAGAACAAGCAGAAGTTTATTGGGCAGATAATGACAAGCAAGTCTCCGGTACGTTCCTGCGACGATGTGGATGAAGCTGCACTGTCATATGCAGAGGTAAAGGCACTTGCAACTGGAAATCCATACATTAAGGAAAAAATGACACTCGATACAGAAGTTGCAAAGCTGAAGCTTCTGAAAGCAAATTTCAAAAGCCAGAAATACAGGCTTGAAGATGCAATCAATAAGGAGTACCCGGTCAGGATAGCAAAGCTTGAAGAAAAAATTGAGGGACTGAGGCAGGATATAATTACACGCGGTTCCGGGGAAATAATATCGGATGGTTTTGAAATCAGGATTAACGGTGTGTCATATGATGACAAAAAGGAAGGCGGTGCAGCCCTTATAGCAGCTGCCAAGGAGTCAAAGACACCTGAGAGAACCATGATTGGGGAGTATAAGGGGTTTAAGCTGTATTCAAGATTTGATGCATTTTTCAATCTATATTACATACATATGCAGGGCAGGTGTGAACATACTATTGAAATGTCATCAGATCCTGCCGGAATGATTACAAGGCTTAACAACTGCATGGCTGGTTTTGAAAAACGTCTTTCTGATGTGCAGGATGCACTGGATGAAACACGAATAGAGCTTGAAACGGCAGAAAAAGAGGTTACAAAGAAATTTGACAAAGAAGACATTCTTTCAGAAAAACTGAAAAGACTGTCTTTTTTAAATGCCCAGCTTGATGCAGACAGAAAAGAAACACCACAGAATGCCCCACAAAACACACAGGCGCAGAGAAATGATATTAAAGAGAAATATATAAACATATGATGAGGGTGCCGGAATCCGGCACCCTAAAAATATAAAGGTACCGGATTCCGGTACGCAGGAGGAAAACATGGAAAAACAGGAAAGCCTTGAAATGTTTATGTTAAAGAGAAAAATACTAAAGGAACTTGAAGAAATGGATGAGAATGAAGATTTTATAATGCAGATAGGACTGGCAGGAAAGGAGAAAAATGAGTGATACAGTATATGTATTAGACCAGGTTGCATACGTCTGGTGAAGGAAAAACACTTATATCTGATACACAGCTTAAAAGACCGGAACAGGTTGTAGGATTTGTATCAGACATATTAAGGGAATACGACCGTGAAGTAATGTGCGTTATATGTCTTAATGCAAAGCTTAATCCGGTAAATATGTGCATATGCTCAATGGGTGCAGTCGACAAAGCTATTGCATCACCCAGGGAAATAATGAAGACGGCAATACTGTCAAATGCCAATGGCTTTATAATCCTTCACAACCATCCAGGCGGCTCATCACAGCCTTCGCTTGAGGATATACATGTGACAGATGTTATGTCAAAGGCAGGTGAGCTTCTTGGCATTCCACTGTATGACCACATAATTGCAGCGGCCGGAAGTGATGAAATTTATTCTTTTTACGAGAAGGGTTCAATGCCCCAGTCGCAGCTTAAATATGCGGACAGCGTCGCTGATATTAATCTAAGAAATGACATGGCAGAAACAAATGAAATAAGAAAACCGCTGAAATTACACCAAATAAAAATATGAGAGGTGCAAGGCATATGGAAAACATTTCATGTGCCTTTAAAGGTGCCGGATTCCGGTACCTGAAGGAGAGGTGATAAAAATGGAAAATGACAAGGTAATTAACTGCCTGATGGAGCTCCTTAAGGGTGAAAACTTCATGAGTGCAGATTATACGAATATTGCACTGCAGAATGGAACAAATCTAAATGTGTTAAGGGAAATTTACCTTTGTGCATGCGATAAGATATCCGTCAAGGATGTTCAGGAGGTGATTGATAACAGAAAGACTGATATTGCAGGCTACCTGAGGAAAATAAGATATCAGAAAGCATGCGGTGTGATTATAGGCAAAGGCAACAATACACTTAAGGATATGTCAAAGCTTGCGGATGCAGTACAGGCAAAGATTAATACGCTGGGTGAGAGCATTATGACAGTAGAAAAGAAAACAGGTGAGCTCAGCGACATGTTTGTCGACATAAAGCCGCCACAGGGAGCTGTGACCATGCCGTATGCAGGAGTACAGCAAACGGCCGCAGCTGACGTAAAGCGTGAAGATGAAAAACAGCATCATTTAAACGCAAGAGACTTAACCGCAGACAGAAAAATGACATAGCGGAATATATAAGTCTGCTTAAAGAAGAAGGATATAAGTCAGAGCAGATAAGCTATGTGCTAAGCCTGGCTGAGGAGGGGGTTACACCGGCAGAGATGGAGGAATTCATACACCCAGGTATTTCCGTCGATATGATGGAAAAAATAAGGCGCATGAAGAAAAAGAACAGAAACAAGGACGTGGAGGAAAGCTAAATGGATACGGACAGAGAATTTGAACATATGATGATGAGTGTCAGAAACAGTTCCGGCAGTATTACGCAGATGGTATATGCAGCAAACATGCTGCAGATCAAACTTGTTCAGTTTGTGGCAAGGCTGGCATATAAAGGCTATCTTTCAGTAAAATCCAGGGACGACCTGGCCGCGTTCGCAAAGCTGTCAGAAGGAAAATACACGATATACAGCGTACCGGTTTCCACAGAGCATGTAAATGATTTAAAACAGCTCGAAGCCCTTAAACTTGAGCTGCAGAACGTATCGGAAAAAAGCGAAAAGAAGCGGATACAGAATGACATCAGTATTCTAAAAGAGCGCATAGATGCAGATTCGCCTGTTGAACAGCTTAAGGGAAAAGGATTAAAGCAATGCTGTGTACTGCCCAAGGTAGATGGCGAAAGCGGAACAATACAGATTGCAGTAATGAATAAGGATGACCAGATATTCAAGTCATGGTTTGCATCGCATATAAGAGTACAGATGGCAGGTGGAAAAAAGGAAATAACTGATCTGAAAAATTTCACGGAAGGAAATTATACAATTTTTAATCTTCCTTTCGAGGGAAAAGAACTGGAGGATGCCTGCCGTGACTTTAATACACTGAAAATGAATTATTCGATTCTTCCCGACCTTAAGGTAGGGAATGACAACAGCCAGATAGCAGTTGCAAACGCGGACAGAAACAAGTTTGAAATATGGATAAAAATGTACCGGGAGGACATGATAAAACAGGATAAACAGCCTGGAAACATATATGAAATGGATAATGAATCATATATGGACACGGCTGCGGTAAATGAAGATGAATATATAGATAATGCTTCTTTGGAATATCAGAAAGTAAACAGTGAATTTATGCAGCATGAAGTGCCCGGGCCTAAAGTGAATGTAATGCAGAAGGATGACAGTGAGGAGTTTGCAAGGCTTAAGAAAGACGGCAATTATGAAATGCTCACTATAAACAGGGAGACGCTGGTTGATAACATGGCTTTCACGTCTGTATCAAAAAAGATGCGTGAAAAAGGGTATTTTGTATCACGTATCCCCGGCACATACGGAAAAAATGAAAAGCATCTCATACTTCCGGCTGAAAATGTATTTGTGGCAGATGAGGCAGAACCTATGTAGGATTTATTCCAAAAAACAAGCCCTCGATGGTTGCAGAGAATGGAAATGTGAAAACTGCAAGCTATGAGAATATTCATAAACAGTATGAGAATGTCACAAGGAACATGACATATGTAAAGAATCTCAAGCCGAAAGTTCCGAATCTGAATACCGGTAAGACATTAAACCCGAAGTTATAATATTTTAATATAAGGTACCGGAATCCGGCACCTTATATTTATTGGAGAAAATATGGCAAATTACGGAACAAGATATGTAAAGAAGAAAACACCATGGGCAGCATTTGCCTTCCTGCTTTTGTTTTTCCTGGTTCTTGGATATATAATATCGGGGCTTTATGTGGCACCTGCAAACCTTAAAGGAGACTATAATGCACAGATGCTGTGGGCGGTCACACATTTTTTAAGATTGCAAACTCAAAGACTCCGGCATGGGTAGGGATTGGCTTTATAGGCTGGTTTTTCTTTGTAAATTATTACATGATTCATTACAGGAACTTTCACAGCGAGATGGAGCATGGTGACGAAGACTGGCTTGACCCGGTAAAGGCAAGCAGGGAGCTTATGGACAGTGACGATAAATATAACAGGATACTGTCAGAAAATGTAAAGGTAAGCATAAGGGGAAAGCTTTCAAACAACAACATGATGATTGTCGGTTCATCAGGCTCATTCAAAACAACATCTATAATGCACCAAAACCTCCTGCAGATGGGGTCAAGCTATGTGGTTCTTGATGTAAAAGGAGACACACAGAGAAAACTTGGAAAAATATTTGAAAAATATGGTTATCAGATATTCTCGCTTAACTTCAAAAACCCGGAGCAGTCGGACAGGTACAATCCATTTGAGTGGATTCAGACAGAAGCGGACATGCTGAGAATTATAAAAAGCTGGCATGATGCTGTCAGACCGGCAAAGGAAAACTCCGCAGCTGACCCGTTCTGATGATGCGGTGGATTTAAAGCTGCAGGCTGTGTTTTATTATGCGTGGCTGGATGCAAGGGATAACAACAGGAAAGCAACGTTCAATGACGTAATCAGCCTTCTTGCAATGGAAAATATCAAAACAACAGATATTACAGGGGAAGAGTCAAATGCGCTTGCTGACCTTATGAATAAGTGTGAATCAGAGCATGATGCAAACTATCCTCCGGTAAGGGCATTTAAGAAGTTCCAGGGAAAAGCTTCGGAGACTGAGGGCAGCGTTTCGCTTATGATATCTGCAATGCTTAATATATGCGAGACAGCTGAGGTAAAAAGAATATTTTCCGGAAACGACATTGATATTCGCACAATAGGACAGCAGCCAACTGTTGTATTTCTCGTTATGCCGGATAATGTTAATACATACACATGGATAACATCCATGTTTTATACGCAGATGTTTGATACACTTATCCGTCTGTCAGACGATGAAATCAAAGGACCACTGCCGTATGAAGTACAGGTATGGATGGATGAGTTCTATGCAGGTGCGCGCCCAGCAGATACAGAGAAGCTGCTTGGAGTAATACGAAGCCGAAATATCAGCATGGTGCCGATACTGCAGTCCATAGCACAGGCCAAGGCAATTTATCCGAACGAGAAGTGGGAAATCATGATGGACAACATGGCGGCAGTTGTATTTCTGGGTTCCGGACCGCAGGCAAAAAGTACACATGAGTATATATCAGAAACGCTTGGCAATGCCACCGCAGACAAAAGGGATGACAGGCTGACATTCGGGATTAATTCAAGCTCAGACTTGTCATATTCAAAAGCGGAAATAAAGCTGATGACACCAGGGCAGGTAAGAAGAATGCCGCCGACAGAGTGCATTATTTTTTTAGAGTCGAGACCGCCGATATATGATACCAAAGCAATACCTTTTGATAAGCCGGAATACGGTTTTACAGCAGCTGACTGGCTGAAAGACAGATACAGTGCTGCTTTGGCACTTGGTGACTACGAACATCCGGTGCGTACCATATATGATGCAAAGAATTTCAGGTATATTACCCTCTCCAGGGATAAATGTCTGGATTTCGTTACAGATCGGGAAGAAATTGAACGGCTGAAGGTCATGGCAAAGACTGACAAAACCATATATTCATGCGAGGTTGATGAACGTGACCTTTTATACCTGTCATTTGATTCAGCCAGAAAAAGGTCTGTGGATGAGATAGCAGAGCTATACAGACAGGCCGTAAAAGAGTCAGAGGAGGAAGTGGAGCAGATAAAAGGCCTTGCACTTCTTCATGATGTTGATACGGAAGAGCTTATTAAGAAGGCTGAAGAAACAGACAAGACGGGATGGACAGGAGATACCTTTGCAGACCTGTGTGGCAGATACTGGGACAAACATGAAGGAAATAGAAAAAGAAATAATTTCAAATGCGATGGATGACGGCCTGAATGAAGACAGATGATAAATATTTTTCTTGCACCTACAGACGACATGGACAATTTAAGAAGGCTTATGTAATTGATAATAAAAGGAATGGAGATGACAGATAATGAACATAAAGGCTAATATGAGGGTGGATTTTGATTCAATTAAGAACACATCTACCGTTGCTACCGGATGGGTAGAAATAGAAGGGATTTTTAAATTTCCGGTCTCAGTCAGAAAATGGTTTGACGATAAGTCCGGTAAAGAAATGATGTTTGTATCTTATCCTCAAAGAAAAGACGGAGACAGGTATTCAGGGGTGGTATATCCGCATGACAGGGAGGTCAGGAATGAGATAGACAGAGTGGTACTTGAGGTCACAAAAGAAAAGCTTTTTGCAGAAAGTGTTCCGGATGTAAATATAGATGATGTGAGAATTACCCCGCTTAACCAGAAAATAGGCTCTGTAGTGCAGAAACTAGGCATTGCATCGGTCAAAATGTATGGAATGACGGTTAACGGCATAGTAATAAAGGAAGGCAGAAAGGGACGGTTTGTACAGATGCCCCAGTATCAGACACAGGGGCAGTACAGGGATACCGTGTATGGTGTTACAGCTGCGATACAGCGGAAAATAGAGGAAAGGGTGTTATTGGAATATGATAGAATCATTAGGGCACAGGAAGAGGTGAATATGCAGGAAATGCAGGAGACTAAGAATAATCAGGAGATAGAGCAGACAGATGAATACAGGCGACAGGTAAGTGCAATCTATGATTATGAGAACAGAAATAATATTCCTGAAAATGACCGTATGACAAAATGGTATGATGAAATGAATGCAGCCGTTGCAAAACCCTGGTATAAAGAAAATGACACCGGCAGAGTGCCTATAAGTGAATCCACCATTGCCGCCCGTTATGCAGAAATTTCAGGGGAACAACAGACAGCCGGGAATACGCAGGCTATTCAGGAAGAACAGAAGAAAGACGAAGAGAATGAAAAAAGACTGTCAATGCGGTTATTACATTTACTGTTGCTGAAAGCAGCGAGTTCCACAGCATGGGCACTTACATTGACAATATTTCCACTGTTGAGGAAGCAATAGAAAAATTTAATCAGATTGACCCGGCAAGACTTCACGGAATCCCTGCAATCGGAATTAATTACCATGTTGAGGGAACGGACAGTATTGAAGATGAGCAGGCAGATATTGTAATGGGGAAAATAATAGATGTGCCATCACTGAATGCTTATCCGGCCATGAGGGATAATGAGACTGTAAAGGCGGCCGTTGAAAAGCTTATTGAAGCGTATCCTGAAAGCCTGGTTTTAAGTCCGACTGAAGATGAAGTAATGCAGACTTTAAATATGGCAGGAGTTGCTGCTGACAGAAAACGCCTGGATGGGATATATCAGGAACTGAAGACAGGGAAGAATATATACAATACCTTAAGAGCCTTCGAGAAGATTACACTAAAAATGATACAGATGAAATTAAAATGTCATATCTTGACAAGGCAATTACATATGTAGGTCAGATACGCAAGCCCAAAACAAGTCAGGATGAAAACAAAGGCATTGATGCGGAAGATGCCGCTGAAATACAGGAAGATGAAGAACCCATGTACAGCAGTGCGGACGTTATTACATTAATGCCTAATTTCTTTGCCGAGAAGAACAGGGATGGTGTACGTTTTACTATTAAAAACACAAAACTGAATATTGATAATCCCATTATAGTCGGTAAATATATAAGGGCGCAGTGTTTTACGGTTGAAAATGGAAATGACAAGGTATTTGCACGTTTCCAAAATGAACTGAACGGCATGGAGCACATGAGAACCGGTCCTCTGCTTATCCGTCAGCAGATAGTTATGCAGGTATTCAAGGACGGAGTTCCACAGCCACCATATCTGTATGCATCTTATAAATCTGATAATGTGACAGAGGCAATTGAACATTATAATGAGTGCATGGGCCGGTGGGCTGATCTGACGGGACAGACAACTGCAGAGATATTCCAAAGGGCAAAAACTATGGAAAATAAACAGGATGTAAAACAGAATAAACCGAGGCTTTAGAATTTATAAGGTGCAGGATGAAACAGTCCTGCACCTTATTTTTGTGCAAAATATACAATAATTACTCTTTATATGTTTGTGATCACAGTGCATGATGGGAACATGACTGTGTAATCTGCATACATCCATTAGAGTGTGACATTTACCGGATGCCGTGGAATTATGATGATATTTTATTTTTGTAAATTATGAAATATACCAAACAGATAATATTGTATAGTCTGCATATAGGAATACTATGAGGTTTAAGGTATACTTCTAACACAAAAATGCAAAGGAGGCGCCAAAACCATGGGAAGAATATTCAGACAGCTGACAATAACCGACCGCCGTAAAATTGAGAAGATGTATCTCAGTGGGGAAAAGGCGAAGGATATGGCTGATACGCTGAGGGTGAATGTCAGCACGATATACAGGGAGCTGAAGCGTGGAAGATACATGCACAGGAATTCTGACTGGACAGAGACAGAAAGGTACAGTGCAGACATAGCAGAAGAAAAATACCAGGAAAACCTTAAGGCAAAAGGACCTGTCCTTAAGATAGGCAAAGACATTGAACTTGCCAATTATATTGAAGAGAAGATAGCAGATGATGGATATAGTCCGGAAGCAGCGCTTTTGGATATAAAAAGGAAAAACCTTAATTTCAGCGTGACTATAACAAAGCAGACCTTGTACAAGTACATATATGACGGCATATTCATGAGGGTGACAGCAGACAATCTGGCAATAAAGAGGAAAAGAAAAAGCTACCATAAGATACACAGAAAAGCAAAGAGAGCCGCTGCAGGAACAAGTATTGAACATAGACCGGTTGATATCGATACGCGTGAGGAATTCGGACATTGGGAGATGGACTCTGTTATGGGACAGCAGGGAAAGTCAAAGAATGCACTTGTTGTATTGACTGAGCGTAAAACGAGGTATGAGAAGATATTCAAGGTAAAGGATCACACAGCTGCATCAGTGGTGAAGTGTATAAATAGCCTTGAACGCAAGTGGGGCAGGCTTTTCTCTGATATATTTAAAACAATAACAGTAGACAATGGAACTGAATTTGCCGACTGTGAGGGGATTGAGAAAAAAGATAAAAAAGGAAAGAAACGTACAGAAGTTATTACTGCCATCCTTACTGCAGTTCTGAGCGAGGCTCAAACGAGAATCAGAACAGGATGATAAGGAGGCACATACCAAAGGGAACGAACTTTGACAGAAAGACAAAAAAAGACATACAGAAGGTAGAGGACTGGCTTAATAATTATCCGAGACCAATGTTTGGCGGAAGGTCATCACAAGAGCTGTATGAGGAAGAAATGAGACTTATCATTTAACCATGGGAAATTAAATATCATAAAAAAATCCGGCTGTTACAGGCGGATTAGGAGTCGTGGGACAAAAACAAATATAATGTATGTGAAAGTGCATATTTGTGGTAAAATACGCACTAAAATTTTTAAAAAATTTGACAATTAATGCTTGACATTTCAAAATTCATACAATAGAAAATAAATACTTGAAATGTATTGCTTTTTATTGTAAAATGGACGAATGAGAGAGCTTAGGCTCGCACGATTTAAGGAGGAAGTAACTAATGATTTCAGCAGGAGATTTCAGAAACGGTGTTACTATCGAGTTCGAGGGAAACATCTATCAGATTATCGAATTTCAGCATGTTAAACCAGGAAAAGGTGCAGCATTGTACGTACAAAGTTAAAGAATATCATCAGTGGTGGTGTTGTTGAGAAGACATTCCGTCCAACAGAGAAATGCCCTACAGCACACATTGATCGTAAGGATATGCAGTATCTTTATGCAGATGATGATTTCTATCATTTCATGGATGTTGAGACATATGACCAGATTGACTTACCAAAGGATGAGGTTGGCGATGCTCTCAAGTTTGTAAAAGAGAACGAGATGTGTAAGGTTTGCTCACACAAGGGCAATGTATTTGCAGTTGAGCCACCACTTTTCGTTGAGCTTACTGTTACAGAGACAGAGCCTGGCTTCAAGGGTGATACAGCAACAGGTGCTACAAAGCCTGCTACAGTTGAGACAGGTGCTACAGTTTATGTACCACTTTTTGTTGAGACAGATGATGTTATCAAGATTGATACAAGAACAGGTGAGTACCTTTCACGTGTATAATCTGTATTTTTATGAGTCTGCACATATTCCGGTATGCCCGGAGTATGTGCAGGCTTTTTTTATTTGTGTGCTGTGTGGCAGGTGAGAATCCCGACAGCAAGTGTCATAAACACATGCGACACAAGCATAGCCCACAGATATGCATCTATCCCATAGTGGGGGACGAGAAGCATAATCATCAGGATTCTTATTGCACAGGTGAGCAGATTGACGAAGAGCACCTGCTTTGCTTTACCCAGACCGTGCAGTATGCTGCAGAGCATTCCGCTTATGTGCATCAGTGGGCACAGAAAACACAGTCTTCTAAGAAAATATCCACAAAGCTTGGATGAAAAAAGAAAATCCCCTATAAAATCCGACAGCAGATAGAATATGCATGTAAAGATAAGACCAAAGCATAGTCCGAATAAGGCACAGGAGTTTATGGTTTTAGTGATTTTTGCATCCTTTCCGGCGGCATTCGCTTCAGAAACAGATGGCAGAAGCATCACGCAGGCACAGCTGCAAAGTACACCGGGAAATAAAAGCACGGGAAGGGTGAGACCGGAAATGGTTCCAAATATGTCAAGGGCCAATGCCGGTGATAGTCTGTAGAGCTTAAGAGTTCTCGGGATAAGCACATTTTCGGCGGAGGATGAAAAGCTTGCCAATATGTAGTTTAGTGATAAAGGAATGAAAAGCGCAGCCAGTCCATAGGCTGTTGTTTTCAGGCTCTTGACGGATATTTTAAAGTATGAGAAATCTTTTTTTATTGTGATAACGGAAAAGACGGTTGCACTCGCTTCGCCTGCCACGATGCCGTATATAGAGTATACAGGCTTAAAGCAGCTGCCACCGTCAGATAGTATTGCGTATATCAGATAGCAGGTGCCAATGCGCGCGGTCTGCTCAATTAATTGTGTGGCAGCGGGGATGGCTGCTTTTTTCAATCCATAATAGTATCCGTTTATGCAGGAATGGATAGCAGCGGGCAGAATTGAAAAGGACAGCGCCTTGACAAGCTCTGTACAGCGTGGCTCACTTAAAATACAAAGGCTTATGTAGTTGGCATTGGAATGCATAATAATTGTGAGTAAAAGAGCAGTGGTGGCTGACATAATTATTGCGCAAATGAGTATAATCTGCCTGTTTTGAGGCTTTTCGGCAACAAGCTTTGATGTAGCGGTCTGAAAGCCGTTGCAGCAGAGTGACATGCATACGGACATGAGTGGAATCACAAGCTGATAGAGTCCAAGACCTGTTGAGCCCATGACGTTATTAAGAAATATGCGAAAGAAAAAACCCATAAACCGACTGGTTGTACCGGCAAGTGTCAGGAAAATAGTTCCGGTCACAAGTGGATTGGATAAATATTTTTTTACAATCAAAAAATCACCTGTCATATGTTGTCTTAGAAGTATATGTGCTTCTTTGGATATATATGACAGATGATTATTTATTGTGTGTTAAACAGCTATTTTGCGCTAAACAATTATTATACTCTTATATGACCGGTATCGTTATATTAAATTTGTGAGATTAATCCATAAAGTGGCGGATAGCCTTCTACGCCGTCATTTTCGTTTGTGTCGGTGACGTAATCAGCCTGTGCCTTAAGCTCATCGGTTGCATTTCCCATGGCCACGCCGATGTGTGCGGCTTTTACGATAGCCATGTCGTTTTCGGTGTCACCGACAGCCATTGTCTCATCAGCTGCTATATTCAGGATTTGAGCCAGCCTATGAAGTGCCACACCTTTGTCAACGCCTGCTTTTGTGAATTCCAGATTACCGTAGCCACCGCTTACGAGCGTGATTTCAGGGATTTTTTTCAGATGCTCAAATACTTCGTCGCGGCAGTAGTAGTTATCATTTACATCCTTTGGGAAATTGATGGTCATTTTCTGCATATGGTAATTGTTTTCGCGCATCATTTCAGTGATATCGTTTACACGTTTTCTGGTTGTCATGATGTATTCCTTAATAGAAGGAGGCATTTTGAGATCCTTTGCATCCTCGAGACACTTGTATGGAGAATAGCCACAGCCGTTTATGAAGGCATCCATATGAACGCGCTTTGTCATCAGGTAATCAATTATTGAAAACGCTGTCTTATCAGAAAGGCAGTTTTCGTAAAGACATTTTTGGGTGTCAATTTCGTAGATTGCACTTCCGTTTGCAGTGATAGCGTAGCGGATGCCGGTGCCCTTAATTGCCTCAAACGGCAGCCCTCCGAATGGACGACCGGTGGAGATGACCACATTTATCCCGGCAGCAGTTGCCTCTTTTATAGCTTTTATATTTTCCTTGGATATCTGACTTTTGTTGTTGAAAAGTGTTCCGTCAAGATCTAAAGCAATAAGTTTCATAAGAAATCCTTTCTTTTGTTTGAAAAATATAGTGTTTTAGTATATTATGGTGAATAGACTATTGATTTTTGTGTTTTAAAATCGGTTACAATGATAATATAAATTTTCACAAATTTCAAGGATGAAGAGCACATAGCTTTTGCTTTGAAATACTTTACACTGTGGAGTGAATAACAGCTGAAACAGAAAAGGAAACGAAATGACAAGAGAAGAATTCAGAAAATATATCAGAGAAAACATAGTTATCCTGGATGGAGCGACCGGTACAAACCTGATGGCAGCGGGCATGCCTGTAGGTGTGTGTCCGGAGGAATGGGTGATGGAGCATCCGCAGGTGATTCTTGATTTGCAGAAGGCTTATGTCGATAACGGCACGAATATTGTTTATGCACCTACATTTACAGGAAACAGGATTAAGCTTTTAGAATATGGTTTACAGGAGAAAATTAACGAGATAAATACCACACTGGTTGGCCTGTCAAAGCAGGCTGTCGGGGATAGGGCACTTGTAGCAGCAGATATGACGATGACCGGCAGACAGCTTTTTCCACTCGGGGATCTGATGTTTGAGGAGCTTTTGGAGGTGTACAAGGAGCAGGCGAGGATTCTTGATGAGGCAGGCGCAGATGTTTTTGTGGTTGAGACAATGATGAGTCTTCAGGAGTGCAGAGCGGCAGTGCTTGCTATAAAAGAGGTAAGCGACCTGCCTATTATGGTGACACTCACCTACAACGAGGATGGCAGGACTCTTTTTGGTACACCGCCTGAGACAGCAGTTGTTGTGCTGCAGTCACTTGGAGTGGATGCTATCGGTGTGAACTGCTCGACGGGACCTGCTGAGATGATAGCGCTGGTTGAAAAATGGCAGAGTACTCTACAGTGCCTCTTATTGCCAAGCCAAATGCAGGGCTTCCGGAGCTTGAGGATGGTAAAACTGTATACAAGATGACTCCGGATATGTTTGCCGATGCGATGAGAGGGCTTGTGGAGGCGGGGGCATCCATTGTCGGAGGCTGCTGTGGCACCACACCGGAGCATATACGTGCTCTCACAGAGGCCGTAAAGTCAATGCCTGTTCATAAGCCGCTTGAGCATCATAGAAGAGTACTTGCGTCTGAACGAAAGAATGTAGAGATTGACTTAGATGGCAACTTTACCGTTGTCGGAGAGAGAATCAACCCTACAGGCAAGAAAAAGCTGCAGGCACAGCTTCGTGAGGGAAAGCTTGACCTGGTGCGCCAGATGGCTATGGAGCAGGAGACAAATGGTGCGGGAATACTTGATATCAATATGGGCATGAATGGTATCGATGAGAAGGAGATGATGAAATCGGTTATATATGAGGTTTCATCTACCGTGGACTGTCCACTTTGTATTGATTCAAGTTATGTGGAGGTAATAGAGGAGGCTCTTAAGATTTATCCGGGAAGAGCTCTAATCAATTCCATTTCTCTTGAGACTGAGAAGATGGAAAAGCTTCTGCCTCTTGCGGCAAAATACGGAGCAATGTTCATACTTTTACCGCTTTCGGATGCAGGTTTGCCGAAGGATGTCGAGGAGAAAAAGCAGATTATAAATACTATTTATGACAAGGCGCTTTCGCTTGGAATGGCACATGAGGATATCGTGGTGGATGGACTTGTTGCGACAATTGGTGCAAATCCAAAGGCCGCAATCGAGTGCTATGAGACCATTGCGTACTGTAAGGATGAGAAAAAACTTCCTACAATATGCGGCCTTTCAAATATATCCTTCGGACTGCCTGAGCGTATGTATGTGAACACAGCGTTTCTTACAATGGCCATATGCAAGGGACTCACCATGGCTATTGCCAATCCATCACAGGAGCTTTTGATGAATGCTGCATTTGCATCGGATATGCTGCTCGACAGACCTGACAGCGATATAGCATACATCGAGCGCATGAGCAGGCTTGCGGAGGAAAAGGCCCGGTATGAGACTGTTGTTGTGAAAAAGTCGGACAATGATGCGTCTGCTTCAAACGGCACATGCGCAGCAGGCAGTAAGGATGCGGTATTTCAGGCTGTCTTAAAGGGAAACAAGGGCAGTATAATTGATGAAGTAAAGAAAATGCTTTCTGATGGTGCAAAGCCTGACGAGATTATTAATAACAGCCTGATTCCGGCTATTAATGAGGTGGGAGAGCTTTTCAACCAGAAGAAATATTTCCTGCCACAGCTTATCGGCAGTGCAAATACCATGAAGCTTGCTATAGAACATCTCGAGCCACTGCTTGAGAAGAAAGACTCAGGTGATGATATGCCGACTCTTGTCATTGCAACGGTAGAGGGCGATATTCATGATATAGGAAAGAATCTTGTCGTGCTTATGCTTAAAAACTATGGCTACAACGTGATTGATATGGGAAAGGATGTGCCTTGTGAGGATATTGTCAACAAGGCGATTGAGACGAACGCGGCAGTTATCGGACTGTCAGCTCTTATGACTACCACCATGATGCGCATGAAGGATGTAGTGGAAATCTGCAAGGAAAAGGGCTGTAAGAGTAAGGTGGTAATCGGTGGAGCCTGCATTACACAAAGCTTTGCAGACGAGATAGGAGCCGACGGATATTCAAAGGATGCGGCGGAGTGCGTGAAGCTTGTGGAGAGACTTTTGAATAGTTAAAAATTTTTTTAATAAAATAAAAAAAAAAGTTGTTGACAATAAGGTGCTGACTGTATATAATAATCAAGTCGGTTGACGACATGGGATCTTAGCTCAGCTGGGAGAGCATCTGCCTTACAAGCAGAGGGTCACAGGTTCGAGCCCTGTAGGTCCCATCCTTTTAGAGGTATCAATCAAATATGGCGAGGTGGCTCAACTGGCTAGAGCGTCCGGTTCATACCCGGGAGGTTGAGAGTTCGAGTCTCTCCCTCGCTACTTGTTAAGACTTGCAGTTGTTGCAGGTCTTTTTGTTATAAATAGTTACGAAACAGAAAGGGATAAGCATGATAAGACCTAAAATAGGACTTGACTGGGATGATGTGACAGCCCCATTCAACAGCATAGCCATAGATATGGCAAACAAAAAATATAATATCACCCCACCTCTTGCGCTGGATGATATAGATTCCTGGGAGAATACCGGCAGAGCCTCTGTCATAAAGGAATTTTACCGGGATAATACACTTTACGAGAGGCAGAAGCCTACGGAAGAGACAAAGCGGATGATAAGAAAGCTTATGGATATCGGAGAGGTCTATTTTATCACTGCGGTGGCACCGGGCTTCATGGGAGTGAGAGCGAGTCAGATAATGGAGGCATTTCCTGATTTTCCGACAGAAAATATCATACTTGGCAATGCAAAAAATCTCGTGCAGTTTGATATAATTTTAGATGACGCCATACACAATGTGCTTGAGACACCGGCCACGTATCCCGTGCTCATGCGAAAGCCGTGGAATTCAAAAATGACAGGACTGTTATCGGTCAATAATATCACAGAGTTTGTATATCTCGTGGAGCAGATAATAAATGCGTCATTATATAGAAATAAAAATATAAAGAATCCGTCAGTTGTGGCGCTTGTCGGACCATCAGGCTCGGGAAAGACAGCGCTCTCAGACAGCCTGTGCGCCATGGAGCAGTTTGAGAATCCGAAAACATACTGTACCAAGCCCGGAGATAAGCACAGGTACCTGACGGAGGAGGAGTTCAATGCACAGGATTTCTTTGAAAAGACAAGGTACGCCGGAATACAGTATGGCACCAAAATGGAGGATATAGAGGCGGTGCTTGCAAAGGGACACTTTGTCGTGATGCCGCTTGACATGTGCGGTGCCATTGCAATGAAACGTCATTTTCCTACTGTAATAGTGTATGTGGCACGTGACAAGGAGCTCTTAATCCGGGATATCATAGAACAGGATTACTCGATAGAAGAAAAGACACTGCGTATTCTGTCGATAGATGCAGAGAAACGCAACCGCCAGATATGTGACTATGCTGTAAATAACATGGATGTTGGTGCAGCTACTAGAGAGCTTTCTGATGTTTTGGAAAACAATTGCTTATAAAATATATTTATAGCAAGCTCTTAGTTATAAGTATTAACACTTTTCCTAGAAAGATGATATGATATGATTAGTTCAAGGGAACAGCATCCCGGAATTAAAATTAAAAACAAATAACATTAACATATCATTAATAGGAGGATATTAATATGAGCAAGAAACATTATGCAGACAGAAATTTAAAATTTGAGACATTACAGTTACATGTAGGACAGGAAACACCTGATCCGGTTACAGATGCGAGAGCAGTTCCAATCTACCTTACTTCATCATATGTGTTCCATAACAGTGAGCATGCTGCAGACAGATTCGGACTCAGAGATGCAGGAAATATCTATGGCAGACTGACAAACCCTACAGAGGATGTATTCGAGAGAAGAATTGCAGCACTCGAGGGTGGCGTGGCAGCACTTGCTGTTGGTTCCGGAGCAGCGGCGCTCACATATGCTTTCCAGGCAGTAGCACACGCAGGTGATCATATCGTTGCAGCAAAGAATATCTACGGCGGTACATACAATCTCTTGGCACACACACTTCCTGATTACGGAATTGAGGCTACATTCGTAGATCCATTCGATTATGATGGAATCAAGGCTGCCATCAAAGAGAATACAAAAGCTATTGAAATCGAGACACTCGGAAATCCAAACTCAGAGGTAGTAGATATCGAAAAAATTGCAAATATCGCTCATGAGGCAGGAATCCCACTTATCGTAGATAATACCTTTGCTACACCATATCTTGTCCGTCCGATTGAGTACGGTGCTGATATCGTGGTTCACTCAGCAACAAAGTTCATCGGTGGACACGGAACAACAATTGGTGGAGTTATAATTGACAGCGGTAAATTCGACTGGACACAGAATGATAAATGGCCATGCTTGTAGAGCCAAACGTATCATACCACGGAGTAAGCTTTGCAAAGGATTGCGCACCGGCAGCATTTGCGACATATATCAGGGCAATTTTACTTCGTGATACAGGAGCAACAATTTCACCTGTTCATTCATTTATCTTCCTTCAGGGACTTGAGACACTTTCGCTTCGTGTGGAGCGTCATGTTGAGAATGCACTCAAGGTAGTTCAGTACTTAAAGGATCAGCCACTCGTAGAGAAGGTTAATCATCCATCTATTTCAGAGGATAAAGAGCAGCAGGAACTTTACAAGAAATACTTCCCTAACGGAGGCGGCTCTATATTTACATTCGAGATTAAGGGTGGAGCAAAGGAAGCGCAGAAATTTATTGACAACCTTGAGCTTTTCTCACTGCTTGCAAACGTAGCTGATGTTAAGTCACTTGCTATACATCCGGCTTCTACCACACACTCAGAGTGCAATGAAGCAGAGCTCTTAGATCAGGGCATCAAGCCAAACACAATCCGTCTTTCAATCGGAACTGAGAATGTGGATGATATCATTGAGGATCTTGATGAGGCATTTAAGGCACTTGCAGAGTAAACAGTTTTGCATGATAAATACTCCTTAAACGAATAAATAGTGATCATTATAAAAGGAATCGGAAAATATTAATCCGGTTCCTTTTATTGTGCCATGAAATATTATGGATTGGATTTTTCGCGAACATTTTGACAACCTTTTAACAATTATTGATATTCGTGAAAATAAGTATATTATAGTCAGTGGTGTGAAACCAGATATAGTTTTAAATAATAAATAATATACATAAAGGAGACATTATCATGTTTGGATTTGGTCAGTTAATCGAAATATTAAAGAAAGACCCAAAGAAAATCGTATTCACAGAGGGAGAGGATCCACGTATCCTTGAGGCAGCTTCGCGTTTACTTGCAAGCAACTTCTTACATCCTATCCTTGTCGGAGATCCTGAGAAGATTAGTGCAAGCGCTGAGAAGAGCGGTTTCAATATCCGTGGAGCAGAGATTATAGATCCTATGAACTTTGACCGTATGGATGAGATGGTTGAATTATTCTGCGAGCTTCGTAAGAGCAAGGGTGTTACACCGGAGCAGGCTAAGGGAATTCTTTCATCAGCCAACTACTTTGGAACAATGCTTGTAAAGATGGGTATCGCAGACTCGCTTCTCGGAGGAGCTACATACTCAACAGCAGATACAGTTCGTCCGGCATTACAGCTTATCAAGACAAAGCCTGGCAACACAATCGTATCTTCATGCTTTATCCTTGTTCGTCCATCTGCAACAGGTGAGAATGAGGTGCTTGCAATGAGCGACTGTGCTATAAACATCCATCCTACAGAGGATGAGCTTGTTGAGATCGCAGGAGAATCAGCAGAGTGTGCTAAGATCTTCGGTATCGATCCAAAGGTTGCATTCTTAAGCTACTCAACACTTGGCTCAGGAAAGGGCGAGGACGTTGACAAGATGAGAAACGCAGCTCACAAGGCAAGAGAAAAATATCCAAATCTTCCAATCGAGGGAGAAATCCAGTTTGACGCAGCAGTTGCACACGTGTAGCCCGCACAAAGTGCCCACAGTCTGAGGTTGCGGGTCATGCAAATACATTTATCTTCCCTGATATCAACGCAGGAAATATCGGATACAAGATTGCACAGAGACTTGGTAATTTCGAAGCATACGGACCAATCCTTCTTGGACTCAATGCTCCAATCAATGACCTTTCTCGTGGATGTAATGCAGGAGAGGTTTACTCAATGGCTATCATCACTGCAGCACTTGCATAAGACATTTAATGGACTATTCCCATTTTAATAAAGACCGCTCCGGTTTGTCCGGGGCGGTCTTTTATTTGAAAAAAGTTACTGAAAATAATATCTTGGCGCAACAGAAGAAATAAGGTATACTATAGTTAAAAACTAAAATACAGAGCAATGACAGTTGACAATAACATGAGGTGTTGTATCTGATAGAAAGAGAGACGATATATGAGAGTAGGAATGGGCTATGATGTGCACAAGCTTGTTGAGGGCAGAGATTTGATTTTAGGAGGAGTGAAGGTTCCGCATACACTCGGGCTTTTAGGTCATTCGGATGCCGATGTACTGTTGCATGCGATAATGGATGCACTCTTGGGTGCAGCGGCACTTGGCGATATCGGAAAGCATTTCCCGGATACAGACCCGGCATATGAGGGGATTTCTAGTCTTAAGCTTTTAGAGCATGTGAGAGACCTCATTGCAAAAAAAGGCTATGTGATAGAAAACATAGATGCGACAGTAATTGCACAAAAGCCGAAGCTTCGTCCGTATATTGAGCAGATGGAGCAGAATGTGGCTGATACGTTGCAAATCGCAAAGGAGCAGGTAAATATAAAGGCGACGACCGAGGAGTGGCTTGGTTTTACAGGCCGCGAGGAGGGGATTGCATCACAGGCAATCTGCTCACTTACAGGTCTCTATGAGGCAAGTATGCAGGTAGGAGGCGGATGTAGCGGCTGCAACGGCTGTCAGGCCGATTGATTTGAATATATAGGGAAAACATGCTAAAATAATAGGATAGTTATAAATCATCCAAAAGGAGATATAAATAATGGAGAATAATTTCAAGTTTTATAATACACTCACAAGACAGATTGATACTGTTGTTCCGCGTGTTGACGGCAAAATCGGCATGTATACATGTGGACCTACAGTTTACCATTTTGCACATATCGGAAATATCCGCTCATACATCATGGAGGATGTGCTTGAGAAGGCACTTCGCTATGTGGGCTATGATGTAAAGCGTGTCATGAATATCACTGATGTGGGACATCTCTCAAGCGACGGAGATACCGGAGAGGACAAGATGCTAAAGGGCGCAAAGCGTGAGCATAAGAGCGTCATGGAGGTGGCAAAGGAGTACACGGACGCCTTTTTCAAGGATTTCACGGCTGTACACAACAGGATGCCTGATGTCGTAGAGCCTGCAACCAACTGTATTCCGGAGTTTATCCATATGGTGGAGGTGCTTATTGAGAAGGGCTATGCCTATTTTGCAGGAGGCAATGTATATTTCGATACATCAAAGCTTGATGATTATTTTGTGTTTTCTTCAGCAGTAGAGAAGGAACAGCTTCAGGTTGGAGTGCGAGATGATGTCGAGGAGGATGTAAACAAGAAGAATAAAAATGATTTCGTACTCTGGTTTACACAGTCTAAGTTTGAGGACCAGGCTCTTAAATGGGACAGCCCATGGGGCGTCGGATATCCGGGCTGGCATATAGAGTGCTCATGCATCAGCATGAAGCATCTCGGAGAGTACGTGGATATCCACTGTGGCGGTGTAGACAATATTTTCCCACATCACACCAATGAGATTGCACAGTCAGAGAGCTATCTGGGACACGACTGGTGCAAGTACTGGTTCCATGTCAATCACTTAAATGACAGAGCCGGCAAGATGAGCAAGTCGAAGGGTGCAATCCTCACAGTTTCGGTGCTTCAGGAGAAGGGCTACAATCCGCTTGCCTACAGATTCTTCTGCTTACAGTCACACTACAGAAAGCCTCTTGAGTTTTCATTTGATGCGCTCGACAATGCAGTTGCGGCATACAATAAGATTGCAAAGCGTGTGGCAGAGCTTAAGGATGAGGGTGATATAGATGAGACAGCTTTTGCTGACTTTAAGAAGAAATTTACTGATGCAGTTTCAAATGATCTGAATACATCAATGGCTATAACCATAGTGTATGATGTGCTTAAGGCTGATATCTCAGACAGGACAAAGCTTGCACTTATCGATGACTTTGAGCAGGTACTTGATCTGGGACTTAGGGAATCAGGAAAGGCCTTACTTGAGGCAGCGTCATCTGTAGACAGTGAGCTTGAGGCATTTATCAATGATAAAATTGCAGAGCGTGCAGCCGCTAAAAAGGCAAAGGATTTTGCGACAGCCGATGCCATAAGAGATGAGCTTCTGGCAAAGGGGGTTGCCATAAAGGATACCAGAGAGGGAGTAAAATGGGAGCTTGTATAGTATGAAGATAGACTCATATATTAAGGAACAGTTTGGAATAAAGGATGTTGATATAAGGACATACTCGCCGCTTACACTTGCATATATCGGTGATGGCATATTTGATATTGTCATCCGCTCAGTTGTGGTGGGAAAAGGCAATACAAAGGCAAATCTGCTTCATAAGCACACAAGTAATATAGTAAAGGCACATACGCAGGCTCTCATGATAGAGGCACTTTTACCTCATCTGACAGAGGAGGAGAGTGATGTGTATCACAGGGGGCGCAATGCCAAGTCACCTTCCATGGCAAAAAACGCTACAATGGCTGATTACAGGAAAGCTACAGGGCTTGAGGCGGTCATGGGCTATCTTTATCTGAAGGATGATTTTGAGAGGGTTGTTTCACTCACTAAGCTTGGAGTGGAGCTTTTAGGAATTGAAATATAGCACAAAATAAGAGGAAAATATGGATAACAACAATAAAGAAAAATTTCATGAGAATTATATAGAGGGCAGAAATGCTGTGCTAGAGGCTTTCCGTTCGGGAAAGACAATAGACAAGCTTTTTGTGCTTGACGGCTGTCAGGACGGACCAATAAAGTCAATCACAAGAGAGGCCAGAAAGCATGATGCAATCATAAACTATGTTGCAAAGGAAAGACTTGATCAGATGTCTGAGACAGGCAAGCATCAGGGTGTCATTGCAGTTTCAGCAGCATATGAGTATGCCGAGGTTTCGGACATACTGGAAAATGCCGAAAGAAAGGGCGAGCCGCCTTTTATCATCATACTTGACGGTATAGAGGATCCACACAATCTTGGCGCAATAATCCGTACCGCAAATCAGGCGGGTGCACATGGCATCATCATACCAAAAAGGCGTGCAGTGGGACTTACCCCTACAGTGGCAAAGACGTCTGCAGGTGCGATAAACTATACACCTGTTGCCAAGGTTACCAATATCTCAAATACCATAAAGGAGCTTAAGGAAAAGGGCATGTGGTTTGTATGTGCTGATATGGGTGGCACTACCATGTATGACTTAAACCTCACAGGTCCTATAGGTCTTGTAATAGGCAATGAGGGTGACGGAGTCAGCAAGCTTGTAAAGGAAAATTGTGATATGACAGCTTCTATTCCTATGGTGGGCGATATTGACTCACTGAACGCATCAGTTGCGACAGGCGTGCTTGCATATGAGATAGTCAGACAGAGACTTAAGAGTGGAAAGTAGATTACATGTCGCGGATGAGTGGTGTATATTATGAATTGTATATTTATAGAATAGGAAGCATATAGTGGAAGATTACAGCGCATATACGGATGAAGAGCTTATTATGAGGATTCATAATGACAAAAATGACCATGGTGACAACAATGAAATCATGGACTATATATTGGAAAAGTATAAGCCGCTTGTGCGTAAAAAGACGAATGCACTCTACCTGATAGGCGGTGAGAATGATGACCTTATTCAGGAGGGCATGATAGGCCTGTTTAAAGCGGTCAGAGACTATAAGAGCGACAAGGAAGCATCTTTCTACAGCTTTGCACAGCTATGCATCACAAGGCAGCTTAGCTCGGCGCTTGAGGCTTCAAACCGAAAGAAACATATGCCACTTAACACATATATATCCTTTTCGCAGAGTGACAGTGATGGTACGGAGTTTGAAGAAATACTGCAAGATGATATTGCAAGTCCTGAGCAGCTTCTCATAGAGAAGGAAAAATTTAAGGAATTTAAGGAACAATTGTGGAATAAACTGAGTAATATGGAGAAAAAAGTGCTACAATTGTATCTGGAAGGAAATAATTATACATCGATAGCGCGTATGCTTGGAAAATCAGACAAATCAATTGACAATGCACTATCCCGTATCAGACAAAAGCTAAAAAGAAAGTAGGTGAAGCTTGTTATGGAGTTTTCAAGAATAGGTGAACACACTATAAAATGTGTTATTTCAGAAGAAGAAATATATGATCTGGGATATACAATGGATGAAATTATGAGCAATGGCGAGCGCACCCAGGAATTCATGAACCAGATATTTGACATGGCTTCAGAAGAGTTTGGAACTGATTTTAATTCGGGAATCAAGACTGTGAGAGCAGATTTTTTGGCGGATCACACACTTTCTCTGACATTTTCTGAACATCCTGCTACTGAGGGCATGATGGAGCATCTTAAAGATATCGTTAATGGACTGCTTAATTCGCTGCCGGCCGAGGCTGCAGAGAATGAGAAAAATAAAAAAGGCAGGACAACTGCAAAAAAGCAGGATATGGTGTCTGTTGTAATGTTCATTTTTGAAAAATTTGATGTGGCTGTCAGATTTGCAAAGATGATTAAAGGACTGCCAATGCCATTCTCACAGCTTTTTAAGTTTGAGGGAGAGTACTTTATGAGCATGGATTTATCGGGCTATGATGAGCATGAGCTTGAAAAGATGTCTGTCATAGCAGATGAGTATGCAGATGATATCATTGCAGGGGCTGATAAAAGGGCTTTTCTTATGGAGCATGCAAAAGTTATTCTTGATGACAAGGCTATTGAGAGTCTTGCGCAGCTGTGAAGGTACTGAACGGTTACAAAAATATAATAAAAACAAGGTCTGTCAGCTATACTGACAGACCTTGTTTTGTATGTAAATATTATCTAGCTTGAGCTCATTGTACTTTGCAACTGCCTCATTGTCTATTAAATCTCCAACAGTCAGCCTGAATGTCACCTTGACAATATCTGTTACGTTACACAACTCATCCGGTATATCAGAGTTTTAAAAATATCAAAGGAAACGTTTAATTTTTTTGAATTTATGTTAAAATAGTTTCAAAAGGAGATTACAATATGGGTGAAACAGAATATTCAGAAGCATTAAAACTTGGAAAAAAAGAATACAGGGCAAGGATAGCTAAAGGACAGTTTCCTTATCTGCCAGTACTTGATGAAATCTTATCAGAGGCAGATATTAAGACAGAGCAGAATATGGGGCTGGTCCAGGTGCCTTTGGATTTCGTTGTAGGAACAAGCACCATGGGCAGGACATATTCATTTGCGGCAAACTTTATGCCGATATTGGACGAGGAAACCGAATTTGCAGTGAAGTGGTCTAATCTGTCAGATGCACAGATGAATGAGGGAATCAGAGATCCAATCAAGGCATTTGAGTACATGAATAGGTATTATGTGCTTGAGGGCAATAAGAGGGTCAGTGTACTCAAGTACTTCAACGCCGTTTCGATTCCTGCAATTGTGACCAGAAAGATTCCAAAGCTCTCAGATGATTATGATGTGAGGCTTTATTATGAGTATATGAAGTTCAATGAAATCACGGGGCTTTGCTCGGTGGAGTTTACGAAGCTGGGCAATGCTGATAAGCTTCTTTCGCTTGTCGGAAAAGAGGGCAGATGGGATGATGAGACCAAGGAAAATTTGCCAAGGTAATGTTTAATTTTTCAAAGGTCTATACTTTCCGCGGTGGTGACAGGTTGGACATCAAGCTTGGGGATGCTATTACAGTATTTATGGAGGTCTTTGGCATGGATGCCATGCTTGAGATGTCTGAGAATGATTACAACAAAAACGTCATCAATACATGGAAGGAGTTTGCAGCAGAAGGGGAAAAGCACAAGATAAATCTGGTGCTGAATCCGAAAAAGGTACAGACAAAAAAGAGTCTGTTAAACTATCTTATTCCTCAGACTCAAAAGAAGCTCAAGGTAGTATTTTTGTATCCGAGAGAGCCAAAGACATCTGCATGGCTGTATTCGCATGAGCTTGGGCGTATGTATCTTGATGAAACCTTTTCAGATAAGCTGGAGACAGAATATGTGGCAGGTGTAGATGAGAACAATGTGGAGCAGGTGCTTGAAGATATCATAAAGTCCGGTGCCGATATAGTTTTTTGTGTGGGACCGCAGATGATGCCAAACAGCTTAAAGGTGGCTGTTGAGCATCCGGAGGTTTATATACTCAACTGTTCGCTGAATGCGCCTCATCCTTATATCAGAACATACTATGGACGTATGTATGAGGCAAAGTTTCTCGCAGGAATGATAGCAGGAGCTGTCACATACAATGAAAGGGTTGCATATATTGCAGACTACCCGATATATGGCATGATTGCCAATATCAACGCGTTTGCTCTGGGAGTTGCAAGTGTGAATCCAAGGGCAAAGGTATATCTGGCATGGTCAAAGACAAAGGATTATGACAGGAATAAATTCCTTGAAGAAAATGACTTGCATTATGTGTCGGATCAGGATATTATCACTCCGAATGACGCGTCCAGATATTTTGGTCTGTACAAGCTGCAGGATGGACAGGCATTAAACCTTGCCATGCCTATATGGAACTGGGGAGTGTTTTATGAGAAGCTTTTGCAGAGCGTACTGGCAGGCTCCTACAAGGCTGAAGGACAGGAGCAGGTTAAGGCACTTAATTACTGGTGGGGCATGTCTGCCGGTGTTATTGACCTGATTTGTTCAAAGCATGTACCATATGGAGTGAAAAGGCTTGCGGATCATTTAAAGAGCGATATCACGAAGGGTGAGATTGTGCCGTTCTTTGGAAAGATATATGATCAGAAGGGCGAGCTTAAAAACAAGGGTGAACACGAGATGAAACCGTCTGATATTATGAAGATGGACTGGCTTGTAGATAATATTGTGGGTAATATCCCACCTATGAGTGTAGTTTATTGACAATGCAAAGATGGTGGTTGAACTAAAGGGTGTAGAGGGAAATAAACTGTAATGAAGATACTATTCTTAGCTGATGAAGAGTCGAAAATGTACTGGGAATACTTTAAGAAAGAGGATTTTAAAGGAATTGATGTTATTGTATCATGTGGAGACTTAAACCCGAGCTATCTGTCCTTTTTGACAACGATGGTTGGAGTCCCTCTTTTGTATGTGCATGGCAATCACGATGACAAATACAATGTAAAGCCGCCGGAAGGCTGCATATGCATTGAGGATGAAATTTACGAATATGAAGGTGTACGGTTTCTTGGCCTGGGAGGCTCAAACCGCTATAAACCGGGAAAAAATCAGTATACTCAGAAGGAGATGACAAAGCGTGTTAAGAAGCTGTGGTGGAAGCTTAAACGTAAAAACGGCTTTGATGTGCTTGTCACACATTCGCCGGCAAAGGGACTGCATGATGGTGAGGATGTATGTCATACAGGCTTTGATGTGTTTAACAGGCTTATTGAGCAGTATAAGCCAAGGTATTTTGTGCATGGACATGTTCATATGAGTTACGGCAGGCAGTTTGTCAGGCTTGACAAGGTGGGAGAAACTACTGTTATCAATGCGTACGAGAAATATATTGTTGAAATATAGAATATTTCTGCAGGATTAAGAGTTTGTTTGTAAATATTTACCGAATTTAAGAAAATATTTATCACATGGCTATATTTAGGACACAATTAAGAGTTACTATAATATCATCAAAAGGAGCTGTTGTATTTCAACTATGTGTTGGGGTACACTCAGTTCCGACTAAAAATTATTCATGTGCACAGAATTGACGTCGCATATGCTTTTCCTCATATACATAGAATGCCACAGGCTTTATGTCTGTGGCATTCAATATATAAAATAACTAAATTTGAAAATTTTTGGGAAAACTACATTTCAAAACACAAATCTGATTTGAAAAAATGAAGTACAAAAAACCCCGAAGCCTTTGATTTTACTGGAAAATCTTGAGCTTCGGGGATTTTTATAAGCTGATGACGGGAATTGAACCCGTGACCCCTTCCTTACCAAGGAAGTGCTCTACCTCTGAGCCACATCAGCAATTATCAACTTGTTAAGTTTACTATATACATCAGCATTTGTCAACCCACTTTGAATTAAAATATAATTTTATGTGAGTCAGAATACAATTTATTATGAATTATAGTATACCATAACTTTTATACTTAAAAAAGTAAAGACATTTACCTAATGAGAAATTATACCATAAAAATTCTTGAAAATATACCCATTTTGTTGTAGCATATGTTTTAGTACACTTTACTATGTAAAAGTTAGGAGATAAACATGAAAAAGACACCATTTGTGACAAAACAACAGGTAGAGGAGATTGTTAAAAAATTCCCTACACCATTTCATTTATACGACGAGGCAGGCATCCGCGCCAACGCACAGGCTGTAAAGGATGCATTTGCATGGAATCCGGGCTTTAGAGAGTATTTTGCTGTAAAAGCTACCCCAAACCCATACCTGCTCAAGATTTTAAAGGATTATGACATGGGCTGTGATTGTTCATCATACACAGAGCTTATGCTTGCAAAGTCATGCGGCTTCGATGGAGAGCATATCATGTTTTCATCAAATGATACACCGGCAGAGGAATTTGCATATGCAGACAAGCTTGGTGCTATCATCAATCTCGATGATTTCACACATATTGATTTTTTGGAGGAAACAATCGGATATATTCCGGAGACAATAAGCTGCAGATATAATCCGGGCGGAGTGTTCACACTGTCAAACGGTATCATGGACAATCCGGGAGACTCCAAGTATGGCATGACAAAGGAACAGCTTTTTGAGGCATTCAATTCTTAAGTCAAAAGGCGCTAAATACTTTGGCGTGCATGCATTCCTGGCAAGCAATACAGTAACCAACGAGTATTATCCACAGCTTGCAAAGGAGCTTTTTGAGCTGGTTGTTGAGCTTAAAAATGAGACCGGCTGCGATATTAGATTTGTAAATCTTTCAGGTGGAGTTGGTGTGGCTTATAAGCCGGATCAGACACCTAACGATATATCGGTTATCGGCGCCGGTGTACATAAGGTGTACGATGAGGTTTTGGTACCGGCAGGATTGGGAGATGTGGCTATTTACACAGAGATGGGACGTTTTATGATGGCTCCGTATGGCTGTCTTGTGACAAAGGCTATCCATGAGAAGCATATCTACAAGGAGTATATAGGAGTAGATGCGTGTGCGGCAAACCTTATGAGACCGGCTATTTACGGCTCATACCATCATATCACAGTGCTCGGCAAGGAGGATGCACCTTGTGACCATACATATGATGTGGTAGGCTCACTCTGTGAGAACTGTGACAAGTTTGCAATTGACAGACAGCTTCCGAAGATCGATATGGGAGACTATCTGGTAATCCATGATACAGGAGCACACGGCTTCTCAATGGGCTACAATTACAACGGACGACTTCGCTCAGCAGAGATACTGCTCGAAAGCAATGGAGAGGCAAAACTCATCAGAAGAGCAGAAACTCCGGCAGACTACTTTGCAACCTTTGACTGCTTTGATGATATTAAAATAACAGAGTAATCTGCTAGCGCACCTTGCAGAGCACGTGTCCGAATTTTATCCATTTGCTCATATCATCAACATTATCGCTGTCGACATAAAAGGTCTCACCGTAATTGTTGATTGGTGTGAGCTCACATGGGTTTGTCTGGTGGAGTTTTCTGATGTATGCACGCTTGTTCTGTGCGTTGATAAAGATACCGGTATCGCCGTCACGGATTGGGTTTCGACTGATTAGAAGTATATCGCCTTTATTATATACAGGATGTAGATGATTGCTTGTGATGCGGATTCCGATGTGAAGGGCATCACCGAAGGCTTTTCTGTAATTTGAAACATCAAGCTTTTCGACATTGTAGGAGTCCAAAATCATGCCGTCGGTCATATTGCCTGTCGGGATGAGGACGGAAATCAGATCCTCCGTATGACTGCTTTCATCCTTGTAGGCAGATAGCGCAAGCTCAGTGTCTATAATCGAGTCTATAAGCATGCGCTGGTTTTTGGAAAGCTTTTTGATGCGCTTTACAAGGTTTATTACATCATCATTGAAGCCTGTTAGTTCGCAGGAAAATCGTCCTGTCAGCTTGTATATCAGGTAAGCGGTGTAGATGTCTATACGAGAGGATTCTCCGTTTGCTATTCGCTTGTAGGTGGAGAGTGACATATCAAGTGCTTTTGCAAACTGTGCCTGGGACATACCAAGCTTTGTACGTTCGCGCTCAATATTTGTCGATATGTTGTTTGCTATTTCAAGTCGGTTCATTTATGAGCTAATCTCCCTTCTTTTTAAAAAAATAAACTCCAAATTTGTCAAGTATTGACATGCGCAATACACTATAATGGTTATTGTTGAAACATAAATAAATATATAAGAAACGTCAATTACTGTCAAATTAAAATGTTTGTTATATAAAAGGGAGGTGTCCTGAAACTTAATTAGTGTAAGCTGAATGCAGCTTACACTTTTTTATTTAAACAAATGCAGCTTTATTTATAATAAATATCAAAAAAATTTTTTGAAATAAATGTGTCTGAGGCATTGATTAGAGCACCGCTAATTGGTACAATGTTTTATTAGGTGATGAATCAGTATTACGAGGTCTAGATATAAATGAATGATATAGCAATTGATAAAGAACACTTACATTATTTGGAACAGCTGTCGGAGATGTATCCGACAATAGGCAAGGCATCATCTGAGATTATCAATCTGCAGGCTATTTTAAACCTGCCAAAGGGCACAGAGCACTTTGTATCTGATGTGCATGGCGAGTATGAAGCTTTTTCCCATGTGCTGAAAAATGGTTCTGGGGCTGTAAGAAAGAAGATAGATGATGTATTTGGTCTGGCGATGAACAAGGCTGACAAGGCTGCGCTTGCCACACTCATCTACTATCCAAGGGAAAAGATGGAGCTTGTTAAGCAGGACGAGCCGGATATGGACTCGTGGTATAAGACGACTCTTTATAAGCTGATAGAGGTGTGCAAGACCGTTTCATCAAAGTATACGCGCTCCAAGGTGAGAAAAGCTTTGCCGGAGGAGTATGCATATGTTATAGAGGAGCTTATCACAGAAAAGCCGGAGGTGTTAAACAAGGAGGCTTACTACGAGTCAATCATCAATACAACAGTGGAGCTGGGTACTGCGGAGGAGTTTATAGTGGTGCTTTCCGAGCTTATTCAGAGACTTGCTGTTGACCATCTGCATGTGCTTGGTGATATATACGACAGGGGAGCGGGGCCACATCTGATAATGGACAGACTGTGCAGATATCACTCGCTGGATATACAGTGGGGCAATCACGATATTATCTGGATGGGGGCAGCCGCAGGAAATCCTGCATGTATTGCAACTGTTGTCAGAAACAGTATCAGATATGGTAATCTGGACGTGGTCGAGGAGGGCTATGGCATAAATATGCTTCCGCTTGCTACGTTTGCACTGAAGGCTTACAAGGATGACCCATGCACCAGATTTGTGTTTAAGGTGGCTCCAAGTGGTGCAGATAATATGGAGAGTGATCTGATAAAGAAGATGCACAAGGCCATTGCCATAATACGTTTCAAGCTGGAGGGACAGCTCATTAAGAAGTGGCCTGAGTATGGCATGAAGGAACGATTGCTTTTGGAACATATTGATTATGAACAGGGCACTATAGAGCTTGAGGGCAGAACTTATAAGCTTCTTGATACAAGCTTTCCAACAATTGACCCGGCTGATCCTTACAGGCTGACAGAGGGGGAAGAGGAAGTCATACAGAGGCTCAGGAGCTCGTTTATTCATTGCGAGAAGCTTAAAAACCACGTTGGGCTGTTGCTTAAAAAAGGCAGCATGTACAAGGTATATAATGGCAATCTGCTTTTCCACGGCTGCATCCCGATGGAGGAGGACGGAAGCTTCGCAAAAGTAAATATCTACGGTAAAGAGTATAGTGGCAAGGCTTTATTTGATATACTGGAGACTTACGTCAGAAAGGCTTTTTTCTCGGATGATAAGCTGGAAAGACAAAAGGGCAGCGATATCATGTGGTACATATGGACAGCACCATATTCTCCGCTTTATGGCAGAAATAAGATGGCTACGTTTGAGAGATATTTTATAGATGACGATGACATGAAAATAGAAAAGAAAAACTTTTATTATGACTATATAAACAAGCCTGAGTGTGCGCAGCGTATACTCGAGGAGTTTGGTTTGCATGATAAAAGAGACCATATCATAAACGGACATGTTCCTGTTCACAGATTAAGAGGTGAAAGCCTGTGAAGTGCGACGGCAGAGTGATAGTCATAGATGGTGGTTTTTCAAAGGCGTACCGCAGGCGGACAGGCATCGCGGGATATACCTTGATTTACAATTCATATGGGCTGACATTGACAGCACATGAGCCGTTTGAATCACCGGAGACGGCAGTAAGGGATGAGAGGGATATCGTATCAAGGCGTGAGGCTGTAGAGGTACTTGATAAGAGAATACTTGTCGGAGATACGGATGCCGGAATAAAAATGAAGGAAAAGATAGCTGATCTAAAGCATCTCATTGCGGCATATCGTTCGGGTGAGATTGCAGAGCGCGATGATTAGAAAGAGGGAATATGATGTATGTAGTTGATGGGTTTGAGTTTCAGACAAAGGAAGAGGCAAGGCAGTAGAAGAGAGGGAAAAAGTACTGGATGAAAGGCAGGATGCAACAGAGTGGACAAAATAAAGATACTGGTGGTAGATGACGAGAGCAGGATGAGAAAGCTCGTGCATGATTTCCTTGCAAGGGAAGGGTATGAGGTACTTGAGGCCGGAGACGGCGAGGAGGCACTTGATATATTTTATCAGCAGAAGGACATAGCACTGCTGGTGCTCGATATAATGATGCCAAGGATAAATGGTTTTGAGGTATGCCGTGAAATCAGACAGACTTCAAAGGTGCCGATTATTATGCTTACAGCTAAGGGCGATGAGCGTGATGAATTAAACGGCTTTGACATTGGTGCTGATGAGTACATTTCAAAGCCATTTTCTCCTAAGATACTGGTGGCCAGGGTAAATGCTCTCCTTCGCAGGGCGAATAAACTGGGCAAGGAGGCAGTAATAAGCGAGGCCGGTGGTATTGTCATGGACAAGACGGCACACACTGTAGCTATTGATGGCAAGGATATTGAACTTTCGGTAAAGGAATTTGAGCTTTTGGATTACTTTATGAGCAATCAGGGAATTGCGCTTACCAGGGAGCGCATACTTGACAGTGTGTGGAGCTATGATTATTTTGGCGATGCGAGGACTATTGATACACATGTGAAGAAATTAAGAAGCAAGATGGGCGCTAAAGGCGACTATATAAAGACTGTCTGGGGTGTGGGATATAAGTTCGAGATACAGTAAGTGTTAAGCTTAGGACTAATGGATTCGGGATAAGAGGTGTCATCATGAAAAAGAAAAAAACGTTATCCACACAGCTTACGCTTGTGATTTCATTCATTGTACTTCTGATAGTGGGAGTGTTCTGGATGGCTAATAACACACTGCTGGAAAAGTATTATGTATTTAACAAGGAAAAAGAGATGCTTGCTGTATACAAAATGGTGGACTTGGCTGCAAAAAATGACAAACTTTCAGATGATACGTTTGCTGTAGCATTTGAAAAGAAATGTGTTGGCGCCAATATAGATGCGGTTGTGTTCAACAAATACGGTAAAGTCATAATTGAGGGAACCACTGACAATCAGGAAATATTTCAGCTGCTTTTGGAGGCGAGCATGTCGTCGTATTCGGCAGACTACAACAACCTGAATATGACAAGGCAGAAGGATAAAAGGCTGGGGACAGAGTATATTATCATAAATAACAGACTGATTGACGGTAACTTTGTATACATGAAGACACCGCTTGAGAGCATTAAGGAGAGCGTGTCCATATCGAACCGCTTTTTTGCAATAGGCACAGTGGCTGCTATTGTTGTGGGAGTGTTTATGGCATATATTGTTGCTCGCAACATGACTAGGCCGATAAGAAATATGACTGAGCTGTCGACAAGGATGGCGAAGCTTGATTTTGATGCGAAGTACATTGATACGGAAAACAGTGCAAAGGAGCTTTATGTGCTTGGTGAGCATATGAATGAGCTGTCGCAGACACTTGAGCAGACCATCACAAGACTAAAGGTGGCAAACAATGAATTACAGCGTGATATAAAGAAAAAAGAAGAGATTGATGAGATGAGAAAGGAGTTTTTGTCAAATGTGTCACATGAGTTAAAAACTCCGCTTGCTTTGATCTCGGGCTATGCTGAGGGACTCAAAGAGGTCGTAAATGACGATGATGAGAGCCGTAACTTCTACTGTGATGTCATCATGGACGAGACTGACAAGATGAACCGCATGGTTATGAAGCTTTTATCTCTCAATCATCTGGAGGATGGCAGTGATGTGCTTGAGATGACGAGGTTTGATTTGACATCGCTTGTCAGAGGGGTTATAGACTCATCTAAGCTTCTGGCACAGAAAAATGAGGCTGCAATTGAGTTTGACCGCACCGATTCCGTATATGTGAGCGGTGATATATACAAGATTGAAGAGGTTGTGACAAACTATATCAGCAATGCGATAAATCACTGCACAAGAGGTGGTACTATCACTGTATCATACAGCATGTACAGCGACCGTGTGAGGGTCAGCGTGTTTAACACGGGAGAGCCGATACCTGATAAGGATATAGAAAATATATGGAATAAGTTCTATAAGGTGGACAAGGCCAGAACAAGGGAATATGGCGGAAGCGGCATAGGACTGTCTATAGTAAAGGCCATTATGGAACTGCATCACAGAGGGTATGGTGTCATAAATCACAAGGATGGTGTAGAATTCTGGTTTGAACTTGAGTTATTTATTGCAAACAATCAATAAATGTGTTACCATATGTATTATTAGGATAAAAGTCATAGAATAAGAACGGGTTTATTACAATGACGGGAAGAAATATAAAAATGGCATATGTCGATAGTTGTTGATGCCATTGCTCTGTATAATATAGATGATAGAGATGACTATACACTGGCACTGACACAGAAATTAAATGAATTAGGCATTAAAGAGGAGACAAAATGATATGATAGCAATCATCGATTATGGAGCAGGCAACCTGCGAAGTGTGGAAAAGGCTCTTACAGCTATAGGCGAGGAGAGTATTGTGACCAGAGACAGGCATGAGATTTTAAATGCCGATAAGGTAATACTTCCCGGAGTAGGAGCTTTTGGAGATGCAATGGATTCGCTAAAAAAATACGAGCTGGACAAGGTGATTCACGAGGTATGTGACATGGACAAGCCATTTCTTGGCATATGCCTGGGTCTTCAGCTATTATTTGAGGGAAGCGATGAGAGTCAGGGCGTTGAGGGGCTTCATGTGCTTGACGGACAGATACTTCGCATACCTGATAAGGAAGGACTTAAAATACCTCACATAGGCTGGAATTCACTTGATTTACAGAACAATGGAAGGCTGTTTAAAGGTCTTTCAGAGCATCCGTATGTATATTTTGTGCATTCGTACTATCTGAAAGCCACTGATGAAGCAATTGTCACAGCAACGACAGAGTACAGTACACATATTCATGCGTCTGTAGAGAAAAATAATGTGTTCGCCTGCCAGTTCCATCCGGAAAAGAGCAGCACAGTCGGACTTTCGATACTTAAAAATTTTGCAGGGATAGGGGAGGCATAATATGTTTACGAAGAGAATAATCCCATGTCTGGATGTGAATAATGGACGTGTTGTGAAGGGCATAAACTTTGTCAATTTAAGAGATGCAGGTGACCCGGTTGAGATTGCGGCTGCTTATGATAAGGCAGGTGCAGATGAGGTGGTTTTTCTGGATATTACGGCTTCAAGCGACAACAGAAATACTGTTGTGGATATGGTCAGAAAAGTTGCTGAAAAGGTGTTTATACCGTTCACTGTGGGCGGCGGCATCAGAACAGTCGATGATTTTAAGGCGCTGCTTAGAGAGGGTGCGGACAAGATTTCAATAAATTCAAGTGCCATAAACACACCGCGGCTTATCAGTGACGCTGCGGATAAGTTTGGCAGCCAGTGTGTGGTTGTGGCAATCGATGCAAGGCGTCGTGTTGACGGAAGCGGCTGGAATGTATACAAGAACGGAGGCCGCATAGATACAGGCCTTGATGTCATTGAATGGGCTGTTAAGGCAAATGAGCTTGGAGCGGGAGAAATCCTTCTTACAAGCATGGATTGTGACGGCACAAAGGATGGCTACGATATCGAGCTTACAAGGCTTATTGCCGATAACGTTTCTGTTCCGGTTATCGCATCGGGAGGTGCAGGCACAAAGGAGCATTTTTACGAGGCTCTGACAGATGGAAAGGCGGACGCAGCGCTTGCAGCTTCACTTTTCCACTACAAGGAGCTTGAAATTATGGATTTAAAGAATTATCTGGCAGATAAAGGTGTGTCGGTCAGAAGATAGGCGGTAGATTGAGATTATGAGTATGCTTGACGGCGAGTGGGCAAAGGCTGTGGGAGCCGAGTTTAAAAAACCGTATTACAGGGATTTGTACAATTTTGTGAGAGATGAATATGCCACACATGTGGTATATCCGCCGGCAGATGATATATTTAATGCCATGCATTTTACACCACTTAACAAGGTAAAGGTACTCATCCTCGGGCAGGATCCGTACCATAATGTCAATCAGGCACATGGATTGTCATTTTCTGTGCTTCCGTCTCAGAAGGATATTCCACCATCACTGCAGAATATCTACAAGGAGCTTAACGATGATCTGGGGTGTGATATCCCCAATAACGGATACCTGAAGAAATGGGCTGACCAGGGTGTTTTACTTTTGAATACGGTACTCACCGTCAGGGCTCATCAGCCAACTCACATCAGGGACACGGCTGGGAAAAGTTCACGGATGCAATCATAGAGGCTGTAAATGAGCAGGACAGACCTATAGTGTATATGCTCTGGGGCCGCCCGGCACAGTCGAAGATTCCTATGCTTACAAATCCAAAGCATCTGATATTGACAGCACCGCATCCAAGTCCGCTGTCGGCTTACAGAGGTTTTTTTGGATGCAAGCATTTTAGTAAAGCAAATGAGTTTCTTAAGGAGCATGGAGTGGAGCCTGTTGACTGGCAGATAGAGGATATATAAAGGATGACAATACCGGCTCATATGTTAGTAATACCGGGCTGGGTAATACCGGCAGATATCAATTCAAAGTCGCTTGCGAAGGCGGGAATCACAGTGGATATAATTATAATATGTTTTTATAGTTGCAGACAGGATGGAAATTCCTATCTTACTTTGTGACTTAACAGAAAAAGAAGCATCCCGGCTTGGGATGCTTCTTTTAATTATAATTAGCGTTTAGTTGTCGTTTTCTTCGTCCTCGCTCATTGAGTAGACCTGACGCTTACGTGCCATCTCATCACTCTCAAGATATTCATCGTAGGTTGTGATCTTGTCGATCATTGAACCGTTTGGCAGGAATTCTATGATTCGGTTGGCGGTTGTCTGGACTACCTGGTGGTCACGGCAGGCAAAGAGGATTACTCCAGGGAATTTTATCATTCCGTTGTTTAATGCTGTGATTGACTCCATGTCGAGGTGGTCTGTAGGCTCATCGAACATGAGTACATTGCTTCCCATGATCATCATGCGGGATAGCAGTACACGAACCTTTTCTCCTCCGGAGAGTACACGCATTTTCTTTACTCCATCCTCACCGGCAAAGAGCATACGGCCAAGGAAACCTCGCACATATGTGGCGTCCTTGATTTCTGAGTACTGTGTGAGCCAGTCAACGATGAGCTCATCAGTATCAAAGATTGCGGTATTGTCCTTTGGGAAGTATGACTGGCTGGTTGTGACACCCCATTTATATGAGCCCTCGTCAGGTTCAAGCTCTCCGGCAAGGATTTTAAACATAGTTGTTTTTGCAAGCTCATTTCCTCCGACAAATGCAATTTTGTCATCGTGGTTAACAGTGAATGAGATATTGTCAAGTACCTTTACGCCGTCGATGGTTTTTGAGATGCCCTCGACAAAGAGCACATCGTTTCCAATTTCACGCTCAGGACGGAAATCAATGTATGGGTATTTACGGCTTGATGGACGTATTTCATCAAGCTGGATCTTTTCGAGGGCACGCTTTCTTGATGTAGCCTGTTTTGATTTAGAGGCATTGGCAGAGAAACGCTGGATAAATTCCTGCAGCTCCTTGATCTTTTCCTCTTTCTTTTTGTTTGCTTCCTTCATCTGACGGACAATAAGCTGGCTTGATTCATACCAGAAATCATAGTTTCCTGCGTAGAGCTGGATCTTACCGTAATCCATGTCGGCGATGTTCGTGCAGACCTTGTTGAGGAAGTATCTGTCATGGGATACAACGATGACCGTATTCTCGAAATTGATGAGGAATTCCTCAAGCCATGAGATGGCATCGAGGTCTAAGTGGTTGGTAGGCTCATCGAGAAGCAGTATGTCAGGATTTCCAAACAGTGCCTGAGCGAGAAGCACCTTGACTTTTACTGCACCCGCAGATCTGCCATCAGAGTGTAGTGATCCTCAGTAGGTACACCGAGACCGTTTAAGAGAGTAGCTGCATCCGACTCAGCATTCCAGCCGTCCATATCGCAAACTCAGCCTCAAGCTCGCTGGCACGGATTCCGTCCTCGTCTGAGAAATCCTCCTTCATATAGATGGCTTCCTTCTCCTTCATGATATCATAGAGACGCTTATTACCCATGATAACCGTATCAAGTACTGTAAACTCATCGTACTTGAAGTGATCCTGCTGTAAGAATGACAGTCTCTGTCCCGGAGTGATTGCGATATCACCGTTTGTAGGCTCAAGCTGTCCTGAGAGAATCTTTAAAAATGTAGACTTGCCGGCACCGTTTGCACCAATAAGTCCGTAGCAGTTTCCCTCTGTGAATTTTATGTTGACATCCTCAAATAAAGCTTTTTTACCAATTCTTAATGTAATATTGTTTGCACTAATCATTTTGTCTTTATTCAATCCTTTCCTATTTAATAACCTGTTCGTTTCTGTAACACATCGTTCTATTTTAACGTAAAACCAGTATTTTGCAAGTGTTTTACAGGCGATTTATAGCATTGTGCCCTTTTGTACATAAAATTTACCTTGTTAATAAATATTTTAGGATTTTTGTACAATGTATTGCTAAAAAAACTTGATTTTTTACAGCGCACAAACTAAACTATTATATAGAGACATTCTGATTCATGTCTATAATTGAACATTTATTTTACAGGAGGAAATATCATGTCTAGAGCAAAACAGTCGATGGATGGAAATACCGCTGCCGCTCATGTAGCATATGCCTACACAGAGGTTGCCGGAATCTATCCTATCACACCTTCTAGCCCAATGGCTGATACAGTTGATCAGTGGTCAGCAGCAGGACAGAAGAACATTTTCGGAAGCACTGTAAAGGTAGTTGAGATGGAGTCTGAGGCAGGTGCCGCTGGTACAGTTCACGGATCTCTTGCAGCTGGTGCACTTACTACAACATTTACAGCTTCACAGGGACTTTTACTTATGATCCCTAATATGTACAAAATCGCAGGTGAGAATCTTCCTTGCGTATTTGACGTATCAGCTCGTACAGTATCTTCACATGCACTGAATATCTTCGGTGATCACAGTGATGTATATGCTTGTCGTCAGACTGGTTTCGCAATGCTTTGTGAGACAAATCCACAGGAGGTTATGGATCTTTCACCGGTTGCACACTGTGCAGCACTTGAGGGAAAGGTTCCATTCATTAACTTCTTCGATGGATTCCGTACTTCTCATGAGATCCAGAAGATCGAGAAGTGGGATTATGAAGATCTCAAAGAGATGTGTCCAATGGATGCAGTTGCTGAATTCAGAGCACACGCTCTTAACCCAGAGCATCCAGCAGCTCGTGGATCACACGAGAACGGAGATATCTTCTTCCAGCATAGAGAGGCATGTAACAAGTTCTATGATGAGCTTCCAGCAGTTGTTGAGAAGTACATGGACAAGGTTAATGCTAAGCTTGGTACAGATTACAAATTATTCAACTACTACGGAGCACCTGACGCTGATCGTGTAATCATCGCTATGGGTTCTATCAATGATGTAGCTGAGGAAGTAATCGATTACTTAACAGCAAAGGGTGAGAAAGTCGGACTTATTAAGGTACGTCTTTACCGTCCATGGTCTTCAGAGGCTCTTCTTAATGCTATTCCAAAGACTGCAAAGAAGATCGCTGTATTAGACCGTACAAAAGAGCCAGGATCACTTGGTGAGCCATTATACTTAGACGTTGCTACAACACTTCGTGAAGCAGGAATGAACGATGTTGTATTAGTAGGCGGACGTTACGGATTAGGATCTAAGGATACACCACCTTCTTCAGTATTTGCTGTATATACAGAGCTTGAGAAGGATGCTCCTAAGCACAGATTTACAATTGGAATCGTGGATGATGTTACAAATCTTTCACTTCCAGAGGTTAAGCCAGCTCCTATCACATCTGCACCTGGTACAAAAGAGTGCAAGTTCTGGGGTCTCGGCGGAGATGGTACTGTAGGTGCTAACAAGAACTCTACAAAGATCATCGGTGACCACACAGACAAATACATCCAGGCATACTTCCAGTATGACTCAAAGAAGACTGGTGGTGTTACAATTTCTCACTTGAGATTTGGTGACAACCCAATCAGAAGCCCATACTACATCAACCAGGCTGACTTCGTAGCATGCCACAACCCTGCATACGTTATCCAGGGCATGAAGATGGTTCAGGATGTTAAGCCGGGCGGAGTATTCATGATCAACTGCCAGTGGTCAGATGAAGAGCTTGCTCATCACCTCAACGCTGACGCTAAGAAATATATCGCTGACAACAACATTCAGCTTTACACAATCAACGCTATCGACAAGGCTATCGAGATCGGAATGGGTAAGAGAACTAACACAATTCTCCAGTCTGCATTCTTCAAGCTTGCAGATGTAATGCCTATCGACAAGGCTGTTGAGTACATGAAAGCTGCTGCTAAGAAGTCATACTCAAAGAAGGGTGACGCAGTCGTAGAGATGAACTACAAGGCTATCGATGCCGGTGTTGACGCTGTACATAAGGTAGAGGTTCCAGAGTCTTGGAAGAATCCAGAGGCAGATGCTCCTAAGGCAGAGCGCACAGGACGTCCAGAGGTTGTTAAGCTTGTTAACGAGCTTCTTGATCCAATCGCTAAGATGGATGGAGACAGCCTTCCAGTTTCAGCATTCGCTGACAAGGCAGACGGACAGTATGTAACAGGTGCTTCTGCATACGAGAAGAGAGGAACAGCCGTTACAGTTCCACAGTGGGATCCAGAGAAGTGTATCCAGTGTAACAACTGTGCATTTGTATGTTCTCACGCTACAATTCGTCCATTCTTACTTACAGATGACGAAGTAAAGGCAGCTCCTGACAACATGAAGGTTGCTGATATGAAGCCAAAGGCAGGCGCTTACAAGTATACAATGAGCGTATCTCCACTTGACTGTATGGGATGTGGTGAGTGTATCACAGTTTGTCCTACAGCAGCTATCTCAATGCAGCCACAGGAGTCTCAGGCAGCAGAGCAGCCAGTATTTGATTACTTAGTAGCTAACGTTTCTAAGAAGACAGATGCAGGAATGGTTGATACAACACCTAAGGGATCACAGTTCAACCAGCCACTCCTTGAGTTCTCAGGCTCATGTGCAGGATGTGCTGAGACATCTTACGCTAGACTTATTACACAGCTCTTCGGTGAGCAGATGTACATCTCTAACGCAACAGGATGTTCTTCTATCTGGGTAACCCGGCAGCTACATCACCATACACAGTAAATATCAACTCTAAGAAGGGACCAGCTTGGTCTAACTCACTCTTCGAGGATAATGCTGAGCATGGTTTAGGTATGGAAGTTGGACAGAGATATCTCCGTGACCAGGCTATCGAGCTTGTTAAAGAGATCGCTGCATCAGACAAGGCTACAGCTGAGTTCAAGGCAGCAGCAGATAAGTTCCTTGAGACAAAGGATGACACAAAGGCAAATGTTGAGCCAACAACAGCTCTTATTGCAGAGTTAGAGAAGGCAGCAGCAGCTGGATGTGAGAAATCTAAAGAAGTACTTGCTAAGAAGGATTACCTCGGAAAGAAATCTGTATGGATCTTCGGTGGTGACGGATGGGCATATGATATCGGTTTCGGTGGATTAGACCATGTACTTGCTTCTGGTGAGAACGTAAACGTAATGGTATTCGATACAGAGATGTACTCTAACACAGGTGGACAGGCTTCTAAGGCTTCTAACATCGGTGAGGTATGTCAGTTCGCAGCAGCCGGTAAAGAGACAAGCAAGAAGTCACTTTCAGAGATCGCTATGAGCTACGGATATGTATACGTTGCACAGATCGCTCTTGGAGCAAACCCAGCACAGGCTGTTAAGGCTATCACAGAGGCTGAGGCTTATCCGGGACCATCACTTATCATCGGATACGCACCTTGCGAGCTTCACGGTATCGCTAAGGGTGGTATGAACCATTGCCAGGATGAGATGAAGAAGGCTGTTAAGGCTGGATACTGGAACCTCTTCTCATTCAACCCTGCACTCAAGGCTGAAGGAAAGAATCCATTCACACTTACATCAAAGGCCGGCGACGGATCTTACCAGGAGTTCCTTAACAACGAGGCACGTTATACTCGTCTTATCAAGCCATTCCCAGAGAGAGCAGAGAACTCTTTGCTAAGTCTGAGGAGACAGCTAAGGCACGTTATACACACCTTGAGAAACTCGTTAAATTATACGGAGAGGACTAATTCATTAGTCACAGTATATATTTTATCCCACAGGCATATGCTCTGTGGGATTTTTGCTTATTATCCTGTGATTACCCTATACTTCGTGGTTTTTTTGTTTACAAATACAACATGTAATGGTACAATACTTACGTTAATGGTATTTAATGGAACCATCGGAGGGATACGAATGTCAGGCATATTTGATAGACGTGCAAAAAGATTTATATCGACAGAACAAGCGGAGCGGGCAGTACCTTCAAGAACAGTAATGGCATCTCGTGTAGCAAGAGACGATGTGAATCGTAGTGAAAGAGTGCAGAAAAAAGAGAATAATATACAAATGGATAAAGATGATTTTTGTTAACACAAATTGATGAGTTTCGTGAAAAGGCAAAACGTCTTCAGGAGATGCTTAATACAAAAGAATCAAAAGCTGAGGAGCTTTCAGTCATAGTTGAGGAGAGGGAAGCTAAGGCAGAGGAGCTGCAGCAGATACTTGACGAGAGACAGGAAAAAGCCGATGGAATCACTGCACAGGTTGCTAAGCAGATAGATGTGCTTATAGAAAGTGTTCATGAAAAGATGGCTGAGATAGAGCAATCTATGAATGCAGGCATGGACAGCTTAGGCCGTCAGGTAAGCTCAGACATGGATAATCTTGGCAGTTCGGTGTCCGGACAGATTGGAAATCTCGGACAGTCACTTGGCATTGAGATATCAGGTATCAGCCAGAATATAGGCCAGAGTCTTGATTTTGGTGACACATTAGAGCAGACAAGGCGTATCACAGAGGAGGGCACAGCAGCAGTTACATCAGCGGTAAATGAGGCGAATGCCATATGCTTCAGTCGCTTAAAGAGCTTAATGATCAGCTTGTTTCGATAAAGGCGGAGTTGGCTGACAAGGTACATACAGAGAATGTTAAGTGTTTCAGGAATATTCAGGATCTCTTTAAGGCAATGGGAGACAAGGTGGACACAGTGTCAGAGCTTGAGAAGCAGGTAGGAACAACAAAGACTTTTGCAGTCATCTCTACTGTGCTGGCTATTATCAATACATTTGGCTTTGTTGTAATCGCATTGTATATACTCGGGTTCTTTGGTTCGATTTTTTAATAAATATTATTGTAATAGGGTGGTGCAGTTCCCGGTTAGGGAGTTGCACCATATTTTGACATTTTATAAGGCAGACAGAGAGGAAAACTAAATGGCAAAAAAGATTGTAAGAGTTGTTGGACATAAAAATCCTGACACAGATTCTATCTGTGCAGCAATAGCGTATGCAAACCTTAAATCACATACAGATGATACAATGGAATACATACCAATGAGAGCAGGCAGCATCAGTGCAGAGACAGCATTTGTGCTGGATTATTTTAAGGCCGATACGCCTGCCCTTTTAAAGGATGTTGGCACACAGATAAAGGATATACATATCAGAAGGACTGAGGGTGTCAGCAGTATCTATCCATGAAAAAGGCATGGGAGATGATGAAGATACTCAACGTAGTCACTCTTCCGGTTGTCAATAAGAAGGACAAGCTTGAAGGACTTATTGTGACAGGTGATATAGCAAAGTCATATATGGATGTGTATGACAATTCTATCCTGGCAAAGGCGAGGACCCAGTACAGGAATATTGTAGAGACGCTGGATGGCAAGATAGTTGCAGGCAATGAGCATGGCTATTTTGTGAAAGGAAAGGTTATAGTTGGAGCAGGTACACCTGATACCATAAAGGGCAATGTGGCTGAGGATGATCTGGTCATCATATCAGATCGTGAGGAGTCACAGCTTATATGTATTGAGGCAAACTGCAGCTGTATCATTGTGACAAGCGGCTTCGATATATCTAAGGATGTCATAAATGCTGCAAACGCTAAGGATGTGGTAGTGATAAGTACACCATATGACACGTTTACCACATCGCGTCTGATAAACCAGAGTATGCCGATAAAGTCATTTATGACAAGGGAAAATCTTATTCATTTTGATTTGGATGATTATGTGGATGATGTGCGTGATACTGTTTCAAAAATCCGACACAGGGATTTCCCAATACTTGACGAAAACCAAAATTATGTTGGTATGTTTTCACGCAGAAATTTAATGAATGCAAGGAAAAAACAGGTGATACTTGTGGATCATAATGAGACCTCACAGGCAGTGGCCAACATTGATGAGGCAGAGATTCTTGAGATAATCGATCATCATCGAATTGGTTCTCTTGAGACAATAGGACCTGTGTATTTCAGAAACCAGCCGCTTGGATGTACCGGAACCATCATCTATCAGATGTATATGGAAAAGGGTGTGGAGGTTACTCCTCAGATGGCGGGGCTTATGTGCGCTGCAATACTCTCTGACACATTAGTGTTCCGTTCGCCTACATGTACCCAGGTTGATAAATCTACAGCACTTATCCTAGCGGAGATTGCGCAGATAGATGTAGAAGAGTTTGCCAAGAAAATGTTCGAGGCAGGCAGTAACTTTGCTAACAAGACGGAAGAGGAAATATTAAATCAGGATTTAAAATTTTTCATTCAGGGGATTATACGTTTGGAGTATCGCAGATTTCTGCTCTTTCGAGGACAGAGCTCGATAAGGTACAGGCGAGAGTGGTGCCTCTGCTTGACAAGATGCAGGTGGAAAACAGCTTGATATGCTCTTTGTTATGCTTACGGATATACTTAATGAGTCTACATATCTCATCTACAGTGTGCAGACGGCAGCGTCAATAGCAGCTTCAG
>ENA-OQJH01000022-OQJH01000022.1-human-gut-metagenome-genome-assembly--contig:-NODE-22-length-76917-cov-16.559578_pt1 | contig 76917 bp, 88 predicted proteins | sample MGYA00242597_ERZ504763 | MGnify/ENA primary metagenome ERZ504763 (study PRJEB26092, sample SAMD00036359) | human gut metagenome | host: Homo sapiens | study: EMG produced TPA metagenomics assembly of... | reverse complement strand
TCGCAAGGGTGCAGGCCCAGTGGTATGGGCAGCAGTCCGGAAAGGGAGTAAAACATCCGGTCACATCAAACATATCAGGAAGTTATATAAGAGAAAACAAGACTCAGTAACGGACTATCTGCACAAGGTCACAAGGTATCTTGCAGAATACTGCCGGGAACAGGGAATCACCTGTGTCGTTACAGGGGATATCCGGAACATCCGAAGAGAAAAAGACCTGGGACACAGGACAAACCAGAAGTTTCACAGCCTGCCGTATAACAGGATCTATATCATGCTGGAATATAAGCTGAAAAGATATGGGATCCGTTTTATAAAACAGTAGGAAGAAAGTTATACCAGCCAGTGCAGTCCGCTGTCACCGGAAGTAGGGAAAAGATATGCGGAACCGTCCAACCGGAAAGAGAGAGGATCATATAGGGATGGAAACAGAGTCTATAATGCAGATGCAGTAGGCGCATATAATATCCTGAGAAAATATCACTCCGTATCCGGAATAAAAAGAGAATTGTCCATAACCGGACTGAAAACACCGGAAATAATAAAAGTAGCTGTATAGCTCTAAAGAGCAAACAGTAGTGGTGCCATGGATGCACCCTGAAAAAAGGAGGTATCCCGCCTTAATTCAGATGCTCTGGTAACTCAGTTACCGAGTAATTCACTGAGGACTTGATTGATGCTGTAAAATTAATCTTGAGCCGATGAGAAAGATTTCCGGTCAGGATAAATAAGAATTAGAAATTAAATACAGGAGAAAATAAATGGTAAAGCAAATCGTAAGAGACATTTTCTTTTTAGGCCAGCCATCCAAGCCAGCCACAAAAGCAGATATCCAGATTGGGAAGGATCTGCAGGACACACTGCAGGCGAACCGGGAATGGTGCGTTGGTATGGCTGCAAATATGATTGGTGTAAGGAAGAATATTATCATTGTGAATATGGGATTTATAGATGTTGTTATGTTTAACCCTGTGATTGTTTCAAAGCATGACATGTATGAGACGGAAGAAGGCTGTCTGTCTCTGGATGGTGTTCGTAAGACGACCAGATATCAGGAAATTGAAGTAGAATATTATGACTTCAACTGGAAAAAACAGCGGCAGAAGCTGTCCGGATGGACGGCACAGATCTGTCAACATGAAATTGATCATTTGTCTGGGAAGATCATATAATCGAATGCGGATTGCGAGGTGGCCGGTATGTTAAAGAATGTACTGATTGTGGTGGATGATATAGAAAAATCCATAGAATTTTATAGGGACTTATTTGGACTGCAAGTGATTCTTAAGAATGAAGGTAATGTGATCTTATCGGAGGGACTTGTTTTGCAGGATGCCGACATATGGGGGAAAACATTGAATGAAACTTCTACGCCGTTCAATAACATGATGGAATTGTATTTCGAGGATTTTGATATAGATGGATTGCTTGCGAAATATGAATCTGGTAAGTATTTCGTCCGATATGCCACCGAACTGACAGAACTTGCAGGTGGGCAGAAGCTTGTAAGACTGTATGATCCCAGTGGTAATCTTATTGAGGTTCGCACTCCGTTCAGGTGCAATTAAAGGAGGGAATATGCAGATTTTGGTTGATGCAGATGCCTGTCCGGTAGTCAGTATCGTTGAAAGAGTTGCAAAAGAGCATAATCTTCCGGTAACGTTGTTGTGTGATACCAATCATGTGTTATCATCTGATTACAGTGAAGTGATCGTAGTTGGAGCCGGTGCAGATGCAGTGGATTATAAACTGATCAGTATTTGTCATAAAGGCGATATTATTGTATCACAGGATTATGGAGTGGCGGCAATGGTATTAGGAAAAGGTGCTTATGCGATTCATCAGTCTGGGAAATGGTATACCAATGAGAATATTGACCAGATGCTTATGGAACGGCATCTGAATAAGAAGGCACGAAGAGCATTCGGAAAGAATCATTTAAAAGGACCAAGAAAACGAATATCGGAGGATGATGAGCATTTCAGAGAATCCTTCGAGAAAATGATACATATGGCAATGGATAAGGAGAAATAATCACAAACGGAACACAGGAGAATTGGGAGGTGCAGAATGACGGAAAAGGAAAGAACCTATATTGCAATTGATCTTAAGTCATTCTATGCGTCTGTGGAATGTAAAGAACGAAATAGAGATCCTTTGACGACCAATCTTGTGGTTGCGGATAAAAGCAGAACAGAAAAAACGATTTGTCTTGCGGTATCTCCAGCTTTAAAGTGTTATGGGATACCCGGAAGGGCTCGTTTATTTGAGGTTGTTCAAAAAGTAAAAGAAGCCAATAGTGCCCGCAGGTGGAAAGTACCGAACAGAACATTTATTGGTTCTTCTGATGACAGTACAGAATTAAATATCAATCCTGCACTGGGAGATTGATTATATTGTTGCTCCTCCCCGGATGGCTCTCTATCTGGAATACAGCACCAGAATTTACAGCATTTATCTGAAATATATTGCGCCGGAAGATATTTTCCCTTATTCGATCGACGAAGTATTTATGGATGTAACGGATTATCTGCATACCTATAATATGACAGCAAGGGAACTTGCAATGACCATGATACAGGATGTGCTGAAAACGACAGGTATAACGCAACTGCCGGAATTGGAACGAATATGTATCTGTGTAAGATTGCGATGGATATCGTGGCGAAGCACATTAAAGCAGATAAAGATGGTGTACGAATTGCAGAACTGGATGAAATGTCATACCGAAGGAAACTCTGGAGCCACAGACCTCTTACTGATTTCTGGAGAGTCGGAAAGGGATATGCAAAGAAGTTGGAAGAATATGGCCTCTATACGATGGGTGATATTGCCAGATGTTCCATCGGAAAAGAGAATGAATTATATAACGAAGATCTGCTATATAAACTGTTTGGCGTTAATGCAGAGCTGCTGATCGATCATGCCTGGGATATGAGCCTGTACCATGAAAATGGTCAAGGCTTACAAACCGGAAACGAACAGTGTTTGTTCCGGACAGGTACTTCATTGTCCTTATGACTTTGAAAAAGCAAAATTAGTCGTCAAAGAGATGACGGACCAGATGGTTTTGGATTTGGTGGATAAGAAGCTTGTGACGGATCAGATTGTATTGACAGTTGGTTATGATATTGAGAATTTGAATAATACCGACAGGAAAAAGAAATATCATGGTGAGGTTACGATCGACCGTTATGGAAGAAGAATTCCGAAACACGCACATGGAACGACCAATCTGAAACGGCAGACTTCCTCAACAAAAATGATAACGGATGCAGTAATAGAACTATATGACGGTATTGTTGACAGAAACCTGCTTATCAGAAGAATTAATATCACAGCGAACAGGCTTGTGGATGAAAATTCTGTAAAGAAAGAAAAAGTGTATGAGCAGTTGGATCTTTTTACGGATTATGAGGCGCAAAGGAAAAAGCAGGAAGAGGAAGAGGCTGCGCTGGATCGCGAAAAACGTATGCAGGAAGCAATGCTCAGTATTAAAAAGAAATTTGGAAAAAATGCTATGCTGAAGGGGATGAATCTTCAGGAAGGTGCAACCGCCCGGGACAGAAATGAACAGATTGGCGGACATAAGGCGTAAAGGAGTTGGAAGGGATGAAAAATAATTCTTATGACGATATCATTAATTTACCGCATCCGGTCTCTAAGAATCATCCGCAAATGCCTTTTCGGGATCGGGCAGCGCAGTTTGCTCCTTTTGCAGCCTTGACTGGACATGATGCTGCGATAAAAGAAACGGCAAGATTAACTGATGAAAGATTGGAATTGAGTGAGGAAGTGATTGCTCAGCTGAACGAAAAAATCAACATAATCAGAAATAATATCGGTATAGAACAGAATGTATCGATAACTTATTTTATTCCCGATGCAAAAAAAGCCGGTGGATCCTATGTTATGTGCTCCGGTATTGTAAAAAGGTAGACGAATACGAGCATACCATAATTATGACGGATCAAACGGTCATTCCAATCGAACGGATAAGTGATATTAAATGTGAAGAGTGGTAAATGCGAAAACAGATACAAAGAATATAGAATGTTTCACTAGTACAGCGAAAATTAAGTTTCTGCTATATTGACGCAGGATTTCACACTCTGATGGGCTGGATTAAGATGCATTATTTTAGAGGATTGCTATAGTTCTGGCAGTAGAGGACACAAGGTTGGAGAAATCAGACCGGGATTCTTTGGCGGAACGAAACCATGTTATAAGAAGAATTGTATTTTGAGAGGAGGCTCTTATAAATGTTGAACATTATTTATGGAGATGTGAAAAACAGTATTTATAATACAAATGTTTATTTTAAAAACAGTTATGAACCAGAATGGCTTGATGCAGAACTGGCGAAAAAGATGATTAAAGATATTGATGATTCAGAAGTATTGAGTGGTGAATGCATTAACAGTCCGGTGTTGGGACAGATTCCTCCTGAAAGACTGTCAGGAGGAGTGAAAACGTTGTTGCTGATTTTAAATGAACCGGATCGGATTTTCAATGCCTCGACCTGTGGCGATAACTGTGCAAAATGGATATTGGAAATAGGCAGGATTAAAGATGTTACCATTAATCTCAGACATATGATGAGTTTTGGAAAAGACACAAAATTTGAGATAAAAGTCCAAAATGGAGGAGAAACGGTCCATTCAATGAAGGAACTTGTTCCTATAGCAAATAAGTATTTAAATGAAATGAAACAGGAGTAGTGATTATGAAAGGTTCACATAGAATCATTGTAGAATCCAGAAAAGTGAAATATGATTTTGTAATTCATAGGAATATTACAATCATTACTGGTGACAGTGGATCAGGTAAGACTGTTTTAATTGATCTTATACATGATTATGGAAGATATGGTGCGGACAGCGGTGTATTTCTTTCCTGTGACTGCCCCTGTAAAGTGATTGATAGTGAGGATTGGGAAAGAAAGATAGAAGAAACAACAGGAAGCATTATTTTTATTGATGAAGGAAATCGCTTCCTCGTTTCAAAGAAGTTTGCACAGCTTGTGCAGGGATCTGATAATTACTTTGTACTGGCCACAAGAGAAAAGCTTCCGGCATTGCCATATAGTGTAAGTGAAATATATGGATTTCGCAAATCTGGAAAATTTCATGATGCGAAACAGAAATATAATGAGATTTATCATTTGTACGGTGAAATATCAGAGGAAAAGAATATCAATCCGAAACTTGTAATAACAGAGGATTCCAATTCTGGATTTGAATTTTTTAAAGAAATGTCCAGACAGAAGGGTGTGAACTGTTTTTCTGCTGGTGGGAAGTCAAATATCATCAGACAGTTGGAACAGAGACCGAATGAAGAGGGTACAATTTTGGTCATTGTAGATGGAGCTGCATTTGGTTCAGAGATGAAAGATATCAGTGAATGCATTAAAACACAGGGAAACATTGTACTCTATGCACCAGAATCTTTTGAGTGGTTGTTACTTTCAACAAAGGAAATACCGGAAGTAAAAGTAGAAACAATACTTCAGAATCCGGAAGAATATATAGACAGTAAAGAGTATATCAGTTGGGAACGATATTTTACAGATTTATTGATAGAAAGTACCAGTAAGAATTTTATATGGGCATATTCGAAGAAAAGGCTTACAAAGGCGTACTTTGCTCCAAGAATAGTGAATGCGGTAAAAACAATCATGAAATTGGTAGACTGGGAAAAATCATTCTGAAAAGTCAGAAAAACCCTTTTCTATTATCGTATTACATGGTATACTGAATACCGAAATGAATGATATGCAAAATAGGATTTTATGCGTCAAGTGTTCGGTGAATGGGGAGTTGTCACTGAAACGAAAAGTGCGTCTTACGGTATATTATCCGCACCCGTTGCAAACAATATAAGAGGATATCTCATATTGTGTTAGGGAATGTTTTCGACATACATTCTATCACAATTGGAGATATCCTTTTTAATTTGGTCAAAAGGATAATCTCCATTTCAAAAATACAAAGGAGGTTATTTTTTAATGGTTGACAAAGTGAAAATTGAGCAGGCAGTCCGTCTGCTTCTGGAAGGTATCGGTGAAGATATCACACGGGAAGGTCTGATTGATACTCCTGACAGGATTGCCCGCATGTGTGAAGAAATTTACGGAGGTCTTGGTCATGAAGCGGATCAGCATCTGTTAAAGCAGTTTCCTGTAGAAAATAATGAAATCGTGCTGGAAAAAGACATCACCTTTTACTCCATGTGTGAGCATCATCTGATGCCTTTTTATGGAAAAGCTCATCTTGCATACATCCCCAACGGCAAAGTTACCGGTTTAAGCAAACTGGCACGTACAGTAGAGGTTTATTCCAGAAGGCCACAGATCCAGGAACGGCTTACTGTTCAGATTGCAGATGCTTTGGAGCGTACTCTGGATCCAAAAGGAATTATGGTAATGCTGGAAGCGGAACATACCTGTATGACCATGCGCGGAATAAAAAAACCAGGAAGCAAAACAATCACTACTGTAACCCGTGGTGCGTTTACAGAAGATAAGGAACTGCAGAAAATGTTCCTTTCTATGGTAAAAGGATGAATAACAATTTTTCAGATATGGATCGTGTCAATCGGATCTGGAGGCACCCGGTTTATCAGGAACATTATAAAAAAATACAGGAACTTGAAAGTGAACGGATCTTCTGCCGTCATACCCCTGAACATTTTCTGGATGTTGCACGGTTGATGTACATTTATGCACTGGAGGAACATCTGGAGTTGCCCAAAGAGCTTATCTATGCAGCAGCACTTCTTCATGATATAGGACGTGCACAGCAATATCAGTACAACATTCCCCATGATATTGCAGGAGTAGAAATCGCACGGGAAATTCTGACAGATCTGCACTTTACAGAACAGGAAAAAGAACTGATTCTGTCTTCCATTGGACATCACCGAAAAGGAGATTCCTGCAGTACGCTGGCAGCACTTCTTTATAAAGCGGATAAGCAGTCCAGAAATTGTTTTTTATGTTCCGCTGCTTCCGAATGCTATTGGTCTGATGATAAAAAAAATATGAAAATTGAATACTGATCTTCTTCATAAGCACAAAAGAAAGGATGGGTTCTGCTCATGAAAATTGGAAACCGTTTTTTTGATACTAAGAATCATACTTACATAATGGGAATTTTGAATGTTACCCCTGATTCCTTTTCTGACGGCGGCAAATGGAATCATATGGATGAAGCTTTGAAACATACAGAGGCAATGATTGCTGATGGTGCAGATATTATTGATATCGGAGGCGAATCTACACGTCCCGGTCATACTCCTGTCAGTGCTGACGAGGAAGCACTGAGAGTTCTTCCTGTTATTGAAGCGGTCAAAAAACATTTTGACATTCCTGTTTCTGTAGATACTTTTAAGAGCAGTGTTGCTGAAAGCTCTATCCAGGCAGGAGCTGACCTGGTTAACGATATCTGGGGATTAAAATATGATCCGAAAATGGCAGCTGTGATCGCAAAATATGATGTGGCCTGTTGCCTGATGCACAACAAATCTAATACAGAATATCAAAACTTTCTCATTGATATGCTCGCCGAAACACAGGAATGTGTCAATCTTGCAAGACAGGCTGGCATTAAAGATGAAAAAATCATGCTTGATCCGGGAATTGGTTTTGGAAAAACATTTGAAATGAATCTGGAAGCAATGAATCACCTGGAGCTTTTTCAGAATCTGGATTTCCGGTTCTCCTTGGTACATCCCGCAAATCCATGATCGGACTGGCACTGGATCTTCCTGTAGATCAGCGCGTGGAGGGGACTTTGGCTACCAGTGTAATTGGCGTAATGAAGGGATGCTCTTTTGTCCGTGTCCACGATGTTAAAGAAAACAAGCGTGTGATCCAGATGACAGAAGCAATCCTGGGACGCAGATAAATTACTGGCACAAAACAGATGGTAAATATAAATAACATACAGAAAGGATTTGCTGTTATGGATGAGACCAGATTAGACAAAATAGAAATTAAAGAGCTGGAGGTTTTTGCAAACCATGGTGTATATCCCGAGGAAAATGTTCTGGGACAGAAATTTGTTATTTCTGCCACGCTTTTTACCAGAACACGTCTGGCGGGATTAACCGATGAGTTGTCTGCTTCCATAAACTATGGCGAAGTCAGCCATATGATCACTGATTTCACCAGAAAACATACTTATAAACTTCTGGAATCTCTTGCAGAGAATCTTGCAGAAATGCTTCTTTGCTCTCTTTCCGGACTTGAAAAAATTACTCTGAAGATTGAAAAGCCCTGGGCACCGGTTGGTCTTCCTTTGAAAACCGTATCTGTGGAAATTACACGGAAATGGCATACTGCTTACATTGCTTTTGGCTCTAATATGGGTGATAAAAAGATGTATATAGACAATGGGATCCGTGGTCTGGCAGAGACAAAAGGATGCCGTATAGAGGCAATTTCCGATTATCTTATTACAGAACCTTACGGAGTTACTGATCAGGATGAATTTTTAAATGGAGTTCTGAAAATGCGGACACTTCTTACTCCTGGAGAATTGCTTGTGAGACTGCATCAGTTAGAACAGGCGGCAAACAGGGAACGTATCATCCACTGGGGACCAAGGACACTGGATCTGGATATCCTGTTTTATGATCAGGAAATTATTGATATGCCAGATCTTCATATTCCTCATATTGATCTGCACAACCGCGATTTCGTTCTTGTACCAATGAATCAGATTGCTCCGTATCTGCGACATCCTGTGTTAAATCAGACCATTTCGCAGCTTCTGGACAGCCTTCTGAACAAATCTGAAAATACTGCAAAATAAAGTGAACAGTAACCAGTAACGATATTTTGTTGAATGTTCCATTGATATTTACTTTGCCATTTTTTACAAACAGTGCTATGATATATTCAATGGAAATTCTATAAAAGAGAAAACATCTACAGGAGGGCAAAAAATTATGAAAATCAGACGCGAAGAACACATGCAGGTGGAAATGGTCACGTAATCATCAAAGAAATCCTTGATGCAGAACAGTTGAATGGTAAATGTGGACTGTATGCACAGGTAACCCTGGAGCCGGGATGTTCACTGGGATATCATGAACATCATGGAGAAAGTGAAACCTACTATATTTTACAGGGACAGGGCGAATACAATGACAACGGTACCTATCGTCCGGTAAAAGCAGGAGATATTACATTCACACCGGACAATCATGGACATGCACTTGCAAATACAGGAAATACAGATCTGGTTTTTATGGCTCTGATCATTAAAGACTGATATAAAAAACAGCAGCACATATTTCTTATGGAAATAATGACTGCTGTTTTATTACCAGGACAGACTGATTATAATAAAAAATAGTATAAACCAGGTATCATTTCATAATCATTCAAATGGAGAATCAAACTATGTACAGAAAAACAGCAAAGAAGTTACTGAAATTCATAGAGAAAAGCCCTACTGCATTTCAGGCAGTGACGGAGATGACCAAAAGGCTTGACAAAGAAGGCTTTGAAGAATTGAAAGAGGAGGATCACTGGAAGCTTAAAAAAGGCGGAAATTATTATGTGACCAGAAATCATTCTGCGATCATAGCTTTTTCCATTCCGCAGAAGCCTGTGTGGAAGTTTCATATTATGGCAAGCCACAGTGATTCCCCTTCCCTTAAGATTAAGGAGAATCCTGAGATAGAGGTGGAGAATGCTTATATCAAACTGAATGTGGAGCGTTACGGTGGAATGATTCTGTCTCCATGGTTTGACAGACCTCTGTCAGTGGCAGGAAGGCTGATCGTCCGTCAGGATGGAAAATCAGAGAGAAGATGGTGGCTGTGGACAGAGATCTGCTGGTTATTCCTAATCTTGCCATTCATATGAACAGGGAAGTAAATGACGGATATAAATATAATGTGCAGAAGGATATGCTGCCTCTTTTCAGCGATAAGGAAGGAAAGGGCAGATTTATGGAAACTGTGGCTGAGGCCGCAGAAGTAAAGACAGAAGATATTCTGGGACATGATCTGTTTCTTTATGACAGAACTCCGGGTACTCTGTGGGGAGTAAATGAGGAATTTGTTTCTGCACCCAGACTGGATGATCTGCAGTGTGCATTCTCTTCTATGGAGGGATTCCTGCAGGGAAATCGTGAAGAAAGCATTTCTGTACATTGTGTGCTGGATAATGAAGAAGTGGGAAGCAGTACAAGACAGGGCGCTGCTTCTGCTTTCCTGAAGGATACTCTGATGCGGATCAATATGGGACTGGGACGTACCCAGGAGGAATATTATATGGCACTTGCAGACAGTTTTATGATTTCTGCAGATAATGCTCATGCTCTCCATCCAAACTATACGGATAAGACAGATCCGGTAAACCGTCCGGTGCTGAATGAGGGAATCGTGATCAAGTACAATGCAAACCAGAAATATTGTACAGACGGAGTGTCCGCTGCAATTTTCAAGGATATCTGTGACAGGGCAAAGGTGCCGTACCAGACCTTTGTGAACCGTTCGGATATGGCAGGCGGATCCACGCTGGGAAATATTTCCAATACCCAGGTTCCTGTGAAAACAGTGGATATCGGTCTGGCACAGCTTGCCATGCATTCTGTATATGAAACAACAGGTGCGAAAGATACAGAGAGCCTGGTTAAGGCAGCGACAGTGTTTTTTGCATAGTTTGCAGGTACACTGGCAGATAAACGTAAATATAAAAATCAGGAGATAAGAAAGTGAACAGAAAAGCAGTGTTTTTTGATGCAGACGGAACACTCTGCGATATGGAAAAGGGTGTACCCCAGAGCACAAAGGAGGCATTGAAGAAATTAAGAGAAAACGGTCATGACGCATGGCTTTGCACAGGCAGGAGCAGGGCCTTTGTTTCCCGGTATCTGGAAGAGCTTCCGTTTACCGGTATGATCAGTGCCTGCGGGGCTACCATTGAAAAGGATGGAGAACGTCTTTTTAATAAAGAGATGCCCCCGGAAGTTGCAAAAAAATCAGTGGAAATCCTGCGCAGATATGGTCTGGTCCCGGTTATGGAAGGTGCAGATTTCATGTATTATGATAAGGATGAATATAATACAGATGTGAACTGGTATACGGATCTGATCACAGAATCTTTAGGATCTAAATGGCGTCCCATCAGGGGAAATGAAGATTGTATGCGCATTAATAAGATCAGTGCCAAAATGATAAAAGGCTGTGATGCAGAAGCTGCCTGTAGGGAACTGAGTGAGTATTATGACATTATCCGTCATGAGAGTGGTTCAGGGATTGCGGGAACCACCATTGAACTTGTCCCAAAGGGCTTTAACAAGGCAGTGGGGATCTCGGCAGTGTGCAGACTCTTTGATATTCCATGGGAGGATACGATCGTGTTTGGAGACAGCAATAATGATCTCGCCATGTTTGAATATGCGGCCGTGAAGGTTGCCATGGGAAATGGTTCAGAGAAAATAAAAGCTCTGGCTGATCATATTACACAGGATATGTTCCATTATGGAATCAGAAACGGACTGGAATATCTGAAGCTAATATAAACATAAAAAGCCTGGGCTCAGATCAGTCCCAGGCTTTTGCATATATAAAGCCAGATTGTCATGGTAAAGGAGCTTAACAGAGTGGTAGTCATAACCACACCGGAAGTAAAATCGCCGTCATAATCCATGTTTTTGGCCATGATATAACAGCTTACAGTAGTGGCAGAACCAAGCATGATAATGATCGCAACCAGCATATCATGGGAAAATCCCAGAAGCACAGCCAGTGGAAGAAATACAGCTTCATATCCCACAAGCTTCAGAAAGCTACATGCGATCAGTGGTTTCGGCCTTGCGAATGCCTTGCCGAATTTCAGTGCGCCACCCATGGCCATCAGCCCAAGAGGAGTCGCTGTTTTTCCGAGATTATCTACGGCAGTATTCAGAATTGTTGGCATTGGCAGATGAAGCAGCGACCATACCATACCTGTCAGGATACCAAGGATAATAGGGTTCGTGGCGATTCCTTTCAGGGTTCGGATAAGTTTTGCGGTATCAAGTTTACCGCCGCCGGGAGCGAACAGTGACAGTGTTATAACTGCCATCACATTATAAAGCGGCACACTTCCGATGATCATAAGTGGTGCCATTCCTGCGTTTCCGTAAAGATTCTGGATAATTGCAATTCCAAGGATCGCAGCGCTGCTCCGGTAAGAAGCCTGGATAAATTCGCCCTGGATATTTCGCGGTTTCAGCAGATAGGAAAGTCCTGTGGAAATTCCGATACTGATCAGTGTGACAAAGAAGCAGAACAATACAAATTTCGTATTCCATACACTGTAGAAATCTGACTTTGCAATATCCAGAAACAAAAGCGCAGGCAGAGCTGCATTAAATACGAACTTATTCAGACGGCTGACAAAGGTGTCATCAAAGAGTCCGATCTTCCGAAAAAAGAGCCCGAGCATCAGGGTGAGAAAAATCGGGATTGTAGCATTAAGACAGAAAATAAGATTCTCCATTTTCATAAATCCTTTCAAAAAATAATTTCTGTACAAAAAGTACGGTTCATAAGGTGATTGCTATATCACAATAACACCATGATTATAAACGTTGACAGGAATTGTCAAATTCCGATTTCTGTGTTATTCTGAAAAAAATGGTTGCTGTTCAGTATGCCTTGCAGATTGTGGGAATGATTTTTCAGACACGCTCTAAGAGCAGAGTGAACAGTAATAAAATTGCAGACAGTGGAGTGGTGGATCATGAAGTATGGAAAGATAAGGATAGAAGATGGATTTCTGGTTTTTACCAGACATATGATGATAAACAATCTTCCATGTAAAGACATTGTATGGGCATATATGCGAAAAGAGGGAGCAGATGAAGGTGATGACAGACAGCTGAGTGTAAATTATCTTGTAATTGTTACCAGACGTAAGAAGAGATACAAGTTCGATATGACAGAAAAAGAGATTCATGAGTGTATCCGCATTCTTAAGATATTAAACCCGGATATGGCAACAGGTTTCCCGAAGGGCGGCAGGATATCTCTTCATAGTCTGCCGAATACCAGAGATCTGGGTGCGATCGTTACAGCTGATGACAGACACATCCTGCCGAGGAGGCTTCTGAGAAGCGGGGAACTTTATCATATTTCAGAGAGCGATAAGAACAGACTCAGAGAAGAATACAATCTGAAGACGGTGATCGACCTGCGTTCGGCAGAAGAGAGAAAATGTAAACCGGATACTATTATAGCAGAAGTAGAATACTACCATGTACCGGTTGTGGATGAGGATGTGCAGGTTATCAGCAACAGAGAACAGTTTGTGAAAATGCTTGCAGGACTCCCGGATGATATGGAAGAATATATGATCAGACAGTACAGGAATTTATGCATGGATCAGTTGGTGTTGAAACAGTATGCGAAGTTTATCGATATTCTTTTCAGGCAGGAAAAAGGTGCTGTTTTGTGGCATTGCGGAACTGGAAAGGACCGTACAGGGATCGGGACTGCTTTTCTGCTCAGTCTGCTGGGGGTGGAGGAAGATGTGATATATGAAGACTATCTGCGCACAAACCGTTATATGGAGCCCAAACTGGTATATATGCAGAGACTTGTACAGACCTGGCCGGAGGCAGATGAGAAAATGACCGAGAAGCTTCCGATTATATATAATGTAAAAGAGGAGTATCTGGCTGCTGTTTTTGAAACAGTGAAAAAGACTTATGGTTCTATGGAAAAGTTTTTCCAGACCGTATTTTATCTGAAACCGAAAATGATCGAAGAGTTCAGAAATAAATATCTGATATAGGCAGTTAATTCGATGTTTTTACAAAAGCTGTCACAGAAAGACATTTGTTTTTGTGCGAAAAATTTATTGACAAAATCACGATTATTGATATAATGGTAACCATACGAGCTATTTATTATATTAACGTGGTGAAAATGTACACGTTGAAAGCAGGTGGGACATGCAGAAGAGAGTATTATCCCTGTTAGTAGATAATACTGCAGGTGTAACAACCAGAGTATCTGGATTATTCAGCCGCAGAGGCTATAACATCGACAGCATTACCGGAGGTGTAACAGCGGACGAGCGTTTTTCCAGAATTACCGTTGTGTGCAGCGGGGATGAACTGATTCTGGAGCAGATCACGAATCAGCTTGCCAAGCTTGTAGATGTAAGAGATATTAAGATCCTGGAGCCGGACAACAGCGTATGCCATGAATTAATGATGATCAAGGTGGCTGCGAAACCGGAGCAGAGACAGGGACTCATTTCCATAGCGGATGTTTTCCATGCGAAAGTTGCAGACGTAAGTGTGGATTCCATGATATTGGAGATGACAGGCAACCATAATAAATTGGAAGCATTTCTTGAGCTGATGGGTGATTACGAGATTCTCGAACTTGCACGTACAGGAATGACCGGTTTATCAAGAGGTTCGCAGGATGTAACCTATTTCTGATGAAAGACAGGAAGGCTTTTCGGAACGCAGGAAATTGAAAAATATCTCAGAAACAGTACATATTATAGTTTGCTAGGGGAGCATCCCTTAACGATAAATTTTTTTACGATTAGCAGGAGGAAAATAAAATGGCTAACAAGATTTTTTATCAGGAAGATTGTAATTTAAGCTTACTGGATGGTAAAAAATTGCAATTATTGGATACGGAAGCCAGGGACATGCACATGCTCTGAACTTAAAGGATTCCGGATGTGATGTCATTATCGGTCTTTATGAAGGCAGCAAATCCTGGAAGAGAGCTGAAGAGCAGGGCTTTAAGGTATATACAGCAGCTGAAGCAGCTAAACAGGCAGATATCATCATGATTCTTATCAATGATGAATTACAGGCTAAACTTTACAAAGAATCCATCGAGCCAAACCTTGAAGAAGGCAACATGTTAATGTTTGCTCATGGTTTCAATATCCATTTCGGATGCATCAAACCACCAAAGAATGTTGACGTTACAATGATCGCTCCTAAAGCACCTGGTCATACAGTAAGAAGTGAGTATCAGGCTGGAAAAGGAACACCTTGTCTTATCGCTGTAGAGCAGGATTACACAGGAAAAGCTCAGGATCTTGCACTGGCATATGGTCTTGGAATCGGCGGAGCAAGAGCTGGTCTTCTTGAAACTACATTCCGTGTAGAGACAGAGACAGACCTCTTTGGTGAGCAGGCTGTACTTTGCGGTGGTGTTTGCGCACTTATGCAGGCTGGTTTCGAAACACTTGTTGAAGCTGGTTATGATCCAAGAAATGCATACTTTGAATGTATTCATGAAATGAAGCTGATCGTAGACCTGATTTATCAGTCAGGATTCGCAGGAATGAGATATTCTATCTCCAACACTGCTGAATATGGTGATTACATCACAGGACCTAAGATCATCACAGAAGATACAAAGAAAGCTATGAAGAAAATTCTTTCTGATATCCAGGATGGTACATTTGCAAAAGACTTCTTACTTGATATGTCTGATGCAGGTGCACAGGTTCACTTCAAAGCTATGAGAAAGAAAGCTTCTGAGCATCAGTCTGAGAAAGTTGGCGAAGAAATCCGTAAACTTTACAGCTGGAATGGCGAAGACAAACTTATCAACAACTAATCTGAATATGATTAAATTAAAATCCCCTGCTGAATGGCAGGGGATTTTTTATGTTATAGGAAATTACTCTGTAATGTTCCTATAACATAAAAAAGCCCTCCGGGCAGGATCGCACTGCGACGGAGAGGAATTATGTCGCTGAAGCGACCGCCGCAGGCGGAGAATCCTGCAAGCAGGATTCTTTCTTGTATGTACTGACTCAATGATGGTTGTTTGTTCTGTATTATGCAATTCTTAAGATTATGCATAATATAATAAGATGCAAATCAATCTCAACGTTTTATAATTCGATAATCTGCCCTTTTTCTACGTCATATCTGCAGTACTTACCATTTCCGGAAATAAATGGCTGATATGTATCTGTCCTGTTATCTTTAAGATATACAATTCCGGTAGCGATCATCTCCACTAATGAAAAGCGTTCGCTGAGACTGGAAATCCACTTATATGTTTTGTCCTTTGATGAATTTGCCATAACCATATTGTAGGCATGTCCGTCTTCGGTGGCTTCCAGAGAAAAATATACTTTCTCTGCCTTATCAGGAGCATCAAAGACCTGACTTGTAATATAGGAAGAAAAATTGGTGCTTACAAAATTTCGGAAAGATTTTATATCATAAGTAATTCCGGATACTTCGTCTGTGATTTTATCTCCGCGTTCCAGACGTGTTTTAATAATCTTTAGTACCTCTACAGTCCAGTTGATAAAAGAGATACTACTGTAATTCATACTTTCCATCAACTGTTCGATTAGTTTGCGTGACAGGATATTGGAGCGTATTGCCTCATCATAAAGTTCTCTGTTCATGACATTTTCCCTCTTTTTTGATTATTTGTAACTATTCAGCAGTCTACTATCCCGCGAGGTGTTTGGCATGAACATGCCAAAATCCCGAGACATACAAGTCAAAATCCCATCGCCGAAGGCGATTTTTAATGGATTTTGACTCGTAACTGTGAAGGTACTGAACAGTTACGATTATTTTATGTTTGTTATAGTGTTTCCGCACATTTCTATGTTATACTGATTATAAATCTGTTTGTTGTAAAATGCAACAAAAAACGGACGAATAAATAAAAATATTTGTGAACAGTAACGAATATATTGTTGCCTGTATTTTTGTTTCTCGGAACGATAATGAGACATAAGGAAAATTGAGGAGGATAAAATGGAGATAGAAGAAGAGTTTATTTCGGGATTTTGCAGAACATGTAATGGAGGGCAGACTGTCTGCTGCGAATATACGATGGAAGGAGATAAAAGAACCCTCACATTTATGGATTGTGCACATGACAGATGTGTGAATTATGCTGCCTGTGAAATCTACAAACAGGCACATGAAATGGAACGATAAGAATATGTGAGGGTGTACGAAAAGCAGTGAACTGCGAAATGTATTGCTGAGAACGGAGGGGATAGTAACCCGCAAATGCTGTAATTATCGGATTAACCGGAGTTGGAATCAAACATATATGAAAAATAGGCATCTTTGAATGCAGAATAGTTATTTCTGGAAATAGGGACAGAGGAAATGCCGGTAGTGACCATAGTTCTTGTGAACTGTTTTATGTGGGACAGGTTTACAATATAGCTTCGGTGACATTTAAAGAATCCTTTTTCCGGAGTAAAGACCCCTTCACACTTTACAAATAATTCGCGGATTTTTAAAGTAGTTCCATTTGAAAGGCAGACCAGAACCTGTTTATTCTGAGCTTCCAGATAATCTACATCATTGAGCGTAATTGAGCAGAATCCGTCTGCAGTATGTGCGACGAAAGTTTCAGCCGGAACATGATAAGTTTTAAAAAAATCATCCATAACAGAAAAAAGTTTCAGAGTATTTACTGGTTTTAAAAGATAATGAAAAGCTTTTACATCATAGGAATCCAGGGCAAATTCTCTGGAAGAAGTCAGAAAAATCACAGGAACAGTCAGTCCCATGCTGCGTATTTCTCTTGCTGTATCTATGCCGTTTAATAATGGCATGATGATGTCGAGAAAAATCAGATCTACCGGAATTGTCCGGAGAGCTGTTAACAGATCATCACCGTTGGAATATGGATACAGGGTAAGTGAAAAATCATTTTTTCCGCCCAGTGAGTCAGAAGTGAACTTAATTCCCGGGTAAAGAGTATTTCATCATCACAAATTGCAATATTCATAATTTTTATCAAAACCTTTCTGTGAGTGAATAAATGTTATGTATTGTATCCGGCAGTGGAAATCCTGTGTCAGATGATAATTCGCAGGACAAAGCAATGGTCCACGATAGAAAAATGACACTGTCCATGCAATTGTTCCACATAATAAATAATACTCCTGACACCGATTCCATGCCCGTTTCTGGTAGAAACCGGAACTCCATCTACAAATGCCGGAATTTTTTCTACGGGATTTTCCAGTTGGAACAGAATGTGATTCTTTTTCTGTGAAAGAGTAAGCCGGGCCCATTTTGAAGGTGATTCCAGCTGCTCCAGTGCATGCATGGAGTTTTCCAGCGCATTGGACAGGATTGTACAGAGGGACAGATCGGAGCATGGAAGTTCTTTTCCTGTAGAAACATTGCATATAAGAGACAATCCTCTGTCTGTGAAACGGGAATGATAAATGGAAAGCACAGAGTTCAGCATTTCATTTCCGGAATAGGCGGCGATGATCGTATCGTCATATGCAGAATTAATTTCATGGATGTATTCCTGTGCTTTATCCGGATGTCCGTTTTGCAGCTGGGTCAGAATAATACTCAGATGGTGGCGCATATCATGCCGCAGGATCGCCAGTCTCTGGCTGCTGATCTTTACCTGTTCAATTTCGTTTTGCATGGATTGAAGCTGCATTTCACGAAGATTGCTGTATTGCGTTATCTCCTGTTTATTCTCATATTCCTGAAAGTAGATGATGAGAAATACCAGGTAGGCAATGCAGAATGCAAATCCCATGAACTCAACAACTGCTTTATTTCCGGAATAAAGTAAAGTTGAAAACTTGGTGGAAGCATAATCAAAAACGTAATATACAAATGGCAGGAAACCGATGATGGAAAGCTCACGTGCATTTTTTGTAAAAATTGTTTTTGTAGATCGAAATACATATCGATAAAGAAGGACAAAAGTTAAGGTTGTTGTTAAGATCCGCACAGAATAATAACACCACTGTAATCCTGTTATTGCCAAAGCGAATAATCCGGTCCAGTTGCTTATCTGGCAACACAGATAGGCAGAAAAGACAGAAACAGCGGAAGAAATCAGAGGATACTTATAATGAACGGAGAGGAATAAAACCAATGGAAAATGTACGATCAGAGGATAGGACATATTTGCAAGAGTTTCCCCAAATAATGCCAGATCAATTACATATAACAGTCCCTGCCCTAAAAATAACAGAAACATAGTCAGGATATTTTTTCTGATCGGTTTGATCCCAAGAAAAAATGCAGAACAGTAAATTCCAAAGAGCATGGTAGTGACACCATGAACAGCAGATAAAATCTGTTCAGACATAACAGCACCTCCGTCTGATAAGGATTAATAAAATTTATCATCAAAATGTTGTATATATATCAAGTATAAAAGATTTCAAATTTAAAGACAACCTTTTTCCATACCATTCACGCCATATAATTACTGTTCGCGTGAAAGAGAAAAAATGCTGTTGTTCTGTGTTATAATCAGTCTATAAAGGAATATCGAAAAAACATACGAGGAAGGAGATGAAAGAGAGAGCATATTTAACGATATACCGGCGCTAGATGAAAAAAGAAAACAGAAGAAAAACAGACCTGATGGAAAAGTACCATGCAGGTCTGTTTTTATATCATTCTTTCCTGTTTTACTTATTTACATCAATATAACTGTACAATGTATATTTGGAGATTCCGAAATAATTTGCAACCTTATCTCCGGATTTTGTAATAAGGAAAGCACCTGCATCATTTAAGAACTGAATAGCAGTAACCTTATCCTCCTTATTCATTAAAGGAACAGGTTTGCCTACCAGAGCTACAGATTCTTCGATCAGATGATCAAGAAGATCATTGACATTATGAGTGATCTCTTTGGGCTTCTCTTCCTTATTTTCCGGAGTGACAAGAGAATGAAGGCAGATTCGATCATAGTAAGCTTGGTAATGTCATAATTGATTCCGAAAACATAATGAAGGGTACCATCGTCATCATGAATGTAGGAAGTGCTGCACTTCAGGATCTTGCCGTCTGCTGTTTTCATCAGATAACCGGTATGGTCTTCGGGGGTTGCTCCTTTTTCCTGATTGCGGATCGCATCAAAAACAGCATTGGATGGTCCGTCTCCGATATCTCTGTTTGTAACATGACCATTTACGATGTAGACGATGGAATGTTCCGGCTCCGAAGTTTTCAGATCATGGATTACTACTTCACAGTCAGGTCCGAACTGGGAAGCAAGATCAGCAGCGATTTGTTTTAACACAGTAAGTCGTCCCATTTGATTTCCTCCTATTAATATAACTTTTAAACGGATCATAACCGAATCAGGCAGGGGCTTCTATAGTCTGAGCAGTAACAGTCATTCGATTATGAGCATGTAGTAAAGCGGATAAATTTATCGTCAAAACGTTCAGTGCAGACACATGGAAACTGCACATTTTTATATTCTATCATAAAAAAAAGGAAATAAAAAGAGCCTAAAAAAAATAAATGTGAATACCTTAAAAAATTTGTGATTATAATCATAAATCATTGAAGTGATATAGGAATCGTGGTATATTTTAAACATGAGAATTGCGATAAGTTAGGGGTAAAATACTTTTTGTCCCTAACTTATAATAAAGAAAGGGGTGTCAGAAACAGTGAAAACTTTACTGAAGAATGGTACAGTAGTATCGGGGGATATGTCTGTCAGAGAAGATGTTCTTATAGATGGAGAGAAGATTGTAAAAGTAGGCCGGAATCTGGAAGCAGAGGATGCACAGGTAGTTGATGTAAACGGTAAGCTGCTTTTTCCGGGATTTATAGACGGACATACACATTTTGACCTGGAAGTGGCAGGAACAGTGACGGCAGATGATTTTGAAACAGGAACAAGAGCTGCCATTGCAGGAGGTACAACTCTGGTGATCGATTATGCGTCTCAGGATAAAGGTGGCCATACGCTGAGGGAAGGCCTTGAGAAGTGGCATGAGAAAGCAGATGGGAAATGTTCCTGTGATTATTCTTTCCATATGTCTATTGTGGAATGGAATGAGGAAACTCAGAGAGAAATACAAGATATGATCAATGAAGGGATTACCAGTTTTAAGCTTTACATGACTTATCCGGCAATGATCGTAGATGACGGTGACCTTTATAAGATTATTAAGAAATTAAATGAATACGGATGTTTTGCAGGGGTACATTGTGAGAATGCAGGGGCAATCGATGCGTTGATCGCAGAAGCCAAAAAAGAGGGACGTCTGGGACCTGAGAATCACCCGCTGGTGCGTCCGGATATTATGGAGGCAGAGGCAGTTCACCGCCTTCTTGTGATCGCAGATGCAGCAAATGCTCCTGTAATGGTAGTACATCTTACCAACCGGAAAGCATTTGAAGAAGTTATGCGTGCCAGAATGAACGGACAAAAGGTATATGCGGAAACCTGTCCGCAGTATCTGCTTCTGGATGACAGTGTATATTCAAAACCGGATTTTGAAGGTGCCAAATACGTGTGTGCACCTCCAATCCGTAAGAAAGCAGATCAGGACTGCCTGTGGAAAGCACTGGCGAATGATCAGATCCAGACGGTTGCAACTGACCAGTGTAGCTTTACAATGGAGCAGAAAGCTCTTGGTAAAGATGATTTCACGAAGATTCCGGGAGGGCTGCCGGGAGTACAGACGAGAGGAACTCTGCTTTATACATACGGTGTACGCACAGGCAGGATCACGCAGGAACAGATGTGCCGTCTGTTAAGTGAGAATGCAGCTAAACTTTACGGAGTGTATCCCAATAAGGGCGTGATACGTGAGGGAAGTGATGCAGATATTGTTGTATTTGATCCTGAGAAGGAAAACGTTATCTCTGCAAAGACACATCTGTATCATACGGATAATAATCCATATGAGGGATTTAAGCTTCATGGAGATATTGACAGCGTATATTTAAGAGGAGCTCATGTGGTGCAGGATGGAAAAGTAATTCTGGAGAAAACAGGAAAATATATTAAACGCGGTAAGAATCAGATGTAAAATATATATTTTATGGAATTGTTGTAATCAGGTAAGTCCCCTAGAGCGTGTCTGAAAAAGGCTTTCTGCAAGATGTGCGTCACAATTTGTGGGATATTTTGCCCGGATGAGGGCGCGTAGTGGGCTACGGCAACTGAATTCGGGTGAAATATCCTGCAAAGTGGGGCGTGCAGATTGCGGGAATGATTTTTTCAGACACGCTCTAGGGAGATTGCGAAGAGTAATAAGCAGTGAATATAAAGAATAACAAGAGGTGACAGAAAATGAAACATGAAGTAAATGTAATGGGAAAACAGTGTCCGATTCCGGTAGTGATGACAAAGAAGGTTATTGATAATGCGGCAGTCGGTGATGAGATTGAAATTCTGATCGATAATGAAACCGCAGTGAATAATCTGAGCAGACTTGCAAATAAAACAGGTTGTACGTTTGTATCTGAAAAACTGGGAGACAAAAAGTATCAGGTGAAGATGGCAGTACAGACTGAACAGACAGGTGGTACCTTGGAAGAAGAGGAATTTGTCTGCGAAGCACCGCATAAAAAAGTGACGGTAGCAGTAATCTCCTCAAATGTTATGGGAAATGGTGATGATGAACTGGGAAAGATTTTGATTAAAGGATTTATCTATGCCCTTTCTCAGATGGAAACACATCCGGATACAATCCTTTTCTATAATGGAGGTGCAAAACTTACAACAGAAGACTCTGAAAGTCTGGAAGATCTGAAAAAGATGGAAGAAGAAGGCGTGGAAATCCTGACCTGCGGTACCTGCCTGAAGCATTATGGACTGATGGAGAAACTGATGGTTGGAAAAGTTACCGATATGTATACGATTGCAGAGCGTATGACAGGTGCAGATAAGGTGATTCGTCCGTAAGAAAATGAAGGCCATCATATCTGAGAAAAAAGACAGATATGATGGTATTTTAAACTTTTATTGCAATTTCTGTTCTCTGATATTGTGGTATCTGGCATATCCGGTAAGAATCAGAGTCAGGGCACCATCGCCTGTTACGTTACAGGCTGTCCCAAAACTGTCCTGAAGGGCAAAGATAGTCAGCATCAGAGCTGTAGCAGAATCGCCGAATTTCAGGATACCGGTGATAATACCGAGAGATGCCATAACGGTGCCTCCCGGTACACCCGGAGCACCAATGGCAAAAATTCCAAGCAGGACACAGAAAAGAACCATGGCCCCCGGCGCAGGAACTGCACCATAGAGAATTTTGGAGATTGCCATACAGAAGAATACTTCTGTGAGGACAGAACCACAGAGATGAATATTGGCAAACAGTGGAATACCAAAATCTACCATATCCTTTCGGAGAGGTTTTGCTCTGTGTGCGCATTGGAGGGCGACTGGCAGTGTGGCAGCAGATGACATGGTACCTATGGCTGTGAGGTAGGCGGGACCATAATGTTTCACAACTTTCAGAGGATTTTCTCTGGAATAAATTCCTGCAAGTATATATAGAAGAGCTATCCAGATAAAATGTCCAATCAGAACAATGACGATTACCTGAAGGAATACAGGAAGCTGTCTGGTGATTGTTCCTTCGTATGCCAGTGAACAGAAAGTCAGTCCGATGAAGTATGGGAGAATCGGAATAATGACTCTTGATACAATAGCCAGTATGATCTTCTGAAATTCTTCAAGAAAAGAAGAAATCAGACTGGCTTTTGTCCATGCAGATGCAAGTCCCAGCATAATGGCCAGTACAAGTGCACTCATGACAGGCATTATCTGTGGAATGGAAAGTTCAAAAACTACATCCGGCAAAGCTTTGAGATGACTGGCAGTGGAGCTGAAGGACAAATGTGGGATCAGCAGGTATCCGGATAATGCAGAGAATAAAGCAGCTCCCAGTGAGGAAGCATAAGCAATACTGACTGCAACACCTAACATTCTGGAAGCATTGTTTCCGAGTCTGGTAATAGATGGTGCGATAAATCCAATGATGATCAGCGGAACAGAAAAGCTGATCAGCTGACCAAGAATATACTTCGATGTTACAACCACATTCAGTACTGCAGTCGTAATGGCAGATTCATCTATTATATTAAGAAGAAGTCCGATACAGATTCCAAAAGCCACGCCGACAAGCAGTCTGAAGGGCAGACTGTGTAGAAAAAAGTTTTTTTTCATAATAATCCCCCTTTTTCTGTCAATTATAATATATAATGATGTCATGGTCAAAAGGTATTTTATATCGAAACAGGAGAGAGTTATGTACAGAAAATTTATCAAATTTTGGAAGAAACAGGAAAAGTAAAAACAGCAATGGTTTTAAACGGGAATCATAAGGGCGAAAAATGTCTGATAAAAGAAAACCATTGTTTATCATCCGATGAAAATACAGCAGATTTCTGGAAAAAATATGAAGCTGATCTGGCGGAGTGCCAGGAGACAAAAGTTGTTCATATGGGAGATGTAGATTTCTTTGTGGAAATTTATGTGAAAAATCCGCAGCTTATCATTTTTGGAGGCGGACATGTTTCGCAGCCTGTTGCAAAAATCGGAAAAATGCTGGGATTTCATGTGACTGTTATGGATGACAGAGAAGATTTTGTGACTTCAGAGAGATTTCCGGATGCGATCGGCTGATCAAAGGCAGCTATGATAAACTTTCAGACAAAATACCGGCCTATGAAAATGCTTATTATGTGATCGTGACAAGAGGTCATCTCGGAGACAGTGCCTGTGCCAGACAGATCCTGAGACGCCCTTATACTTATCTGGGAATGATCGGCAGTAAAAATAAGGTAAAACTGACCAGAGAAAAATTACTCGGAGAAGGTTTCAGCGAAGAACAGCTCAACAGTATCCATGCACCGATTGGATTGCCGATCGGAGGACATATGCCGGCAGAGATTGCTGTAAGTATTGCTGCGGAGATCGTTCAGGAAAAGAACAGGTATGATGTTTCTTATATTGATGGAGCTGTGGAGGATGCTGTCAGGAAAAAAGAAAATGGAATTATGATCACGATCATATCCAAGAGTGGTTCTTCTCCAAGAGGGACAGGAAGTAAAATGTTTATTGATAAAGACGGGAATTCATATGGAAGCATCGGAGGCGGAAATGTAGAATTTCAGGCTTTGAAATATGCACCAGAAGCGCAGCATGGTGAAATCAGAAAATATAATCTGTCTAACCAGGGCGGTGCGAATCTGGGAATGATCTGTGGCGGCGAGGTGGAAGTCCTTTATGAATTGTTGTAGATAAACACAGAACCTACAGCGTTACTGAGAACGGAGTGAACAGTAACCCTGCAGCAATTCCGCGCAAATGGAAGAAAGCAGACAAAGCAGGACAAAACGCATACTTGAATTATCTGTAAGAATCGTGTATATTAATACATAAAGCGAACACAGAAAACACGAGGGGACAGAGCGTGTTTGATAAAGGAGGAAACTACTTATGAAGAAATCACTTTGGCTGGTTCTTGTACTGGGACTTGCATTTGCTGCTCAGGGATGCGGATTTGATCCTACTATTGATTCCAGCGTTATGATCGTTAAAGTAACACCAACACCGGAAGTCACACCTACTCCTGAGGCTTCAGAGGCAACACCAACACCGGAAGCAACACCAACGCCGGCAGCAGAGCAGACAGCCAGTGGTGTAAAAGTAGAAGTGAAATCCGGTACCTATTATGCGTCATCAGAATTAAATCTTCGTTCTGATGCAAGTTCAGATGCAGATCTGATTTCAAGTGTGGCAGCCGGAACTCAGCTGAACAGTACAGGTGTATGCGAGAATGGATGGATTCGTGTGGATTATAATGGACAGACCTGTTATGCAAGCGGAGATTTTGTGACAACAACAGCTCCGGCAGCAGACGCAGGTGAGACTGCAGCAGATACATCAGCAGACGCAGGTGAGACTGCAGCAGATACATCAGCAGATACGTCTTATGATGAAAGTGCAGAATAATCTGATGATATAAAAATTTGTATCAGTCCTCTTTAAATATATTTCTATGAGAGGTACAATAAAGGCTTTTTTGGAAAAATGTTGACAGAAATGTATAAGTAAAAGCAGAAGCTGCGGGGGATAATGACCTGTCAGCTTCTGCTTTTTTTGTCTGAAAAATACGATAGAAATCTTTTTCGGTGTGTTGTTTATGAGGATTGCTGTAATACTGTAGAATGTTACTGTGGATAAATAAGTCTGTCTGGCTTGATATCATAAAGAACTTCATCCAGAAATTTTCCTGCCAGATATTTTGCCATAGGCAGATTCATATCCAGATAATTTCCGCAGTCTTTTGCAGATGCTCCCGGAACTTCACCTTCAAAATCACGTATAAATTCAAAAGTCTCGATCATAAGCGGAACGATATCCTTGGACTCATAATCGCCATTTAAAAGAAGATAATTACCTGTACGGCATCCCATCGGTCCCCAGTAGATCATTTTAGAGCCGAACTCTTTATGATTTCTCAGGAATGTTGCTGCCAGATGCTCGATCGTGTGAAGCTCAGCGGTATTCATCACAGGTTCTTCGTTAGGAGAAGTCATACGGATATCGAAGGTAGTGATCATACTGCCGCCAACCGGATCCTTACGTGAAACATAAATTCCAGGCTGTAATTTGATATGGTCAATGGTAAAACTTGTTATTTTTTCCATTTTGGATTCCTCGCTTTCTTTTGCAGATATATTCTGACTGTTCATCAGTCTGTTGTTCCGGTTTCACTGCAAAAAGGGAAGGTACAGAACTGAACAGCCATATATATTTTAACAGGCAATCAGAAAGAAGTAAACACAGGAAACATCCACAATCTGAACATTTTGTGAAAAGAGTTGTTTTTTTTCTGAGATAGGTTATAATCAGATTGTTGTAAATGATTTCGGAGGTAAAGGAAAATGAAAAGAAAATTACTGGCAGCACTTTGTGTTACAGCTATGTCAGCAGGTTTACTGGCAGGATGTGGCAGCAGTGATAAAACAGAAGAGAGTACAAAAACAGAGGAAACAGCGAAAGAGGAGACTTCTTCTCAGGAAGAGACGGAGACAAAAGCTGCTTCTTCTGACAGTGATAATGTAGCAAGTGAAGAAGAGGCAGAAAAAGCCGGATTTTCTGATGGTTCTGATGAAAAGAGTGATTCTGCTGATACAGATTCTGAAAATAAAGATTCTTCAGACAGCAGTACAACCAGTGTGCTTTTGGATACTTCCAAAGAACTGACAGGAATTCATCACGCAGAGATTGAAGTAAAGGATTACGGTACGATTGATGTGGAACTGGATGCAGATACAGCACCGATCACAGTGACAAATTTCGTGAAACTTGCACAGGAAGGTTTTATGACGGACTGACATTCCACCGTATCATGGATGGATTCATGATCCAGGGTGGTGATCCCAACGGAGACGGAACAGGTGATCTGAAGAGAATATTAAGGGTGAGTTCAGCAACAATGGAGTAGACAATGATATTTCCCACACAAGAGGGACTATTTCCATGGCAAGAGCCAGTGATCCGGACAGCGCAAGCTCGCAGTTCTTTATTGTTCAGGCAGACAGTACATTTCTGGACGGAGATTATGCAGGATTTGGCCATGTGACAGAAGGCATGGATATTGTTGATAAGATCTGCGAGGATGCAAAACCGACAGACGACAATGGAACAATCCCGTCAGATCAGCAGCCGGTTATTGAGAAGATTACCATTACAGATTAAGTAAAACAGAAATCGAAGTATAAGTGCCCGGAGAACAAACAAAAATTGAAGAAAAGGCATAACAAGAAGCAGCAGGAGAGATATGAAAAATCTTTTCTGCTGCTTTTTGGAACAGATACAGTTAATTTTTAATTATCAGCACTGGTATCGGTGGGTTGTTGGGGCGATTATAATATTCGCTTTTGATTACCAGATATTGATGGGGATCAAGGTTTTTCAGCCAGTCAAGGATCTGATCCCGCTCTTCAAATCCGGAATCGCCGCCACTGTAGATGCAAAGAGAAATCATTCCGCCTTTTTTCAGAAGGGTTAAAGCCTGGGTCAATGCCTGAATGCTGGTTTTACCTCTGGTTGCAAGTGAATGATCTCCTCCGGGAAGATAACCAAAATTAAATACAATGCAGCTTACACTGTCTGGTGTGGCATATTCTGCCATATTTGCGTGAGATTCCAGAAGCAGTCGGTAATTTTCCGGAACATGTCCGGCGTTCAGTCTCTTTTGGGTTGCAGTCAGTGCCTGCTCCTGAATATCAAAGGCAAGAACCTTTCCTGATTCTCCGCATAGCTGCGAAAGCAGAAGCGTATCATTTCCGTTTCCCATTGTAGCATCAATACAGAAGTCTCCTTCCTGTACCTGCTGTCTGATAAAAGCTGCGCACCATTGCGTGATCTGATAATTCTTCATATATTCCTATATTCCTCCACAAAGTCATACACCGGATTTATATGTTGATATCAGTATATTATAGTAATCCGGTCTGTCAGTTAAGTCAGGTAGAGTCCAGCGCAAATTATGGATATCTGACTGATTATTATTATAATGCAGGAAATCTTTATAAACAACGGTTAAGTGTAATCTTGCTGAGGTTCACCGTTACTGTTCACATACCTCTATCCCGCGAGGTGTTTGGCATGAATATGCCAAAATCCCGAGACATACAAGCCAAAATTCCATTGCCGCAGGCAATCTGGAATGAATTTTGGCTACGTTACTGTGAACAGTAACGTTCTGATTGTTTCGCAAATAAAACAAATCACTTATTGCATTTTTGATAATAATTAGTCTATAATAAATAGAATTGTAAAAGTCAGAATCCTGTTATCAAAGATGAATTATGATAGATTTTGACATGTAAGTATAAAGACGTAGAAACAGCCAGAAATAATATGGTTCGGAGAAAGAGGTAAAGGAAAATGACACTGGAAGGAAAAACAGTATTACTGGGAGTGACAGGCAGCATTGCGGCGTATAAGATTGCATATCTGGCAAGCGCGCTGAAGAAACGCCATGCAGATGTTCATGTGCTGATGACAGAGAATGCCACGAATTTTATCAATCCGATCACTTTTGAAACTCTCACAGGAAATAAATGTCTGGTGGATACCTTTGACCGGAATTTTCAGTTTCAGGTAGAGCATGTATCGATTGCAAAGAAAGCAGATGTAGTGATGATCGCACCGGCAAGTGCTAATGTGATCGGTAAACTGGCACATGGGATCGCAGATGACATGCTTACTACCACGATCATGCATGCAAATGTAAAAATCATTTCCCCGGCCATGAATACCAATATGTTTGAGAATCCTGTAGTACAGGATAATTTAAAGATTCTGGAGCATTACGGATATGAAGTGATCGCTCCGGCGTGCGGATATCTGGCATGTGGTGACACAGGAGCGGGAAAAATGCCGGAACCTGAGACATTACTTGCCTATATTGAGCGCAAAGCTGCCTGTGAGAAAGATCTGAAAGGAAAGAAAATCCTTGTAACTGCAGGTCCTACACAGGAATCTGTTGATCCTGTTCGTTATCTTACCAATCATTCTTCAGGAAAAATGGGCTATGCTATTGCGAAAGCTGCCATGCTCCGCGGTGCAGATGTCACGCTGGTCAGCGGACGTACTTCAATTGAACCTCCCATGTTTGTAAATCTGATACCTGTTGTGACTGCAAGAGACATGTATGAAGCTGTAACTTCTGTCAGCAACGAACAGGACATCATTATTAAAGCTGCTGCTGTGGCAGATTACCGCCCTGCCAGGATCAGTGAAGAAAAAGTTAAGAAAAGTGATGGACAGATGTCCATAGAACTGGAAAGAACAGATGATATCCTGAAGTTTCTTGGGGAACACAAACAGCATGGACAGTTTCTCTGCGGATTTTCCATGGAGACACAGAATGTGATCGACAATTCCAGAGCCAAGCTGGCAAAGAAAAATCTGGATATGGTGCTGCCAACAATGTGAAAGTGGAGGCGCCGGATTTCAGGGAGATACCAATGTACTGACATTGATCACACAGGATGAGGAAATCTCTCTTCCGCTTATGAGTAAAGAAGACGCAGCTTTTAGGATCCTGGATAAAATTCTTTCGCTGATGCAGGATTCTGTCTGTTAAGGGAACAGGACGATTAAGAAATTGGAGATAAATAATTATGATTTTAGCAATTGACGTTGGAAACACCAACATTGTAGTTGGATGTATTGATGACCGGAAAACATATTTTATAGAACGCCTTTCTACTAACCGTACAAAGACGGAACTGGAATATGCGGTGGATTTAAAGAATGTTCTTGATATCTATCATATAAAAAAACAGAGATTGAGGGCTGTATTATTTCTTCTGTAGTGCCGCAGATCACAAATATTGTGAAACTTGCCGCAGAGAAAATTCTTAAGAAAAATGCAATTGTTCTCGGACCTGGTGTAAAGACAGGACTGAATATTATGATGGATAATCCGGGACAGCTTGGTGCAGATCAGGTTGCTGATGCAGTGGCAGGAATTGCCGGTTATCCGGTGCCGTTAATCCTTATTGATATGGGAACTGCAACCACAGCGTCTGTTGTCAACAGTAAGAAGCAGTATGTAGGAGGAATGATTCTTCCGGGTGTAGGGGTTTCCCTGGATGCACTTACTGCGAGGGCTTCCCAGCTCAGCGGAATCAGTATTGATGCGCCAAGACATGTGATTGGGAAAAACACGATCGAATGTATGAAGAGTGGGGTTCTTTACAGCAATGCAGCAGCTCTGGATGGAATTATTGACAGGATCGAAGAGGAATTGGGGGAGAAGGCAACTGTAGTGGCAACCGGTGGTCTGGCAAAGAAAATCGTTCCCCATTGTAAAAGAGAAATCATTCTGGATGAGGAACTTCTTCTGAGAGGTCTTCTGATCATTTATGAGAAAAATAAGTAAGAATGTATATGCATTCATATCAAAACAGTTCATCAGACAAAAAGCTGATGAACTGTTTTGTTTGCAGTAATTTATGGAATTGCTATAAATACATTATTTTAGAGGATTGCTATAAAAGGCAGAAATGAAATCAATGGGAAGCGGAGCAGTAAAAAGCATGACCTTTCCGGTTGTCGGATGAGTAAACTCCAGCTGATAAGAATGGAGGGGCTGGCGGTTTATCCGACGGTAATCAGGATTGTATAAATAATCTCCGGGCAGAGGATGCCCGATATATTTCATATGCACACGGATTTGGTGTGTGCGTCCTGTTTCCAGATGAAGTTCGGCCAGAGAATATTCTTTTCCTGCCGCCAGCCGTTCATAATGAGTTATTGCAGACTCCCCGGTTCCGAAATTTACTTCCCTGGTGATCACGGAGCCTTCCATTCGTGCGATAGGAGCGTTGATCGTTCCGGAGTCAGGAAGAAGCCCGTCTACAAGTGCGAGATAAGTCCTGAGAATCTGACGTTTTTTCATCTGAACTGACAGAATCGCTGCGCTGAGGGGATTTTTGGCAAGGATCAGAGCACCGGTGGTATCCCGGTCCAGCCGGTTGATACAGCGGTAAACAAAATCTTCTCCTTTTTCTGCAAAATACCAGGCGATTCCATTTGCCAGAGTATTTTCATAATTTCCCGCAGAAGGGTGCACAGGCATATCTGCAGGCTTGTTTATCACAAGGATATCCTCATCTTCATAAATGATATTCAAATCCATCTTTGTACGGATAATGTTTTCTCCTGATTCGGTTTCAGGAACAGTGACGATCAGATGATCCTGCGGTTTAAGCACTGATCGTCCGAAACCACGTTCACCATTGAGAATGATGGTGTTGGGAGTGTTCTTCATTGAGCTTAATATGTGGCGGGAAAACCCCTCTTTTTTTAGAAAGTCCAGAATCGTGACCGGAGTTGTATTTTCGGAGATAATATATTTAAGGATTCTTTGCATATGATCTGTCTGCTTTCTTGATTTGTATAAGATTTAAGAATTGCGGGCTGATATGCCCTGCCTTATTTTTAACAGATTTACTGTATCAGATTTTGAAGAACATAACAAGAACAATTATCAGATTTCCTGAAAAATTACTGTTCACTTTGTTCACAGTAATGTAGCCAAAACTCATTCCAGATTGCCTGCGGCAATGGAATTTTGGCTTGTATGTCTCGGGATTTTGGCATATTCATGCCAAACACCTCGCGGAATAGTGGCGGGTGAACAGTAACCCTGAAAACGTTAAAAAATACATTTTATTCTATTGCATCACAGAAAATTAAGCGTATAATCAAAAAAAGAAAATAGATTCAGGTGGAAAAAAATGAAAGAACAGCAACATATTTTTACAAACAAAATGCTCCGAACCCTGTTGATACCGGTTATTTTTGAACAGGTACTGAATTCCCTGATGGGAACTGTGGATACCATGATGGTCAGCAATGTAGGCTCTGCTGCAATATCCGCAGTATCTCTGGTGGATTCCATCAATGTATTGGTGATCCAGCGTTCTCAGCGCTGGCAGCAGGCGGTGCAATCCTCTGTTCACAGTACATAGGTCAGAAAAATCATGAAATGGCAAATAAATCAGCAAGACAGGTATTATTTATCATTACTGCCATATCTGTAGCAGTGACTGCTCTGTGCCTGCTGTTTCGTGTGCCGCTGTTAAAACTGATATTCGGAAAAGTAGAAGCAGATGTTATGACTGCCTCTCAGGTGTATTTCTTCTATACGGCATTATCCTTTCCATTTATAGCACTCTATGATGCGGGAGCATCCATATTCCGGTCCCAGGGAAATACCAGAGGCCAATGACAGTATCGGTTATTTCAAATGTGATTAATATCGGCGGAAATGCGGCGCTGATCTGGGGATTCAATATGGGAGTGGCAGGAGCTGCCATCGCAACTCTTGCATCCAGAGTCTTCTGTGCTGTAGTGGTACTCTGGCAGCTTCGTATGGACAGACAGCCTATTGTAGTCAGAAATTACAGACAGATCCGTCCGGATGGAAAATGATCAGAAGAGTTCTGGCTCTGGGAATCCCGTCCGGCATAGAAAACAGCATGTTTCAGCTTGGAAAGCTGGCAATACAGTCTTCCGTATCTACACTGGGGACGGTAGCCATTGCAGCTCAGGCAATGACGAATATCTTTGAGAACCTTAACGGTATTGCAGCTATCGGTGTAGGAATCGGTCTGATGACTGTAGTAGGACAGTGTCTGGGAGCGGGCAGAAAGGATGAGGCAGTTTACTATATTAAGAAATTAAGTGTTCTTGCAGAAATCATTGTTGTTGCAAGCTGTCTTTTGGTGTTTGCCTTAACTATTCCGGTCACAAAGCTGGGTGGTATGGAATCGGAAAGTGCAAGAATGTGTTTCCATATGATATCCTGGATAACGGTTGTCAAACCTATTGTATGGACCCTGGCGTTTATTCCTGCTTATGGCCTCAGAGCAGCCGGAGATGTAAAATTTTCAATGCTTACATCCTGTATCACTATGTGGACATTCCGTTTTTGTCTTTGTGTATATCTGATCCGTTTCAGAGGCTTCGGCCCAATGGCTGTATGGATTGGAATGTTTACTGACTGGACAGTGCGGGGAATCGTATTTTCTCTTCGCTTCCACAGTAGGAAATGGCTGAAGCATAAGGTAGTATAACAAGGTGGTATAGCCATGAAATGCGTTGACTTTTACTGCTCAAAATTATATAATGATTCTCGGAAATAATTCTGGAAAAGCATTACAGGAAGTCAGGTGAAATTCCTGCGCAAGTCCGTTACTGTAACAGCCAGATACTGTCTGCTTTTCATTGTATATAAGAAATATGATCTGCGGCAACCAGAGGATATTTCGGGAAAAGAGCTTTCAGGAGGATTTTGTTGCACACAGAAATCCCTCCTTTTTATGTAGATGTTATATAAATGACATTATAGTAATCTGCAGACAGGATGTGACAACAATGCAGCAAAGGAGATATCATGAAAAACGGACTGGAAGATTACTACGTGATACGTGGCAATAAAAAAATGAGGTTTGGCTATACAACAGGCTCCTGCGCAGCAGCTGCATGTAAGGGTGCTGCAGAGATCCTGCTGGGTGGTGTCATGCATAAGGCTGTCACCTTGATGACTCCTAAGGGAATCCTGCTTACACTGGAACTGAAAGACATCCGGATTGAAGGAAATCAGGTGACCTGTGCAATTCAGAAGGATGCAGGAGATGATCCGGATACTACAAACGGAATACTGGTTTATGCCACGGTGCAGAAAACAAAAGAACCGGGAATCATCCTCGACGGAGGTGTTGGTGTGGGAAGGGTAACAAAAGCCGGACTTTCCCAGAAAATCGGGGAAGCAGCTATTAATCCTGTGCCAAAGGCCATGATTTTGCGTGAAGCCACAGAAATCGCTGAGAAATATGATTATGAGGGTGGTCTGAAAATCATCATCTCCGTTCCTGAAGGTGTGGAAATTGCAAAGAAAACCTTTAATCCCCGTCTGGGAATTGTGGGAGGAATTTCAATTCTGGGAACTTCCGGGATTGTAGAACCTATGAGCGAAGCTGCTCTTGTACAGAGTATCAATGTAGAGATGAAGCAGCATTTTTCCCAGGGAGAAGAATATCTTCTGGTAACACCGGGAAATTACGGGGCAGATTATCTGCGGGAGCATATGGATCTCCCTTATGAAAAAAATATTAAATGCAGCAATTATGTAGGTGAGACCATTGACATGGCAATTGATATGGGAGTTAAGGGAATCCTTTTCATTGCTCATATCGGAAAGTTTGTAAAAGTTGCAGCAGGAATCATGAATACCCATTCCCACAGTGCAGATGCCAGGATGGAAGTGCTGGCATCCAATGCGATCCGGGCAGGAGCATCGTTGGAGTGTGCAAAGGAAATCCTGAATGCATCTACTACAGATGAAGCAATAGACATTCTGGAAAAATATCAGATACTTCAGAAGACCATGAAAGAGATCTTGGACAGGATCCAGTTTTATTTAAATCACAGATCCTATGAGCAGATCCTTCTGGGGGCAGTGATTTTTAATAATACTTATGGGTATCTGGGGCAGACTGCAGATGCAGAGAAGCTGATAAAGCTGATCAATGCACAGAATGATGAGGCACAGTAAAGATCCTATCGCAAAGGCGATTTTAACCGAATCAAGTAAGTCCCCTGCTTCAATTGCGAAAAGCAATAAGCAGTGGGTGGGGACTTGCTTGTATCAGGAGGAGTGCAAGCTCCTTCTGATAAACTGCGGAGCAGTTATTCGGTTATGAGCAAGTAGCGAAGCGGATTGCGAATATCCGCTTGATCAGGAGAAAAGGGGAAACAAAAAATGGCAAAAGCAATTATGGTGCAGGGGACAATGTCCAATGCAGGAAAAAGCCTTCTGGCAGCAGGGCTTTGCAGGATTTTTAAACAGGATGGATACAGGGTGGCACCCTTTAAATCCCAGAATATGGCACTGAACTCTTTTATTACAGAAGAGGGGCTGGAGATGGGCAGAGCTCAGGTTATGCAGGCGGAGGCAGCCGGAATTAAGCCTTCTGTGCTGATGAACCCCATTCTTCTGAAGCCTACCAATGATGTAGCTCCCAGGTGATCGTAAACGGAGAAGTCCTGGGAACCATGAGTGCCAGAGACTATTTTAAATATAAGAAAAAGCTGGTGCCGGATATTATGAAAGCTTATGATAAACTGGCATCAGAAAATGATATCATTGTGATCGAGGGGGCCGGAAGCCCGGCGGAGATTAATCTGAAAACAGAAGATATCGTAAATATGGGAATGGCAAAGATGGCAAAGGCACCGGTACTTCTGGTGGGAGATATTGACAGAGGCGGTGTTTTCGCACAGCTGATCGGTACAGTGGAGCTTCTGGAAGAGGATGAAAGAGAGATGGTAAAGGGTCTGATCATCAACAAATTCCGCGGCGACAAGACCATCCTTGATCCGGGAGTGCAGATGCTGGAGGAGAGAAGCCATATCCCTGTAGTGGGAGTGGCGCCATATCTGGATATTCAGGTGGAGGATGAGGACAGCCTCACAGAAAGATTTGACAGAAAACAGGAAGTGGATCTTATTGATATTGCGGTGATCCGGGTGCCAAGGATCTCCAATTTCACAGATTTTAATCCACTGGAAAGTATCCCGGGAGTTTCCCTGAGATATGTACAGCATGTCAGTGAACTGAAAAATCCGGATATGATCATCCTTCCAGGAACAAAAAATACAATGGAAGATCTGCTGTGGATGCGGGCTAATGGTCTGGAAGCTGCAGTTTTGAAGGAAGCTGCAAAGGGTAAGATCATTTTTGGAATCTGTGGCGGTTATCAGATGCTGGGTGAGACCTTAAGTGACCCTCATCATGTGGAAGCCGGAGGAACTATCAAAGGAATGGGACTGCTTCCTATGGATACTGTTTTTGCGGAAAAGAAAACCAGAACCAGAGTTTCCGGCAGATTTCTGGAACTTGAGGGAGAACTGCAGGCACTTTCCGGCGCAGAACTGGAGGGTTACGAGATCCATATGGGAGAAACTGTGTTAAAAGGCGAGGCCGGACACAGTGTATCCATTGAAGATCAGGTATCAGGAGAGTGTAAGGAAGACGGTGCATACTGTAAAAATGTCTGCGGAACCTATGTCCATGGAGTTTTTGATAGAGAGGATGTGGCAGAGGCTGTTGTACGTGTTCTGGGTGAGAAAAAGGGAATCGATGTATCTCAGATGACAGGAATCGATTTTGCAGCATTTAAAGAAACCCAGTATGATATTCTGGCAGCAGAACTGAGGAAGCATTTGGATATGAAGAAAATCTACGAAATTCTGGAGCAGGGAATCTGATCCGAAACTGTATGGTGAAAATCCAGATAAACCAATGAGTGATAGATGTAACTATTGTATACGGGAATTTATGGAATTTGGGAGATAAGGAATGAAAGTAGAACTGGAAAATGTAAAACCAATGGATATAGAGAAACGCAGCTTTGAGATTATCACAGAGGAACTTGGAGATAAAAGCTGGTTCCCGGAACAGAGCTGATCGTAAAGAGATGTATTCACACAAGCGCAGACTTTGATTATGCAGAGAATCTCTGTTTCTCTGAGAATGCAGTTGAGAAAGCAATTGCTGCTATCAAAGACGGTGCCTGCATTGTGACAGATACACACATGCAGAGTCCGGGATCAACAAGAGAGTCCTTTCCCGTTACGGCGGAGAAGTATTCTGCTTTATCTCTGATGAGGACGTAGCTGCCACAGCCAAAGCCAACGGAACCACAAGAGCTACAGCCAGCATGGATAAGGCTGCTGCCATGGGAAAGAAGCTGATCTTTGCCATCGGAAATGCCCCCACTGCGCTGGTACGTCTCTATGAACTGATTGAGGATGGCAAGCTGGATCCTGAGCTGATCATCGGTGTGCCGGTAGGCTTTGTAAATGTGGTCCAGTCCAAGGAACTGATTATGCAGGCAGACGTACCTTATATTGTAGCCAGAGGAAGAAAGGGCGGAAGCAATGTTGCCGCATGTATCTGTAATGCATTGCTTTATATGATTGATAATAACAGAGGATACTAATTAATTCTGTATCTGACTGATATCTTTTAACAGCTTGCATGCCGGGACGAAATCTGCCACAGGCATGGAGGAGCAGGAGAGAATCAGGGTAATCTTACCGGGAGCCTCTCTCAGAAGCTGCAGGCGCAGACCATTGGTCTGTGCCTTTTTTTGAAGCTCCTGCCAGGTAAGAGTTGTGGACAAAGTCAGGGCCAGGCTGGTACCTGCGGCTCCGGTCTGGATCTGGGAATCTTTTCCAAATACTTCCCGCACAGCACTGCGGAGTGCTTTCAGCTTTACAGAATACAGACGTTTCAGCTTACGGGTCTGTGCTGCCAGGTGACCATCCCGGATAAACTGGCACAGAGCAATCTGCTCTGCCTTTGATGCTGTCTGATTATATTGGTCTGCTTTTTTTCTGTACAGTGCAGACAGCTCTGGAGGCAGGACCATAAAACTGATACGGATGGAGGGCAGCAGAAGTCTGGAAAAGGTTCCCAGATACACCACATTCTGACCGCCTGCCAGACCAAAAAGAGAAGGGGTAGCTTCTGCAGATACACAAATTCATTTTCAAAATCATCCTCAATGACCAGACTGCCATGTGCAGCAGAGTAATTCACCAGCTCCAGGCGTCTGGAAACAGGCATAATATCACCCCATTTTGTCATATGTGCAGGAGAAACATAAATAATATCACAGTCCTTATTCCTGTAATCTACCTGAAATCCATAGTCATGAAACACAGTGCTTCCCTGTACAAAGGAAGGATTGGGAAAAGAAACCGTCTGGCGTTGCTCAAGGAGCGGGCAGAGGATGTGCAAAAGACTCTGAATACCTGCACCGATCACAATATCCTCCCCGCTGCATAGCACGTTTCTGCGTTCTCTCACATAATCGGCAAGTGTATCTCTCAGGTCAGCCTCACCCTGAGGCTCTCCATAAGACAGTAATCTTTCATCCTGGCGAAGAGCGCTTTTGATATAACGTCTCCAAAGATCAAAACGGAAACTCTCCCGATCTACTCCTGAAGAAGCAAAATCAAACCGGCAAGGTGTCTGAGCATGTTTCTCTGTTTTTCTGACAGATGTGTGTTGTCTGTCAGCTATATCTGTCACATAGTATCCGCTCTGGGCTTTGGAAATAATATATCCCTCCGCAGCCAGCTGCAGATAAGCATTTTCAATGGTGGTGCGGCTCAGCTTCAGTTCCTGCGAACATTTTCGAAGAGAGGGCATCCTGCTTCCGGGCGGGAGTTTTTTCTCCATGATCAGTTCCCTGTAATAGTGGAACACCTCCAGATACAGGTGCTCCTTTTTTTATTCTTATCTAAAATCAATTCCATATGTAAAACTCCGATCCTTCAAACATACTGATGGCATTCTTGAATTGCTATAGGGTTAAAAATAAACTGACCCTTAAAAAAACATTAAATCTGGCTATATTCATATATCCACTGTGATGCTATATTAATACAAAGCATAAAAGAAAGCAAGAGGAATAAAAAATTGAAAAAAATTGCAGTAATTCATGATCTGTCCGGTCTGGGGAAATGCTCTCTTACAGCAGCGATTCCTGTAATTTCCGCCATGGGAGTCCAGGCTTGTCCGCTGCCCACCGCAATATTGAGTAATCAGACAGGATATGGATCTTATTTCTGGGATGATTATACAGACCGGATGGAGCTGATCATGGATGAGTGGAAAAAAATGGGATTTAAACCGGATGGTGTTTATACAGGATTTCTGGGAGATGCCAGACAGGTGGATCTGATCCTGAAATTTGTAGATATGTTCTGCACAGAGGGAACACATATCCTGGTTGATCCGGTTATGGGAGACAGAGGGGAAACATACAAAACCTATTCAGAGACTCTCTGTGAAAAAATGCGGACTCTGGTTAGAGAAGCTACAGTGATTACGCCGAACCTGACAGAGGCACTTCTTCTTCTGTATGGAGAAGAGGGGATGAAAGAAAGAATGAAAGCACTTTCTGATATGGAAGAAACACAGTTGCTTAAGGAAATAGAAACATCCGGAAGAGATCTGACTCTGCGTTTTGGGCTGGAAGCAATTGTGATCACAGGAGTAGAGGTGTCCGGCAGTGACGGCAGAGCACGAATGGGAAATCTGGTTCTGGAGAAAGAAAAAGCAGACTGGTGTTTTTCTGTAAAAGAGGGCAGCAGTTATTCCGGAACAGGAGATCTTCTGGCATCTGTACTGAGTGCGGGAATGGTGAGAGGGATTCCCATGAAAGCATGTGTGGAGAAGGCTGTTGAATTTCTGGGTAGAGCTATTCACGATGCAGTGGAAGAAGGAACTGACAGAAATGATGGAGTCTGCTTTGAAAAATATCTGGGGATACTGACACAGATATAAGACAGGAAATCATAGTACATCGAAAATTAAGTTTCTGCTATATTGACGCAGGATGATTTCTTCATCTGCAAGGCGGAGGAATGAGGCGTAGCGGTGGCTACGGCGATTGACGACAACGCCGCAGATGAAAAATCAGACAAGTCAATATAGCAGTTACTTAATATTCGATGTACTAGATACCAAATGCCGGATAGTTAAGTAAAATATATAACAGGAGGGACCATATTATGTCTGAATTAACAGCAAAAGAAAACATTAAAACAGCCGATACAGTGAAAAGGATCACAGCCACAGCGGTAATGGCAGCACTGACTACTTTAATGACAGCTTATATCTTCCACATTCCGGTAGGAGTGAACGGAGGATATGTACATCTGGGTGACACTATGATCTATCTGGCAGCAGCATTTCTGCCACTACCTTACGCATGTGCGGCAGGAGCGATCGGAGGTGGCCTGGCAGATCTTCTGACAGCACCTGTATGGGCGCCTGCAACTATAATTATCAAAATGCTGATCTGTCTTCCGTTTTCTTCTAAAGGAACAAAGTTGGTCACAAAGAGAAATGTAGTTGCATTATTCCTTGCATTCGCCATCTCAGCAACAGGATACTATATTGCAGAAGGAATTATGTTTGGATTTACAGCATCCTTCTTTACTTCTGTCAGCGGAAGTATTGTACAGTCAGGTGGAAGTGCTATTATGTTTGTGATCATCGGTACTGCACTTGATAAAATCGGATTTAAGACCAATATTGCGAAATAATACGAAAAATAAAATAACTGAGTTTAAAATGAGGAAAATATAAAATGACAACAGATATCATATACAGATATAAAAACCAGGTATATTTTAACATTACCAATAAATGTCCATGCAGATGCACTTTCTGCATCCGAAATACAGAGGATGCCATCGGTGAGGCATCCAATCTCTGGTTTGAACATGAACCTGCATTGGAAGAGATTTACAAAGCCATTGATGAGTTTGATTTTTCAGACTGTAATGAAGTGGTTTTCTGCGGATACGGAGAACCGACCATGGCTCTTGAGAACCTTATAGCAGTAAGCAAATATATCAGGGAAAGATACCCATTCCGGATCAGGCTGAATACCAACGGCTTATCTGATCTGATCCACAAACGTTCTACTGCAAAAGAAATCTGTCAGGCTGTAGACAGTATATCCATCAGCCTGAATATGCCGGATGCAGCTTCCTACAATGAAGTAGTCCGTCCAACATACGGAGAGAAGTCCTTTGACGTCATGCTGAAATTTGCAAGAGACTGCAAGCAGTATCTTGATGATGTACGCTTCACAGTTGTAGATGTGATTGGCGAGGAAAAAGTAGAGCAGAGTAAAATCCTGGCTGCTCAGAATGGGATTCCGTTAAGAGTAAGAAAATATTCACCGTAATACAGAATAGAAAATTTCTGTTTTTGCTTTTAAATTTGCCTGAAAACTACAGCAGTCATGCACCTTACCGTGCGTGGCTGCTTATTTTTTATGTTATAGGAAATTACTCCGTAATGTTTCTATAACATAAAGCTTTCCGGGCAGGATGAAGTCCCCTTCTTCGAAAATTGCAAAAAGTAATAAGTAATAAGAGAGTGCACTTGACATATGATATTCTTTATACTATATTATATTTAACAATTAGGTTAAATGCTAAATGAAAGGCTGTGATGAACTTTTGGGATTACAAGATACTTTGAAAGCACTGGCAGATCCAATACGACGTGAGATTCTAAATTTGTTAAAGGGCGGACGGCTTTCAGCAGGAGAGATATGTGAACATTTTTCAGTGACGGGGGCGTCTATATCCAGACATCTGGCAATATTAAAGGATGCTGATCTGATCAGGAGCAAAAGGGAAGGAAAATTTATTTATTACGAACTAAATACTTCTGTATTGGAGGATGTTATGTTGTGGATCACAGACTTAAAGGGGGTATCGGATCATGAAGGAAATGATTAAAAAATATAAAGGTACATTGATCTGTTCTGTACTGGTAATGCTTGCAGGAATTTTGGTGGGCTTTACGATGGCACAGAGTATATGGATAAATGTGCTTTTTGTAGTGACAGATTGTATGCTGGTGACAATCATCTTTTATGATAACAGGAACAGACAGCAGAGCAGTAAGGTTATAGGGATGGTCATATGGATAATACCTGTTACCACATTAATCTATAATGGTATGGCAAGACTGATCAGTATGGATTCGGATAGTGAGAATCTGTTTATGGCAGTAATTTACTTTGGAACAGGATTACTGTTTATGATCATAGGAAATTATTTGCCAAAGGTGAAACAGAATAACACCATAGGAATCAGGGTTGTATGGACATTGCAGGATGAAGAAAACTGGAGTGCAACTCATAGATTCAGTGGAAAATTATGGGTGGCATCAGGTGTCTTATGTATGCTTTGCGGCCTTTTTGGAGAAAGCATTGCTGCTTTGGTTTTGTATATTGTGAGCATTATGGCTGCTGCAATTGTCAGCATTCTTTATTCTTATCTTTTTATAAGAAAAAAATGGCAGCCGGAGAAAAATTAAAAATCCAGTATAACAAGAAGACAATTGTGATATATGTAATCGTATCAGTTTTTGTCGTAATATTTACTATATGGACTTTGTTCTGGGGTGGTATTGATATCAGTTTCCATGATAATGATTTTACTGTTGAGGCACAGGATGGAGTGATTATACAGTGGATTATGAGCAGATTGACAGTATCTCATACAAAGAAAATTTATTTCAAAATGGGAATGATCGCAGAACAAATGGTCTGGGAAACCTGAAGTATGGTATGGGAAATTTCAGAAATGATATTTATGGAGATTATATCCGCTACACCCATGCATCCTGCCACTCATATGTAGTTATGGATATAGGTGGAAAAATATTGGTGGTAAATGGCGCAGATGAATCAGAAACAAAGAAAATTTATGACACTCTTAGAGAGAAATGTCAGATGAATTAGTGTGTATTTCACCGAATCAGAAAAGAAGCAAAAATAACAGGCATTGCGGTTATAAATCGCGATACCTGTTATTTACAATTATAAAGATTCTTAAAAGTCGTCTCTGTTACCAGCAGAGGCGGTTTTATTTTTACAGTAACTTAGAAACATTGATCATAAAATCATTGTAGATTCCAACTGCCAGGTCTTGCTCAAATGGTACGATCATAGGGGCTGCATCATCTTCATAACGATAAATCATTGTGCGCTGCTTCTCCGGATCAACGATCCAGTATTCACGGACACCAGACTCTGCATACAATGTACATTTTTTATAGTAGTCCATTCTACGGCTGGAAGGTGATACAATTTCAATAATGAAATCAGGTGCGCCTTCACATCCTCGGTCTGAGAGCTTGTTCTTATCACAAATCACACTGATATCTGGTTCAACATAGTTTTATCATCTTTCTTAATAAAGACTGCAAAGGAGCAGGATAAATCTCACAGGAACCATGATTGGATTCAATATAATTACCAATAATCCGGGATAGCTGACCGACCAGTTTCTGATGAATGCGTGATGGAGTACCCATCATATAAATCTGTCCATCAATCAGTTCTGCCCGCTCTCCATCAGGAAGAGCATAGATATCATCTGTTGTATAAACCTGTTCTCTGGGTAATGGCATAAGAATTCTCCTTTCTGACTAAATAGACGCTCGGAATCTCTAAGCTTGAATTCTTCGGTTTCTGAAATTCCATTTTTATTTTTTCACTACCTTTTTTCAAAAAGTACTTGACATATGTCTCTGAAAATGCGGCGCTTTGCGCCTCTTGATGTAGAACTTGTTTGGAATTACCTTTTTTCTATGATGGCAATTTTATTGTATCAGATATAAGATGGAAAAGCCAATTTTTTTATGGAGAAGTTTAAGAAGAAAAGTTGACAAGTTACTGTTTATTGGTAGTATCCCGCGAGGTGTTTCATCGCGAAGCGTGTTACTGAGAACGCAGTGAACAATAACTGAAATTTGGCGGTGACGCGATATTGGCAAAAATAAGCTTGATATATAAAGTCAGATGCTGTATAGTGTGAAGAATAAACAGCAGTCTAAAATTCTTATCAATGTTTTTTCAGGCAAATTTCTGCCAGTGATTCCAAAGATAAAAATACATAACTTCAAGAAGAATAAGTATTCAATAAAATCCGACAAAATGCTATAATGTAGATATCAAAAAGGAGTGTTAGATGAATAATACGATTTTTGATGATGTGTTCCGTACCATGATCGAGAAGATGCCGTATCTGGCAGTACCGCTGATCAATGAAGTATTCCACACATCCTATCCGGAAGATGTGAAGATCACACAGCTTCGCAATGAACACCAGCAGAAAGATGGTGAGATCATTACAGATTCCTGTCTTCTGATTGGGAAGAAGATGTATCATATTGAATGCCAGAGTACAGATGATACTACAATGGCGATACGCATGATTGAATATGACTTTGCGATTGCGGTAGAAAATGCGGAGAAACAGGGGCGGAGATACCGGATAGAATTTCCAAGATCCTGCGTGCTGTTTCTGAGAAGCTCAGGAAATACACCGGACTATCTGGAAGCAGATGTAATTTTTCCAGATGGAAAGACTCATGTATACTCAATCCCAGCTATAAAAATGGCAGATTATACAAAGGATCACATTTTTGAAAAAAATCTGTTAATGCTGCTGCCGTTTTATATTATGCGGTATGAGAAAAAGAAACATGATATGCGTAAAAATCTGGAATTGCTTCAGATACTGCTAGATGAATATGATGAAATCAGAATAAATCTGGAGAAAGAACTAACGGAAACGGGAAAAGCGGAACTATATACAAATCTGACAAAACTAATTGTAAAGATAGCGGATCATATCTTTGAAAAAGAAGAGGATATCCGGAAAGGAATAGGTGATGTTATGGGAGGAAAAGTTCTGGAACTGGAATCAGAAAGGCTTAAGGCGGAAGGAGAAGCTCGTTTAGGAGATCTGATTAACCGGCTGATTCAGGATCAGAGAATGGAAGAAATCCAGATGGCATCGACAGATCCTGAAAAACGAGAGCAGTTATATAAGGAATATGGGATTTAACCAAAACAAGGAAGTCCCCTGCTTCAATTGTGAAAGCAATAGGCAGTGAGTGGGGACTTGCTTGTATCAGGAGGGGTGCAAGCCCCTTCTGATAAGCTACGCAGCAGCTATTCGGTTATGAGCAAGTAGCGAAGCGGATTGCGAATATCCTTTGACTCTAAAGAGAAATGTAGATTTACAGTATGACATTGGGGTTAGACGGTCATATTGGATGATGGTCTCTCCGGTAGTTAAAAATAATTTGAAATGCGATGCTGACTTCAGTCTAGAGGTGAATCGAATGTATGACATAATGGATCTGATTGTTCCCATTCTAATTATTGTTGCAATTGCAGTTATCATATTGGCTTTCTTTAAAAGTATGAAAGAAATAAATAAATGACAATAAGAAAGCTCCTTTGCTTAGCGTTCCCGCAAAAGTTTCGGGAAAGAGAACGGATATCATCAAACGAAATCAGCCAAATGCCGGAGATCTGTCTGGGGCACATGGTTATACTGTGGTGATGAATACTACATACTATATGTCTTTTGAAATCGAGGACGGTGAAAGGAAAGAATTTATTGTCGATCATTCAATATACAATACGTTATTGGAAGAAACGAAAGGGACACTGTCATTCAAGGGAACAAAATTTATATCTTTCGAGTGACAGAAGATTTCTCGATAAATGTCGAATACAGGCGAAAGCTCTCGGTACTGCAATACCGAGGGCTTTCTTTGTGTGCTTTCACGGTACACGAACCGAGGCTGGTTGCTGTTATTTATTCCTGTCTAACCATTTGCAGATATAGTGGCACGCTCTAGTACAGCGAATATTAAGTAACTGCTATATTGACTTGTCTGATTTTTCATCTGCGGCGTTGTCGTCAATCGTCGTAGCCACCGCTACGCCTCATCCCTCCTTTCTGTGAATAATCACAAAATTGAGATTCTTTTCTTTTTTCATACCTGGGAAAAGTCTGTGGTAGAATATTGAAAAGTATTAAGTATCAGTACTGTGCATAGATTACTTGGTGAATATCTGTATTGGAGGAAATAGACTATGCAGAATATATTAGTTGTAGAAGACGATTATGATCTGAATCAGGCAATTTGTTATTCTTTGAAAAAGTCAGGATATGGAGTTTATGGTGTGACTTTTATGGAGAAAGGAAAACAGACTTTTATTGAGAATCAAATAGATCTAATCCTTTTGGATGTGAATCTTCCAGATGGCGAGGGATTCTCTTTTTGCCAGTGGGTAAAAAAGCAAAGAGAAGTTCCGGTCATTTACCTGACAGCCAGGGATATGGAGGAGGATGCTCTGGCAGGATACGAATCCGGAGCAGAAGATTACGTTACAAAACCATTTTCGATGAAGATTTTACTTAGAAAAATCGATGTCATTTTAAAAAGAACTGCGTCGGCCAACCATCGGATTTTTACAGATGAGAATTTATATATAGATTTGGATAATGCACGAGTGATGGTAAAAGGTCAGGAAAGTTCTGTTACACCGACAGAATACCGTCTGCTTTGTCAATTCCTTATGAACCGGGGGCAGCTCCTGACTTATGATCTGTTATTGGAACGGTTATGGGATAGTGGAGGACAGTTTGTGGACAGGCACGCATTGGCAGTAAACATAAATCGCCTGAGAGGAAAGATCGAAGATGAGAATCACAGATATATTTCAAATGTATACGGGATGGGGTATCAATGGATTGGCTGATGTATATCATAATGATAATTTTATTTGCAGCAGTACTGGTATTGTTATGGAAAAATTACCGGATAAAAAAAGAAGCGAAGTTGTTTGCTGAAAAGGTGGAAGATGCTCTGGATGCTATCGTAACGGGAAAAGAATGGAACATGGAAGAAGAATTGGAGGATAGCCTCTGGGGAAGAACAGGAACACAATTAGCGAAAGCCGGGAACGTATTTCGGAAAAAAGAAGAAGACGGTTTTCGTGAGAAAGAAAGAGTAAAGGGATTGATTTCTGATATCTCCCATCAGACAAGGACACCCATTGCCAATATAAAACTATACCTGGAACTCCTTGAGGATGAGGAGTTTTCGCAAAACGGTCAGGAGTTTTTGGGAAAAATCAAAGGGCAGATGGAAAAATTGAATTTTTAATGCAGAACATGATAAAAATGTCAAGGCTCGAAACGGGAATTCTGCAAATACATAAGGAAGACCAAAATCTATACGAAACAATCCGCCATGCAGTTGCCGATGTGGTTCCGGAGGCGGCGTTGAAGGGGATTGATCTATATGTGAACTGCGAAGAAAATATGATGATCCGTCATGACAGCAAATGGACGGAGGAAGCAATTTATAATATTCTGGACAATGCACTCAAGTATACAGAGTCTGGTGGAAAAATCCGTATTCAGGCAGAAAGACAGGAATTATTTTTTAAAATCAGTATTTCTGATACTGGAAAAGGGATTGCACCGGAGAGGCAGGCAGAGATTTTTACAAGATTTTACCGTGAACCGGAGGTTCATGATAAACCAGGAGTTGGAATCGGACTATATCTTGCGAGAACAATCATGGAGCTTCAGAAGGGATATATAGAAGTACAGTCTGAAATAGGAAAAGGGGCGTGTTTTCGCCTGTATTTTCCAGTGAATGAACCGTAACATAATCGGCAGGGCTTGTCACAATTCTGTGATAATTAAAAATTGAGACAGTTTTGTGATTTTTGTGAGATATTCTATGAAAAGGGTAAAAAGGTCTTTTGACCCTGATATCATGAAATGTCAAAAGGGAGGCAAGCCAATGAGAGAATACATTGTAGAGACAAAGAACTTAAAGAAATACTATCAAATGGGTGCAAATACGGTAAAGGCATTGGATGGCGTAGATTTTCGTGTAAAAGATCAGGAATTTGTTGCTATTATCGGAAAAAGCGGATCCGGGAAAAGCACACTTTTGCATATGCTGGGTGGACTGGATGTGCCAACAGAAGGGGAGGTGTTGGTAGAGGGTAAATGCCTTCTGGGGCTGAAAAAAGAACAGCTTGCCATATTCCGCAGAAGAAAGATCGGGTTTATTTTTCAGAATTATAATCTTGTCCCGGATCTTAATGTATATGAGAATGTCATTCTTCCGGTGGAACTGGATGGGAGAAAGGTTGATGTGGAGTATGTGGATGGGATACTGGAACTTTTAGGGCTGGCAGAGAAGAGGGAAGCTCTTCCTGGAACATTATCCGGTGGACAGCAGCAGAGGGCTGCGATTGCAGGCGCTTGCGGCGAAGCCGCCATTATTCTGGCTGATGAACCAACGGGAAATCTGGATTCGGTTACCAGTCATGATGTACTTGGACTTTTGAAAATGGCAGCAAGACAGTTCAGCCAGACCTTGATCCTGATCACTCATGACAGAGACATTGCGCAACTTGCAGATCGTATCGTACATATTGAGGACGGAAAGATTGTAGGAGATACCAGGAAGGGAAGTGATTCCTATGCTTAAGAATCCGAATCAGAAAGTGATCAAAAGGATGGCAGGGAATGCTCTAAAAGTAAACAGGAGAAAGACCATTACTTTGTTCCTTGCGGTTCTTCTTTCTTCCTTTTTGGTATTCACAATATTCACAGTTGGAGACTCTTATTTCAGGCTTCAGAAAATTCAAAATATCCGTATGTCAGGAGCTGAATTTGATGCAATTATGTATGGAGTGACGGATGAACAGAGGCAAATGTGTGAGAACAACCCGGATATTGTTCTGACAGGTACGGCGGGAGTCTGTGGATGGGTAGAAAAAACAGATCAGGATTCCACACCTGATGTGGGACTGATCTGGGCAGATGATGGATATTGGACACAGATGATGGAGCCGGTCAGAGAAAAGCTGGAAGGAAGATATCCGACAGCTTTGGATGAGATAATGGTAACAAAATCCGCTTTAAAAGAATGTGGTTACGAAGATCTTGATGTAGGCTATACCCTTGCTATGTCTTATGGAACACATGAGGGAATCTTTACAGGGACTTTTCGAATCTGTGGGATTTGGGACGGATATGGACCCAAGAAACAGTTTTATGTCTCGAAAGAATTTTATGATCAATCGGGATGGAAGCTTTCGCAGGCAGCTTCCGGTCGTTACTTTATGGATTTTAGGCAGAAAATAATGACAAAAACAGAGCAGAATGCTTTTATCGAAAGTATGAATCTTGGAAAGCAGCAGAATCTTTTCTTCATGGGAGATTTTGGCGCATCGGTTCAGATATTGGCAGGTCTTATTGGCTTGATTGCAGTTACCTGTTTGTGTGCATATCTGCTTATTTATAATATTATGTATCTTTCCGTAGCTGGAAAAGTTCGTTATTATGGTCTGCTTCAGACGGTCGGAATGACTGAAAAGCAGATAAAAAGGATGATGAAGGAACAGATGCTTCTGATCGGATCTGCAGGGACAGTACTTGGATGTCTGTCAGGTGGGCTGGTATCCTTTTTCCTGATTCCTGTTGTAGTAAAATCACTTGGAATTAAAAGTGGTTATGTTGGAGCAGATATGGTTCGTTTTCATCCGGCAGTTCTGCTGGCAACCATCTTACTGGTTGGGGTTACCATCCTTCTGGCCAGCCAAAAACCGACAAAAATGGCAGCAGATATTTCTCCAATAGAAGCGCTTGGTTATCGTCCGACCCACAAAACCGTAAAAGAAAGAAAAGCAGGAAAGGGGAAAGTAATAGCAAGACTTTCCCTGGAGCAGTTTACAAAGGATAAGAAAAGAACTGCGGTGGTACTGTTGTCTTTGGCAGCCAGTCTGTCTGTGTACCTTTGTATTGTGACCATGCTGGACAGTCAGGCAGCAAGAACCATAGTGTCAAATTATATGGATACGGATATGGTCATTAAAAATGATACGGCATGCAAAGAAAAATCAGAAGACAGAAGAGACATTCTGGATGATTCTTTCGTGAAGTCAATCAAAGAAAATGCCGGAGTCTCTGAAGCACATTCTATGATATTTGCCGAGATTACAGTTCCATGGGAACCAGATTTTGCTGAGATGTGGATGAAAGAATTTTATGCAAAGTGGATGAGCATTCCATATAGTAAGGAAAAGGACGAGTATCAGAATCATCCTGAGAATTTTGGATCCTCTCTGATTGGAATTGATGAACAGGAATTTGATTATTTAAATAACAGTCTTACGCATCCGATAAATAAAGAGGACTTCCTTTCGGGAAAAGTATGTATTGTTTATCGAAATGGTTTAGATCTTACAGATGCTGACATAATAGGAAAAAATGTGACATGTGCTTTGTATGAAGATCAACAAACGACAAAAACTTTTACCATAGAAGGAGTTACGGACGAGAATTATTATACAGCACTCCTTGGATACCCACCGACGATTATAGCCAGTGATCAGGTGGTGAAAACATTTGCCAATCATCCAATTACACTAAAGACCAGCATAAAATATCACAAGGAATATGATAGAGATACAGAGCAAGAAATTCTGTCGTTATTAGAAGAAAGTGACAATGCAAAAGACTTTTCCTGGGAATCCAAAATCGAAGATGCGGATGAGATTGAAAAAGCACAGGGCAATATGCCGCAACTGGGAATCGGGATTGTGTTGATTCTGGCTTTTATCGGAATCATGAACTACATGAACACCTTTGTAGTAAATGTGCAGAGCCGGATGACGGAGCTTTCGGTTATGGAGAGTATCGGGATGACCCCGAAGCAGCTTCTTGGAATGCTGGTCAGGGAAGGAGTTCTCTATGCAGGTGGCGCATGGCTTGTTACGCTAACAGTAGGAATGGGAGTAACGTATCTTCTTTATGAATCAATGAATTATCGGGGGATTGCTTTTTCAGTGCCATTACTTCCACTTTTATTTGCAGTGGGAATCAGTTTTCTGGTTTGTACTATGGTTCCAGTGCTTACCTGGATTATTTTGGAAAAGAATGGAACTGTTGTTGAGAGGATTAAAGGAGTTGAGTGATCTGACAGGATGTGTTTCTATTAAATTTGTTAAAGGGCGGACGGCTTTCAGCAGGAGAGATATGTGAACATTTTTCAGTGACGGGGGTGTCTATATCCAGACATCTGGCAATATTAAAGGATGCTGATCTGATCAGTTCTACATTAATAAGATTATGCCATATGCTGATACGTCTTGTGTAAAAGTATTGACTGTCTTTATACAATCTTAATACGGAATCATAGACTTTTATACTATCTTTGAAAGCAATTGTATATAATAAAACGCATTATGAAGATATTGCTATAGAATCATTAGTAAGGAGTTATGATTATTTATGCCGGAAAAAATGTGTAAGAAAAAACACCTGACGTCTTTTCAGCTGATTATTCTGGGATTTGCAGGTGTGATCCTTTTGGGAAGTATTTTGCTGATGCTTCCGGTTTCTTCTTTGGAGAAAGTGCCGACGCATTTCATGAGGCACTTTTTACAGCCACTTCGGCAGTATGCGTTACGGGACTTGTAGTAAAGGACAGCGGAAGTTACTGGTCTGTGTTCGGACAGACGGTTATTCTTGCGCTTATACAAATAGGTGGATTTGGAGTAGTAACCGTAGCGGCAGCGGTTTCGCTTCTTTCAGGGAAAAAAATATCTCTCATGCAAAGAAGTACAATGCAGGATGCAATTTCAGCACCTAAAGTTGGAGGAATCGTCAGATTGACAAGGTTCATTTTAAAGGGGACTTTTTTGATTGAAGCAGCAGGAGCTATGTTATTGCTGCCGGTTTTTGTATCGGATTATGGCTTAAAGGGAATCTGGATGGCAGCCTTTCATTCTGTTTCTGCTTTTTGTAATGCAGGATTTGACATTCTGGGAACAGCAGATAATGCTTTTCCGTCTCTGACGGGCTATTCCGGAAATATCCTTATAAATGTGGTAATTATGCTGCTGATCATCACAGGGGGAATTGGTTTTCTTACCTGGGATGATATTTATAGGAATAAAATGAATTTTAAACGTTACCGCATGCAAAGCAAGATTATTCTTATGACTACTGTATGCCTGATTATTTTTCCGGCAGTTTTTTTCTTTGCCTGTGATCTGAAAAACCTGCCTGCAGGAGAACGCCTGTTAGCTTCCATGTTTCAATCGGTAACTACAAGAACTGCCGGCTTTAATACCATAGACATTTCAGAGATGAGCGAGGCATCCAAAGCGGTTATGATACTGTTAATGCTGATTGGTGGTTCGCCGGGTTCTACAGCAGGAGGAATGAAAACAACCACTTTTACGGTACTGATTCTGAATGCAATTGCAACGTTTCGCAGTCAGGAAAATGCAGGGGCTTTTGGACGGAGACTGGAGTATCATGTGATAAAAAATGCAGCCACAATAGCTATGCTCTATTTTACATTGTTCTTTTGTGGAGGTGTTGCAATCAGCGTATACGAAGGCCTTCCCCTTTTGGATTGTCTGTATGAGGCAGCTTCAGCTGTGGGTACGGTAGGTCTGACCCTGGGAGTCACACCGGGACTTCATGTTTTTTCACAAGTTGTGCTGATCATACTGATGTATCTGGGACGTGTAGGCGGACTGACCCTGATTTATGCAGTATTATCAGGAAGAAACAAGGGAAATGCAAAGCTTCCTCTGGAGAAAATTACAGTTGGATGAGAAGGAGAAAAGTAATATTATGAAGAATGTATTGATTATTGGACTTGGAAGATTTGGAATACATATTGCCATGCAGCTGAATCAGCTTGGGCATGAAATTATGGCAGTCGACTGGAAGGAAGAAAGGGTGGATAAAGTGCTTCCGTTTGTGACTAACGCCCAGATTGGGGACAGTACTGATGCGGAATTTTTACAATCTCTTGGGATTGGAAACTACGATATCTGTTTCGTGACCATCGGAGGAAGTTTTCAGAATTCTCTTGAGACCACTTCCCTTCTGAAAGAACTGGGAGCAAAACTGGTAATATCCAGAGCTGAACGTGATGTTCAGGAAAAATTTCTCTTACGCAATGGTGCAGATAAGGTGGTTTATCCGGAAAAGCAGGTTGCAAAATGGGCATCTATCCGTTACACAGATGATCATATCCTTGATTATATGGAGGTGGATGCTTCCCATGCGATTTTTGAGGTAGAAGTGCCGGAGGAATGGACTGGAAAAACTGTAGGCGGACTGGATATCAGAAAGCGTTACAATATTAATATTTTGGCAGTAAAAAATGAAGGAGAATTTAATATTGCAATTTCTCCGGATACGTATTTGGAAGAGAATAGTAAATTACTGGTGCTGGGAGAATACAGAGCTCTTCAAAAGTGCTTCCGCATATAGTAAAAAAGACTTTTGACCACAACACAGCCCCATGATATAATTTCAAACAGTAAAAAGGTGGGGACAGGATGAGTTTAAAAAATGTGAATCATCAGAAACGGTCATTCACATGGTCTATGGAAAAACCGTCTGCAAAGGATTATTTTCTGACGGTATTTATATTTGTGGTATGCACCTTAATTGGTCTGTTGTTTCAGAAACTGAATTTTACGGATACGAATATTGTAACCATATATATTCTGGGGGTTTTGATTACTTCGATTGTGACAGATGGCTATCTTTGCAGTGTGGCAGGCTCTTTCTTAAGTGTATTTTTATTTTGTTTTTTTCTGACAGAACCAAGGATGTCTTTTAAAACCTATGCGGTGGGTTATCCGGTGACATTTTTCATAATGCTTATTTCATCCGTACTTACGGGAGCACTTGCAGCAAAGCTGAAAACACATGCAAAGCTGTCTACACAGCTTGCTTTTCGTACACAGATTCTGTTCGATACAGACCGTCTGCTGCAAAATGCAAAAGGGAAAACAGAGATTCTTGATGTCACCTGTACACAGCTTCTCCGTTTATTAAACCGCAATATTACAGCATATGTAGTAGAAAACGGAACTTATCAGAGGGAAAGCTTTTCCGGGGAAAAAGAGGACACAGAAGATTTTTTGATACCAGAAGAGCAGCAGATAGCCAGATGGGTCTGTGAAAACAGACAGCATGCCGGTGCGTCCACACACCATTTTCCTCAGGCTAAATGTTTATATCTGGCAATCCGGAGCGGGGATAATGTTTACGGTGTGATCGGGATACCATTGCAAAAAGAAACACTGGACACTTTTGAATACAGCATCCTGTTGTCTGTAATAAATGAATGTGCGCTTGCAATGGAAAATGCGAAAAATGCATTAGAAAAAGAAAAAAATGCAGTTATGGCCAAAAATGAACAGCTGCGGGCAGATCTTCTTCGGGCGATTTCGCATGATCTTCGTACGCCGCTTTGCTCCATTTCCGGTAATGCAGATATGCTGCTTGGCAATAGCGACCGTCTGGACGAAGCTACAAAACATCAGATTTATAGCGATATCTATGATGATTCTGAATGGCTGATCGGAGTTGTGGAGAATCTGCTTTCCATTACCAGACTGAATGACGGAAGACTGAAATTTAAATTTACAGACCAGCTTCTGGATGAGGTGATTGCAGAATCCCTGAGGCATATCAGCCGGAAACATGATGATTATAAAATTGTGACAGACTGCGAAGAACTTGTTCTTGCACGTATGGATGTACGTCTTATTATGCAGGTTCTGGTAAATTTAGTTGACAATGCAATAAAATATACACCACCGGGTTCTGTGATCTGCATTCGGGGAACGAAAACAGATGGAAAAGCGCAGATAAGTGTGGAAGATAATGGCCCGGGAATTCCGGAAGAAATGAAAACACATATTTTTGAGATGTTTTATACAGGGAAAACAACAGTTGCGGATAGTCACCGAAGTCTGGGACTTGGACTGGCACTTTGCCACTCTATTATAGAAGCACATGAAGGAACCCTGGTTTTGACAGATCATGATCCTCATGGATGCAATTTTACTTTTACTTTACCCTTAAGCGAGGTGACATTAAATGAATAAAACATTAATTCTGGTGGTTGAGGATGACAGACCCATACGCAATCTGATCGTTACTACATTAAAAACACATGACTATAAATATCTGGCTGCAGAAAACGGATTTTCAGCCATTCTGGAAGCTTCGTCCCACAATCCGGATATTGTTCTTCTGGATCTGGGGCTTCCTGATATGGAAGGGGTAGAAGTGATAAAAAAATCCGTACCTGTCGAATATGCCGATTATTGTGATCAGCGCCAGAAGTGAGGACACAGATAAAATAGAGGCGCTGGATGCAGGAGCGGATGATTATATTACGAAACCGTTCTCTGTTGAGGAATTACTTGCGCGTATCCGTGTCACCCAGAGGAGACTTGCGGTTATGCAGAGCGGAGAGCAGATAGAAAGCTCTGTTTTGAGAATGGTGGATTAAAGATAGACTATACGGCAGGCTGTACATATCTGAAGGGAGAGGAATTGCATCTGACACCTATAGAATATAAGCTGCTCTGCCTTTTGTCCCGCAATGTGGGAAAGGTATTGACACATACCTATATTACCCAGCAGATTTGGGGACGATGTTCGGATAATGACGTTGCTTCTCTTAGAGTTTTTATGGCAACATTGCGAAAAAAACTGGAGCCTGAGAAAAATGGAGTGCAATACATCCAGACACATATTGGCATTGGATATCGCATGCTTAGAATTGAGAAGTAATATCCTCTTTTTATAGCAATCCTCGTAAATAATGCATTTAAGAGGATTGCTATAGATTTATTTCTCATAATATAATAAGAAGAAACCCTCCCAATATTAACAGCAATGAGGAAACAACTGAAAAGATCTGGGATCCTACACCTGGGGTACCGCCCTGTTTGATCGCTTCATCGCGGTCAAGTTTATTTTTCATCAGATTCTCTGTGATTCCGGGTGCGGATTTGAGAGTCTGTCCGTCCTGTATGCCGATAGCAGTTACGGTTTGCCCTGTTTCGAAATCAGCAGCAGAATAATAATAACGAACATCATATTCTTTATGTGAACGTGTTGTCTGATTCGAGGGTTCTATAAAATGCTTCTGTGTATAGGTGTTATCCGGTACATATGTATAACCGGCAGATGATAATGCTGCCTTGTCGTAATCTTCCCAGGTTTTGGTCAGCATAATATCATCAATAAAATCCTGCGAAAGTGCATAATTTCCAATTTTCCCTTGACCTGATACCGGCATGCTGCTGAAAGATGAATTCCATTCCAGAACGCCATATTTCTTTTCGTCGTCAGTCATTGCCTCCTTCTTTTTGGAAGAAGATTTTGTTAATTTCATTGTCTGTTTTGAACTTGAAATGCGGATGCTGTCAAAGTCCAGTCCAAGCTCATCATCATGTGCCGGTTCAGTCAGCTCGAATGTGCCGCATACAATGACTGTCTTTCCATCGTTTTCCGGGTCGATCGTATCTGCTGCATCAACGTAAACTGCGTCTTTCAGAGCTGCTTTTGTTTTGGGGTTATCCACAAAGATCATCTTTAAAGCAGATACAAAAAAGAATATTCCGATTATTACAAGGAGAACCCCTCCTATTTTCTTCAATATCTTCATAAATTTCATCACCTTCCCTTTCTGTTAATATTTTTCTGCAAGTATCTCAATCATATTATTGCATATTTTACTCCGTTTGCCACTGTCACTTGCGATAGTAACAGGTTACATTATTTTCTGGAATTACAATAGGATTTATGCTATTATGAAAAGTAATAAGACGGATAACAATAAGAAGGTATGCTTTATAAATGGAAGGGGATATAAGATGGCAGGATTAAAAAACTTCCAATTGGAATTGAGAATTTCGAAAAATTGCGGCAGGAAGATTTCTATTATATAGATAAGACACGACTGATTGAACAGTTGCTTACAAGATGGGGTGAAGTAAACCTGTTTACCCGTCCGAGACGCTTTGGAAAATCCCTGAATATGAGTATGCTCCAGAGTTTTTTTGAGATTGGAAAAGATAAGACTTTGTTTGATGGGCTGAGGATTTCAGATAATCAGGAATTATGTGAGGAATATCAGGGGAAATTTCCGGTGGTTTCTGTCAGTCTGAAGGGAATCAATGGTGCCACATATGAGGAAGCCCGCAGATTTCTTATAAAAACAATCAATGAAGAAGCCCGCAGGCTATCCGTACTTTCAGACAGCGCAGAGCTTGATGAGACAGATCACGAATTATTGACACAGTTAAAGAAAAAAGAAATGACAAACGATTCTCTGGTGTACAGTATCCGTGAGCTGACAGAATTGCTGGAAAAACATTATGGCAGAAAAGTAATTGTTCTGATTGATGAATATGACGTACCTCTGGCAAAGGCAAATGAAAATGGCTATTATAATGAAATGGTATTGCTGATCCGTAATTTATTTGAGAACGCATTAAAAACCAACAACAGTCTGAAATTCGCAGTGCTGACAGGATGCCTGCGGATTGCAAAAGAAAGCATTTTTACAGGTCTTAACAACTTTAAGGTTTATTCCATTACAGATAAGAGTTTTGATGAAACATTTGGATTTACAGATGCGGAAGTAAGAGAACTCCTCCGGTATTATGGACAGGAAAAATATTATGAGACAGTGAAAGAGTGGTATGACGGCTACAGGTTTGGAAATGTGGATGTTTATTGTCCATGGGATGTGATCAATTTCTGCAGCGATCATCTGGCAGATCCCGGGCTGGAACCGAAGAATTACTGGGCGAATACAAGTGGAAACAGTGTGATCAGTCATTTCATTGACAGTGTGGGAAAACCACAGAAGCTGACCAGAATGGAGCTGGAACAGCTGGTAAATGGAGGAATTGTCCAGAAAGAAATTAATTCCGAGCTTACTTATAAGGAATTATATTCTTCCATAGACAATCTGTGGAGCACACTTTTTATGACCGGATATCTGACACAGAGAGGGGAACCCAGTGGTAACAGATATAATCTGGTTATTCCCAACAGAGAGATCCGAAATATTATCACCAACCATATTCTGAAAATGTTCAAAGAAAATGTAAAGGACGATGGAAAAACAGTCAGTGATTTGTGTGATGCACTGCTGAACCAAAATCCGGAAAAAGTAGAGTTGATTTTTACAGAATATATGAAAAAAACGATCAGCATAAGAGATACCTTTGCGCAGAAACCAACGAAAGAAAATTTCTATCATGGATTGCTGCTGGGGATTCTGGGATTCAAAGAGAACTGGTCAGTAATATCTAATCGGGAATCAGGAGATGGATTCGGGGATATTCTGATCCGCATAGAAGATGAAGATGTGGGGATTGTGATCGAAGTAAAATATGCAGATGACGGAAATCTTCAGGGAGAGTGCGAAAAAGCACTTCAGCAGATTATAGATATCAGATATACTGAGTCGTTGGAACAGGAAGGGATTCATACAATCATAAAATATGGAATCGCCTGTTATAGAAAGAAATGTAAGGTGCTGATGAGAATAGACAAACAGTGAACACAGAATATTCAGACCTCATTATCGGATGCAGAACGAACGGTAATGAGGTCTTGTCACGTTATCCTTTAGTTACTGTTCACTCCGTTCACAGTAACTTAGCCAAAATTCATTCCAGATTGCCTGCGGCAATGGAATTTTGGCTTGTATGTCTCGGGATTTTGGCATATTCATGCCAAACACCTCGCGGGATAGTGGTATGTGAACAGTAACATCCTTTACTCTAATGCTGAGTTTTTTCCGTGTTTACAATTGACATCTTAACAGGAATGATTATGATATTTCTGACAGCGTTTTTTTGCTGTCCGGATTTCATATCAAATCAAATACCCTGTTGCTAGTGGGATATTTGATTTGATATGAAATGGCTGAGGAATGGCGAAATACGAAGGAGAGTTAGAGTTATGAGTATTTCCATGATTGGAATTGACCATAATATGGCACCGGTGGATATTCGTGCGAAATTTGCATTTACAAAGAAAAATGCCGGTGAAGCAATGGAAAAAATAAAGAATCAAAATGGAATATATGGATGCGTGATCCTGTCCACCTGTAACCGCCTGGAGGTCTGGGCAAGTGTGGATGATGAGGTGGATGTCTGTCTTTATGACTGCCTCTGCAGGATAAAGGGAATTACTGAGGATCTTACAGAAAATATTTTGTAGAGCGTAAGGATCAGGAGGCAGTTGAGCATCTTTTTTATCTTACCAGTGGTCTGAAATCACAGATCATAGGGGAGGATCAGATCCTTACACAGGTGAAGGATGCCCTGAATCTGGCAAGAGAGAATTTTGCGGCAGATGGTGTTCTGGAGGTTCTGTTCAGAATGGCTGCCACAGCAGGAAAGAGAATTAAGACAGAGGTTCCTTTTTCCCATGGAAATCCGTCAGTGATCCATCAGCCATCGGATTTCTGGCAGAGAAGGGGTATTCTCTCAGGGATAAGACCTGTATGGTCATCGGTAACGGTGAGATGGGCAAGGTGCTGCTCAGGCCTTGCAGGAGGCAGGTGCAGATGTAACAGTGACCATCCGTCAGTACAGAAGCGGAGTTGTGAATATTCCGCTGGGCTGCAAGCGTATTAATTACGGTGACAGAATGGAGTATATGCCACAGTGTGACCTTGTAGTGAGTGCAACTGCAAGCCCGAATTTTACATTAAAAGAAGAATTGTTCCAGGGAATCAGGACAAAGGATGACCTGATCCTGATCGATCTGGCAGTTCCCAGAGATATAGAGCCATCTGTTGGAAAGATCCAGGGGGTCACACTTTATGATATGGACAGCTTCCGTATAGAGGAAGTTCCTGCAGAACTTCAGGAAAATCTGGAGGCAGCAGGCGCGATCGTAAGAGAGCAGATGGATGAATTTTTCCAATGGCTGGATGGAAGAGACCTGATTCCAAGAATTCAGGATATTAAAGATGAGGCAGTCAATGACCTGAATTTAAGGATTGCAAAGATATTAAAGAAAACACCTATGGAAGAGGATGACAGGCAGAATCTGGTCCATGCAGTGGATACGGCAGCAGGAAAAGTAGTAAATAAACTGATCTTTGGTCTGCGTGACAGTCTGAATCAGGAGATTTTCCTTGAGTGTGTGGCAGGACTGGAGAAAATATATGAAGAATAAGCCGTATTTTCCAATGTTTATAGACTTATCAGATAAGAATATCGTGGTTGTAGGCGGCGGAAACATTGCAACCCGTCGAGTGAAAACCCTTTTATCATTCACCAGAAATATCAGAGTCATTGCTCCGAAGGTCACCATGGAGATGATGGAGCTTGGCAAAGCCGGCTATGTAGAGCTGATCACACGTCCGGTGAAGCGTACAGACTTTGCGATGGCATATATGGTGATCGCAGCTACCAATGACAGAAAGTTAAATGATGAGATCCACAGGATCTGCAGGCAGGAAGCGTTTATGTTAATGTAGCCAGTGACAGGGAGCAGTGCGATTTTTATTTCCCGGGAATTTATATGGAAGAGGGACTGGTGGTGGGAATTACAGCAGTGGTCTGGACCATAAAAAAGCGCGCAGGATAAGAGAAGAGATTCAGAATGCCCTGAAGAGAGTTGCGCAGGAAGATGATAATGAGGAGGAAAATGATGACTGAGGTGATCATTGGAAGTAGAGAGAGTAAACTGGCCGTTCTCCAGAGTGAGATGGTAAAAAGCTACATAGAGCAGAAAAGCCGCAAAAAAAATGCCGGCTCTGAAATAACAGTAAATATCCTGACTATGAAAACAACAGGAGATATTATTTTGGACCGTACCCTGGATAAGGTGGGCGGAAAAGGTCTGTTTGTAAAAGAACTGGACAGGGCATTGCTGGATGGTAAAAGCAATCTGTCTGTACACAGTCTTAAGGATATGCCTATGGAGGTGCCGGAAGAGCTTCCGCTTCTGGCCTTTTCAAAGCGTGAGGATCCAAGAGATGTACTGGTGCTTCCTGAGGGAGTGGCGGAGCTGGATCCGGATAAACCTCTGGGATGTTCCAGCTTAAGGAGAACTCTTCAGTTAAAGAAGCTGTATCCTGAGATGGAGGTAAAGAGTATCCGTGGAAATCTGCAGACAAGGCTTCGCAAGCTGGATGAAGGAGAGTATTCAGGGCTGATCCTGGCAGCGGCAGGTCTGAAACGACTGGGGCTGGAAAACAGGATCAGCAGATATTTTACACCGGATGAGATGATTCCTTCAGCAGGTCAGGGGATCCTGGCTGTGCAGGGACGCAAAGGTGAGGATTATGGGTATCTGGACGGATACTGTGACAGGGATGCCTGGATTGCAGGAACTGCAGAGCGCGCATATGTAAAATATCTGGACGGAGGATGTTCTTCGCCTGTAGCTGCATTTGCAGAGGTGGACGGAGATGAGATCTTTATCCGCGGTTTATATTACAGTGAAGCTACAGGAAAGTGGCTTACAGGTCAGATCAGAGGTGCAGCAGAGGATGGAGAGAAGCTTGGAATTGCACTTGCAAAGCAATTGAAATCTGACTGTGAGGGAAGATAAAAAATTTATAAAAAGAAAATTCTTGTGATGCAAAAAGGAGAAGAAACATGGCAGCTGGCAAGGTTTGGCTGGTTGGTGCGGGACCGGGTGATATCGGGCTTTTTACATTAAAGGGCGCAGCGGTTCTGCAGCAGGCAGATGTGGTAGTATATGACAGTCTGGTAGGCGAAGGGGTTCTGGCAAAGATCCCGGAGCATGCCAGACTGATTAATGTAGGTAAAAGAGCAAATCACCATACAATGGTGCAGGAGGATATTAATAAGGTTCTTCTGGAAGAAGCTGAAAAAGGAAATAAAGTGGTAAGGCTTAAAGGTGGAGATCCCTTTCTCTTTGGAAGAGGCGGAGAGGAACTGGAACTTCTTTCTGAGAATGGAATCCCTTATGAGATCGTGCCCGGAGTGACATCTCCCATCTCTGTTCCTGCTTATAATGGGATTCCTGTGACACACAGGGATTTCTGTTCGTCCTTACATATTATTACAGGACATAAACGTGCAGGGCAGGAGTATGATATAGATTTTAAAGCACTGACTCAGACAAAGGGAACACTGGTGTTTCTCATGGGAATTGCAGCACTGGAGGATATCTGCAAAGGGCTTCTTGCAGGCGGAATGGATCCGAATGTGCCGGCAGCAGTTCTTCAGAAAGGAACAACAGCAGGACAGAAGCGGGTGGTTGCTACTGTAGGTACCCTCAAGGAAGAGGTGGACAGACAGGGGATAGAGACACCTGCCATTATTGTTGTGGGAAAGGTATGTTCTCTGGCTGACAAATTTGCCTGGTACGAGAAACTTCCTCTGGCAGGCTGGAAGGTTCTGGTCACAAGACCAAGACAGCATATTTCAAAGACAGCAGATCTTCTCCGTCAGAAAGGTGCCGAGGTTCTGGAGCTGCCGTCTATCTGTACAGTACCTGTTGAGGATAATGGCAGACTGTATGAGGCATTTGAGAAACTGGATACTTATCAGTGGATCATTTTTACAAGCCCTGCAGGTGTGGAGATCTTTTTTGACGAGATGGACAGAAAAGAGATGGATGTGCGCAGCCTGGGACAGGCGAAGATCGCAGTGATCGGTGAAGGAACGAAGAAAAAGCTGAAAGAGCATCACCTGCTGGCTGATTTTGTGCCAGGTGTGTATGATGGAGATACTCTTGGGGCAGAGCTTGCAAAACAACTTCAGGGAAATGAAAAAATTCTGATCCCAAGAGCCGAAGCCGGAAATAAAAAGCTGACAGAATTGCTGGAGCAGACAGGTGCGAAGGTAGATGACATTGCTACTTACACAACCTGTTATGAAAAGAGCAGGCTGATCGATGAGAAGAAAGAGCTGGAGACAGGAAGTGTGGACTGTGTAGTATTTACCAGTGCCTCTACTGTAAAGGGATTTGTGGAAGGCACAAAGGGACTGGACTATACGAAGGTAAAAGCTGCCTGTATCGGAAAACAGACCAAAGCTGCAGCAGATGCTTATGGTATGCAGACCCGCATGGCAAAGAAGGCTACCATCGAAAGTCTCATAGAGCTTGTGGAAGAGATGAAACAGGAAAACTGATAACTATTCTGCAAAAAACGGAACAGTTATGAGAATTGTTGATAAAAGGAGTAAAAAGACATGGACTTAATTCAGAGACCAAGAAGATTAAGAGGCAGTGAAAACTTAAGAAAAATGGTAAGAGAGACAAGAATGGACAAGTCTTCCCTTATTTATCCCTTATTTGTAAAAGAGGGAACAGGGATTGAAGAAGAGATCCCTTCTATGGAAGGACAGTTCCGCTACAGTGTAGACCGTCTTCCTTTTGAACTGGAACGTCTGCAGAATGCAGGAGTAAACAGTATTATGCTGTTTGGTATCCCGGATCATAAGGATGAGGTGGGAAGTGGTGCGTACGACCCCAACGGAATCGTACAGAAGGCCCTGAGAGAAGCAAAGAAACGGTTCCCGGACATGTACTATATCACAGATGTATGTATGTGTGAGTACACTTCACACGGACACTGCGGAGTGCTCTGTGGTCATGATGTAAATAATGATGCAACACTGGAATTACTGGCTAAGACAGCTGTTTCCCATGTGGAGGCAGGTGCAGATATGGTAGCTCCTTCTGATATGATGGACGGACGTGTACGTGCTATCCGTGAGGCTCTTGATGCGAACGGACATTATGGAGCACCGATCATGTCCTATGCAGTAAAATATGCATCTGCTTTCTACGGACCATTCCGTGATGCAGCAGGTTCTGCACCGTCTTTTGGTGACAGAAAGAGCTACCAGATGGATTTCCATAACAGAAGAGAAGGAATGAAGGAAGCTCTTACGGATGTGGAAGAGGGCGCAGATATCATTATGGTAAAACCTGCCATGTCTTATCTGGATATGGTCTCTGAGGTATCAAAGGCTGTAAATGTGCCGGTTGCAGCATACAGTGTAAGCGGTGAATATGCAATGGTGAAAGCAGCTGCAAAGATGGGCTGGATCGATGAAGAACGTATTATGTGTGAGATGGCAGTCAGTGCATACCGTGCAGGTGCCCAGATCTATCTTACTTATTATGCAAAAGAACTTGCAAAATGCATGGATGAAGGGAGAATCGGCTGATGGGTTTATCAGAAGAATTATTTGACAGAGCAGTAAAGGTGATTCCGGGAGGAGTAAACAGTCCTGTACGTGCCTATGGCGCAATCGGTATTGCACCGAGATTTATCGACCGCGCAGACGGATGCCATATTTATGATGTTGATGGAAAAGAATATGTGGATTATATCGATTCCTGGGGACCTATGATTCTGGGCCATAATTTTCCGGAAGTAAAAGAAAGTGTACTGAAGGCGTGTGAAAAGGGCCTCAGCTTCGGATGCGCAACTGCAATCGAAGTGGAGATGGCTGAGTTTATCTGTGACCATATTCCACATGTGGATATGGTGCGTATGGTAAATTCCGGTACAGAGGCTGTTATGAGTGCAGTCCGTGTTGCCAGAGGATTTACAGGAAAGAATAAGATCATTAAATTTGCAGGATGCTATCATGGACACAGTGATGCCATGCTGGTAAGCGCAGGCTCCGGTGTGATGACAAGCGGTGTTCCGGACAGTGCCGGTGTGCCTAAGGGATGCACAGAGGATACCATGACTGCCGTTTATAATGATCTGGACAGTGTACGTGCACTGATGGAGCAGGCTGACGGACAGACTGCTGCTGTTATCGTGGAAGCTGTAGGCGCCAATATGGGTGTGGTTCCTCCGAAAAAGGGGTTCCTGGAAGGGCTGAGAAAGCTCTGCGATGAGTACGGTGCTCTTTTGATCTTTGACGAGGTTATTACTGGTTTCCGTCTGGCTTTTGGCGGTGCTGCAGAATATTTTGGCGTGACCCCTGATCTGGTTACCTATGGTAAGATCATCGGTGCAGGTATGCCGGTAGGCGCATACGGCGGACGCAGAGAGATTATGGAACTGGTTTCCCCTGTGGGAAAGGTTTACCAGGCCGGTACCTTAAGCGGAAATCCTATTGCAATGGCAGCAGGACTGACACAGTTAAAATACCTCTATGAGCACCAGGAAATCTATAAAGATCTGGAGGAAAAAGGAAAACGTCTCTATGGCGGTATGGAGAAAATGCTGGCAGAGAAAAATCTGCCTTACCATATCAATCACGTATCCTCCCTGGGAAGCCTGTTCTTTACAGAGCAGGAGGTTGTGGATTATACATCAGCCAAATCTTCAGATACAAAAGCTTTCTCTGAATATTTCAAGGGAATGCTTGCGCAGGGAATCCATATGGCTCCGTCACAGTTTGAGGCAATGTTTTTATCTGTTGCCCATACAGATGAGATCATAGACCAGACATTGGAGGCTGTCAGAAATTATTTTACCAAATAAACAGCAGAGAGCTTATCCGGTATAGAACTTAGCCAAAATTCATTCCAGATTGCCTGCGGCAATAGAATTTTGCTTGTATGTGAACAGTAACGACAGTAACCCCATGAACTGGAAAAAATACATAAAACTGAGTTCCGTAATCTTGTTCTGATTAGGAAAATGTGCTATAATCACCTTATCGTATGACATCGTCCGGCAATATCGGGACGAAAATATTATTGCTCGCTGACAGCAGACGGGAACAGAGTGAGCGATGATAAATAAACTTCAGGACAGCAGGAGGAAAAAAGCATTATGAGTGAAAAGAAATATGTAGCTTATGTGGGCTCTTATACACATGGCTCTTCCAGACAGGGAATCCATGTTTATGATGTTGATGTTGAGAATGGCACTCTTACAGAACGCAGCAGTGTTGAAGTAAGTAATGCATCCCACATGGCTGTTTCAAAGAATGGTAAGTATCTTTATTCTATCGAGGATGAGGGTGTTGCAGTATTTGAACGTGATAAAAATGGTGATCTGTCACGTATCAACAGTGTAAATATTGATGGAATGAGAGGCTGCTTCCTTTCTACAGATGTTGACGGTAAGTATCTTTATGTTGCCGGATATCATGACGGTAAGGTGACTGTTGTACATACTCATAAGGACGGCAGACTCGGAAGCCTGATGGATGGCGTATTCCATACAGGACTCGGAAGTGTTGCAGAGCGTAACTTCCGTCCCCATGTGAACTGTGTTCGTCCGACTCCGGATAATAAATATCTCTGTGCAGTAGATAACGGAATTGATCAGGTGAAGATTTACCGTGTCAACAAATTGCGCAATAAGCTGGAACTGGTAGACATCCTGAGATGTCCGAGAGAGAGCGGCCCGCGTATCATTTCGTTTAGCATGATGGTAAGTTTGCTTATATTCTCTTTGAACTCAGTAATGAGATCAGGGCTTACAAATATGATGGAAGCGGTAAGGTTCCGGCGTTTGAACTGATCCAGACGATTGAGACAAGTGCGAAGAAGGATGTTCATGATACACATAATGCAGCGTCCGGTCTTTCTCTTGCAAATGATGGCAAGCATCTTTTCTGTACAACAGCAGGTGAGGATACAGTTTCCATGTTTGAGCGTGATGAGGAGACTGGTATGCTGACAAGGAAGTTTACACTCCCGATCAGTGGTGAATATCCGAAAGATCTGGTACTTTTACCGGATGATAAGCATCTGGTGCTGGCTAATCATGCAAGTAATACACTGACTACTTTTACAGTGGATTATGAGAAGAATATTATTGTGATGAACGGCAAGCCGATTAAGATTACAGAGCCAAACTGTATCAGAATCTGGCCGGTTCCGGAAGAATAACAGATTCGTTACATAGAATCAGCAATATAGGCAGATAATAAAATACCTTCATTTGAAACTGAGATCAGCTCAGAATTCAAGTGAAGGTATTTTTGCGTGGATTAATTGGAATTATTTCCGATAAAAATCCCGAACCTTATCCATCTGGGAACTCATATTGACAAAGAGCGCATCCGCCAGTGTGATTGCTGCCATAGATTCTACCACAACCACTGCTCTTGGGACAATGACCGGATCATGTCGGCCATGAATTTCCAGAGAAAGAGGTTCTTTATCTTTAGTTACGGTCTGCTGCGGCTGGCTGATGGATGGGGTTGGCTTGATATGGGCACGAAGTATGATTTCACTGCCGTCACTGATTCCTCCCATGATTCCGCCTGCGTGGTTGGAGGTTTTGATGATTTCACCGTCTTTGACTGTGAATCCATCATTGTCAGTGGAACCGTTTGAGGAAGTCACTGCAATGCCGTCACCGATTTCAACAGCCTTGACTGCACCGATGGACATCAGGGCATGGGCAAGAAGAGCACTGAGCTTGTCAAAGACAGGCTCGCCAAGTCCGGCAGGTGTTCCGGTAATACGACATTCGATCACGCCGCCTGCACTGTCCTGATTCTTCATACATTCTTCCAGATATTCACCGGCCTTCACTGCTGCCTGTGCGTCCGGCATATAAAATGCATTCTGATGGATTTCTTCTTTATTAAAAGAAGCAATTTCAACAGGTCCGATAGATCTGGTATAGGTGCAGATTGAAATGCCAAGTTCTCCTAATATTTTAGAAGCAATGGCACCTGCTGCAACTCTTCCGATGGTTTCCCGCCCTGAAGAACGTCCGCCGCCTCTGTAGTCGCGGAATCCGTATTTTTGGTCAAAAGTATAATCTGCATGTCCGGGACGATAGGAGTATGCGATATTTCCGTAGTCTCTGGAGCGCTGATCTGTATTTCTTACCATCAGAGAAATTGGAGTTCCGGTGGTTTTGCCTTCAAAGACACCTGAGAGGATTTCTACCAGATCTCCCTCTTTACGGGCGGTGGTGTATCTGCTCTGTCCGGGTTTTCTTCTGTCGAGGAATTTCTGAATGTCCTCTTCACAGAGAGGAAGGCCTGCCGGGCATCCGTCTATCACAGCTCCGAGAGCTTTTCCGTGGGATTCCCCCCAGGTGGTTACCTTAAATTTATTTCCAAATGATGACTGGCTCATATGATTTGTATCCTTTCCTGTTATTGTATTAGAGCGTGTCTGGAAAATCATTCCCGCAATCTGCACGCCCCACTTTGCGGGATATTTCACCTGAATTCAGTTGCCATAGTTAGAGCGTGTTTGGAAAATCATTCCCACAATCTGTACGCCCCACTTTACGGGACTTTTATAAATAAATACTACTTTATTATAGCGAAGTGTAAAAGTTTTGTAAACCGAAAGCATTGGAATTGACAAAAATTCATGTTCAAATTATAATGATGTTTGAGTCTTTGTGAAAATAAAGAGTAAACGTAACTGTTCAGTAATCTCTTGCAGAAGCTCTGAATAGTTGCAGATTTATTGTTACTGAGAACAGAGTAAACAGTAACAATCTATTGAGGGGAAATCGAGAAAAAGAAGGGAAGTGTGGATCGTGGTAAGGATTTTTAAGACAATCGATGGCGCTATCCATGAAATACAGGAACCACAGGAGGGCTGTTGGATTGCACTGACGAATCCTACGGCAACAGAAATTTTTGAAATTTCCGAGCAGTTTGGGATAGAGGTGGACGATTTGCGCGCACCTTTGGATGAGGAAGAGCGTTCCCGTATAGAAGTGGAGGACAATTATACCCTTATCCTTGCAGATGTACCTGCGATTGAAGAACGTAACGAGAAGGACTGGTATGTGACCATTCCTCTTGGTATTATTGTGACTCAGAAGATGATCTTACTGTATGTCTGGAAGACACACAGGTTCTGACAAGATTTATGGAAGGCAGGGTAAGAAACTTTTTTTACCTATAATGAAAACCAGATTTATTTCTGCAGAATTTTTGTATGACGGCAAAGAAGAAAACGGGACAAAAGCTGCGGAGCTTTTATGTCAGGATGGAGGGCAGTATACTCATATGATCCTGGCAGGCGGCGAGAACTGCTTTTTTGAAGTGGATGAAGAAAAGCTTTTGGGTCAGCTCAGAGAGCACATGTCCCGTCAGTTCCTTTATCTGAATGTGGCAGCAAATGAGTCCTTATTTCTGTTTCAGGAAAGATATGCAGATTATGAGACAGTGGCAAAAGAGTTATATCAGTTTTTTAAGAATAAGTACGATGAGGAGTGCTATTTGGCAGTAAGTGAAGAAATTACAGACTGGCAGGAACTTCCTGAAGTATTTTCCGGTTTAGAGGAGGTACTGGCAGAAAAATTTTATCAGCAGCAGAGAGATTTTCTTTGCAGGGGAAGTGCAGGAGACCAGAGAAATGGATGAGGCAGAAGAATCTCAGGTCCTGAATAATATCAAAGAGGACATTCAATATAAAGACAGTATCCATCTACGGCAGGATTTTCAGAAGCTGGAGAGAAAATATAGAGAAAGTATGAAATTTTCAGAGATGTATGTGAAATTTGTATTTTCTAATATTGTCAAAGATATTTATGAGGAGATCAATCCAGGAGATGTGAAAGCATTGTCAAAAAATGATCGACAGGCTGTACCGCTGCAGGAAAATTGAAGATGTACTGGCAATTACAGAACAGGTAGTCTGTGAACTGGAGAAATTTGTACAGGAGCAGAACAAGGGATTTCGGAATGAAGTTATGAAAGTGAAACAGTACATTCACCATCATTATGCAGAAAATCTCAATGTAGAGAATCTGGCAAGGCAAGTCTATCTCTCCCCGGGATATTTAAGTGTTGTATTCAAGGAGGAGACCGGAGTCAATCTGAACCGTTATGTCCGGGATATCCGGATGAAGAAATCCAGGGAGCTTCTGGAAAATACCAGTATGAAGATCTCGCAGATCGCAAAAGAGGTTGGATTTTCCAATAATTCTTATTTCTGCAGGAGCTTCCGGGAGTATTTTGGCAGCACACCGGAGTCTTGCAGGAAAGGGAGTATGAGTGATGAAGAAGCTTCTTTATCGGTTTCATAATTTTAAATATCGATATAAGCTGATGATCCTGATTTGATCGCTGGGATCATTCCGACACTGATCGTGACATGCTATATGCAGATGGGAATGATGAACACGCTCAAGGAGCGGGAAATGGAAAATATGCAGGAGTCTTTAAAACAGGCAGTCGATGCAATAGACGATCAGGCGCAGATTTATGAAAATCTGATTGATTATCTGTCTTATTCGGGAGACCTCAGGAAAGTGCTGAAAATGGAACGTGCATCAGATTTTAATACATATCTGAAGTATACTCAGGTGGCAGATCCGTTGTTGAATATGCCGCAGGTGTATCACAAAGAAATTAAAGGGATCACGCTGTATGCGGATAATATTCAGGTTGCCCATGGAAGTACACTGGCTCCTTTGTCGGAGATTCAGGGAGAAAGCTGGTATCCCAGAAACAACAGAAGTCTGATTCGCTGGTATGTACAGACTGGAAGTCAGAATAAAGTGATTGTAGCCCGAAAGTTTTATGACGGGAGCAGTGAGATAAATGCTGTGCTGAAGATCACACTGGATTATAATAAATTGTTCGAACCGTTTGAAAAAATCATGGAATCTGATTTTGCCGGAATTGTCTGGGATGAAAACGGCAATGTCGTGTATTCCTGCAATAAAATTCCCGCTAAATATGAGACCGGGAAGGTGGATACAATTTCGGAAGTACAGAAAAGTTTTTCCAGTGTGACAAAGGAGATGGAAGGGAATCAGTGGAAATTCTGTTATTTTTGTCCTACGGATACGATTATGGAATCGGCAAGATATTTGATGTTGAAAAATCTGCCGCTTCTGACAGCCTGTATTCTGCTGATAGGAATCTTAAGCTATTTCTTTCCAGACGTCTGTCTGTAAGCTGGAACAGCTGACGGAAAATATGAATCAGATCCACAGTGGAATCCGGGAAGTGACCGTACAAAGTGATTCCAAAGATGAGATTGGTGTGCTCATTCGTACTTTCCGGCGTATGATGGATGAGATCAATAAACTGATCTCAGAAGTATATGAAGCGAAAATTGTGTTACAAAGGACAGAGATGAGGGCATTGCAGGCGCAGATCAATCCCCATTTCCTGTACAATTCACTCTCAATTATCAACTGGAAGGCAATCGAAGCAGATGAACAGGAGATCAGTAAGGTGACACTGGCATTGTCTACCTATTATCGGACCAGTCTGAACCGGGGGGAGACAATGACGACAGTAGTAAGCGAGATGGAGAATATCCGTGCATATCTGAAAATCCAGCTGATTATGCACGATAATAGTTTCCGGGTGGAGGAAGTTTATGATAATACAATGGGAAGTTGTGAGATCCCGAAACTCATTTTGCAGCCATTGGTGGAAAATGCGATCGATCATGGGCTGGATGTGTCGGAAAAGATCGAAAAAGTATTGCGGATAAAGGTTGTGCATGATGAGCTGTTTTTATATTTTATGGTGGAAGATAACGGAAACGGAATGACAGAGGAAAAAGCGAGTCAAATCGTGACATATCGATCCAAAGGGTATGGTGTGCGCAATGTCAATGAACGGATCGTGCTTCTCTATGGAGAAGAAAATAAAATCCGGGTGGAGAGTAAAGAAGGAGAAGGAACCAGAGTATGCATACGGATTCCAAAGAAGAAGGAGAACGGACATGAGAAACAGGAAACAAAAAATTAAATACATACTGCTGTTATGTGTGTTCTCGATGTTCCTGATCGCTTCCTGCAAAAGATCGGAAACCGGTAAGACGGTGGAATCGAAAGAAGTGATAAACGCACAGTGGGAAAATGCAGCACACACACCGTATGGGAAATATCCCGAGCTTGTTACTTATACACTGGGGAAAATCGTTGGATCTAATAATGCAAACCTGCCTGTGAAGGCGACTTATGAGGATAATGCCTACACACGATACTTGAAAGAACGGTTGAATATTCAAAACGAAGATGTTCTGGAAGGGGAAAATTCCGATTCTTATGAGGAGGCCGTTCAGATTTTGATGGAAGATCAGCAGCTGCCGGATCTGTTGGTGGTAAAAGGCAGGGAGACAGTCAAAGAACTGGTCAGGCGTGGGATGGTCGAAGATCTTACCACAGTATATGAAGAATGTACCACAGAAAGGATCAAGGAAATGTATCAAAGCTACGGAGAAGCACTTCTGGAATCGGCTACATTTGACGGCGGACTCTACGCACTTCCGGATGCAGAGGTAGATCATGGAGCCTCTCTTTTGTGGCTACGCAAGGATTGGATGGAACAGTTGGGGCTTTCCGATCCTGTAACGCTGGAGGAAGGGATGGAGATTATCCGGCAGTTTGTGAAAGCTGATATGGCAGGAAATCAAGAGACGGTGGGGTTGGCAGGAAGTACGGATTTGGTTTCTGAAAACAGCGGAACCTATGGGCTGGATGCTGTTTTTGACCAGTATCATGCAAAACCGAGCCAGTGGATTTTGAACGATCAGGGGAATGTGGTGTATGGTTCTGTGACAGAAGAGACAAAACAGGCGCTGATCTATCTGCATCAGCTTTATGTAGAAGGAATTCTGGACTCCAACTTTCTGCTGCGGCAGCAGGAAAATCTGGATACACTTCTTAAAGAAGGAAAGTGCGGGGCTATTTTCGGATACTGGTGGGCACCGAACAATCCACTGAGTTTATCTTATAGTGCGGACAGAACTGCAAAATGGCAGCCGTATCTGCTGACTGGAAATGCAGCGACCAGGACACGTACATTTCAATCCTATGAAGACTGTCTGTATGTGGTGGTAAGAAAGGGATATGAGCATCCGGAGATCGTGGGGAAATATGTGAGTACACTGTTTGATTATGGTCGTTTTGAAGATCAGAAGCAGTCCGATGAAATCAATGAATATTTTTCTTTGAATGTGGATCCGACAGCAAGACCGTTGAATATCAATGTAGACTACTGGGATGCGATCTACAGAGTGCAGCAAAATATACAGGATGTTCTGGATGGAAAAACGCAGCAGAGCAAATTGAACGGATTAGAAGCTGCTTATTATAAAATCTGTAAGTCATTCCTTACAGGAGATGTGACCACGTCGAATGCATGGGCAGCATACACTTCCCGGATACAGGCAACGGGACTTTTGACGAAAGAGAATCTGGATGAAAATCAACCGCCTCTTTCGTTAGGCAGTCAGGAAATCAAAATCCCGGAAGAATTGCTGGAAGAAGAGAAGAATACATTTCTGCAGATCATAGTGGGAGAAAAGCCGCCTGAATATTTTGATACGTTCGTAAAGAAGTGGTATGAAAACGGCGGAAAAGCGCTCACACAGCAGGCGGATAACTCTTATAAAGAAACGATGAAATAGTTATAAAACGCCAATATCTAGTTTTTGGAGGAAAACCTGCATACTAGATATTGGTGTTTTTCATTGACATTCAAAATGTCGGTGATACACTAAATACAGCGTTTAGCTGCAGAAAGGAGAGGTACAAACATGTATCAAGTCACAAAAAGGGACGGAGAAATAACAGAATTTAATCTGACCAAGATCAGCGAGGCGATACGAAAAGCGTTTGAAGCCAGAGAAAAAGAGTATAATCAGGATATTATTGATCTGTTGGCACTGAAGGTGACCGCAGATTTTGAACCGAAGATAAAAGAACATAAAATTGCAGTGGAGGACATTCAGGACAGTGTAGAGTCTGTTCTGATCAAAGCGGGATATGCAGATGTTGCGAAGGGATATATCCTGTACCGCAAGCAGAGAGAAAAAATCCGAAATCTGAATTCTACACTTTTGGATTACAAAGAGATCGTGGACAGTTATGTGAAGGTGACAGACTGGCGCGTTAAGGAGAATTCTACCGTGACGTATTCTGTTGGGGGTCTGATCCTGAGTAATTCCGGTGCGATCACAGCCAATTACTGGCTGTCAGAAATTTACGATGAGGAGATTGGAAAAGCACACAAGAATGCGGATATTCATATCCACGATCTTTCGATGCTGACCGGATATTGTGCAGGCTGGTCTTTAAAACAGCTGATACAGGAAGGTCTGGGGGGTGTGACGGGCAGGATCACATCTGCTCCGGCGAAGCATTTGAGTGTTCTTTGCAATCAGATGGTGAATTTTCTGGGAATCATGCAGAATGAGTGGGCAGGAGCACAGGCGTTTTCATCGTTTGATACCTACCTTGCACCGTTTGTAAAAGCAGACCATCTGACATATCGGGAAGTGAAAAAATGCATTGAATCTTTCATTTTCGGGGTGAACATTCCGTCCAGATGGGGAACACAGGCGCCGTTTTCCAATATTACACTGGATTGGACGGTTCCGAATGACCTGGCGAATCTGCCTGCGATCGTAGGCGGGAAAGAACAGGACTTTACCTATGGAGACTGTAAAGAAGAAATGGATATGATCAATCGGGCATTTATTGAGACGATGATCGAGGGAGATGCACAGGGAAGAGGATTCCAGTATCCGATCCCGACGTATTCCATCACGAAAGATTTTGACTGGTCGGATACGGAGAACAACCGTCTGCTGTTTGAGATGACCGCAAAATACGGAACACCGTATTTTTCCAATTATATCAACAGTGATATGGAGCCAAGCGACGTGCGCAGTATGTGCTGTCGTCTTCGTCTGGATCTGCGGGAGCTGCGTAAGAAATCCGGTGGATTTTCGGAAGTGGAGAGAGTACAGGTTCCGTTGGTGTTGTGACGATAAATATGCCGAGAATTGCATATTTATCGGAAAATGAGGAAGAATTTTACGAGAGACTTGATAAAATGATGGACATTGCCGCAAGATCACTTCATATCAAACGAGTGGTGATTTCCAAGCTTCTGGATGAAGGGCTGTATCCGTATACAAAGAGATACCTGGGAAGTTTTGATAACCATTTCTCCACGATCGGGCTCATCGGAATGAATGAGGCAGGACTGAATGCAAAATGGATCCGTAAAGATCTGAACACATCCGGAAACAGCAGAAGTTTACAAAAGATGTTCTGAATCACATGAGAGAGCGGCTGTCCGACTATCAGGAAGAATATGGTGATCTGTATAACCTGGAGGCAACTCCGGCAGAATCTACACATACCGCCTGGCAAAACATGATGTGGAGCAGTTCCCGGATATCATCACAGCAGCAGAGGACTGCGGAACACCATATTATACAAACAGCTCTCATCTGCCGGTTGGCTATACGGAGGATGTGTTTGCCGCACTGGATATTCAGGATGAGCTGCAGACACTGTATACATCAGGAACGGTATTCCATACATTCCTGGGAGAAAAAACTTCCGGACTGGAAGTCAGCGGCAGCTCTGGTCAGAAAAATCGCAGAGAATTATAAGCTGCCGTATTATACAATGTCACCGACGTATTCGATCTGTAAGAATCACGGATATCTGTCCGGAGAGCAGTATACCTGCCCGATCTGCGGAGAGGAGACGGAAGTATACAGCAGGATTACAGGATATTATCGTCCGGTTAAAAACTGGAATGACGGGAAACTACAGGAATTTAAGGAACGAAAAGTGTATGATGTAGAACACTCTCACGTGAAGCAGGAGACTTTCAGGGAGACAGAACAGGAAGAAGAACAGCGTATTTTCGAAGAGGTGAGTACAGAGGAAGGAAAAGTACTTCTTTTTACAACGAAGACCTGTCCGAACTGTAAGCTTGCAAAAGATTCCCTGGAAAAAGCGAATATTTCTTATGAAGTAGTTGATGCGGGAGAGAATGAAGAGCTGGTTAGAAAATATGGCGTCATGCAGGCGCCGACACTGATCGTGATCAAAGAAGAAGGTGTACAGAAACTTGCAAATGCGTCCAATATCCGGGCATTTGCAGAAAAACGATAGAAAAATAGAAAACGGAGGAACTTGATATGTATGATATTGGAATTATCGGAGGGGGGACAGCAGGTCTGACAGCAGCTATCTATGGACAGCGTGCAGGAAAACGGACTCTGGTGATCGAAGGACTGAATTTTGGAGGACAGATTGTAAATTCACCGAAAGTAGAGAATTATCCGGGATTGGAGAGTATCAGCGGAAGTCAGTATTCTATGAATCTGCTGAATCAGGCGATGAAGCTGGGAGCAGAGACTGCTTCCGAGCGTGTAAAAGAAGTACGTGAGGAAGACGGGATCAAAATCATCGTGACAGACCAGAAAGAATATCCATGTAAGGCCGTGATCCTTGCAACAGGAGTGGCTCACCGGCATCTGGGGATCCCACAGGAGGAGGCGCTTGCCGGTTCCGGCGTTTCTTATTGTGCGACCTGTGACGGCGCATTTTTCCGCGGGAAAGATGTAGCGGTGATCGGTGGAGGAAATACGGCTCTGCAGGATGCAGAGTTCTTTCCAACTACTGCAATAAGTTTATGTTGTACATCGCCGGGACGAATTCCGTGGAGAGAGTAATCTGGTAGACGTATTGAAAGAAAAAGACAATGTAGAATTTGTTTTGGATTCCATTGTCAAAGATATTGAAGGAAAATTCATGGTAGAAAGATTGTTCCTGCGTAATAAAAAGACAGGAGAAGACTTCCATATTCCGGTATCCGGTGTCTTTGTAGCAATCGGTCAGATTCCGCAGAATGAAATCTTTGACGGCCTGGTACGCCTGGATGAAAATGGATTTATTCTGGCATCTGAGGACTGTATGACATCTCATCCGGGAATCTTTGCAGCCGGGGACTGCCGGACCAAAGAAGTGCGCCAGCTGACAACAGCGGCGGCAGACGGAAGTGTGGCGGCGTTGGCGGCTTGTAAGTATCTGTCAATGAATTTTTAAGGTGATTAAGAAAATCCAAAAAATGAAATAGGAGGACAGCCTGTCTTGTGTACATATTGAGAAGAATGTGGATATGGGACAGGCTGTTTTGGTGAAAATATACTTGAAAAAAGAAATTTAAGTAGTATAATGAAAACACATCAAATTCTCAGACGTTGTCTGTGTGACAATTCACGCGTCTGGAACATCGTTTCTAAACGGTTCAAATTCAAAGGCAGTTTCGCCGAATATTCAATTTTGATGAAAAAAGAAAAGAAGAAGGAGGAGTGCAGTATGGGAAAAGGAAATGCTGCAGTAAAGCAATGGCTTGGAAATCCCAGGCGGTTTGCAGATTTGTTTAACGGGATTGTATTTCAGGGAAAGCAAGTGATATTGCCGGAGGATTTGCATCCGGCAACGGGAGAGACCGATATTCTTGTATCTGATAAAAACGAAAAAGCAAAGGAGGTTCAACGATATCGGGATATCATTATGCGATGGGAGCAGGGGGCATATCTGGTACTGTTGGCGTGTGAAAATCAAGAGAATATACAATTATGCCATGACTGTGAGAAATATGTTGTAATGACCATGCCTGTCTTAACTGT
>ENA-OQJH01000021-OQJH01000021.1-human-gut-metagenome-genome-assembly--contig:-NODE-21-length-76918-cov-19.570640_pt1 | contig 76918 bp, 82 predicted proteins | sample MGYA00242597_ERZ504763 | MGnify/ENA primary metagenome ERZ504763 (study PRJEB26092, sample SAMD00036359) | human gut metagenome | host: Homo sapiens | study: EMG produced TPA metagenomics assembly of... | reverse complement strand
CCTTTCTTGGATGTAGGTTTATAGTTTTTAGTCAACTCTATTATACCATATCCGGTGAGGAGTTATTTGTTTATAGGTAACAAAAAATGCCGTATTTATGCGGCTTGTGGCGTTTCGCAAACGCCTAGATCGAATATTATCTGAGAGGATAGAATATGACCAGAGAACAACAGCAAAGAACCAAAATCAAAATCTGTGGTCTGAAACGCCCGGAAGACATTACCTATGTAAATGAAGCAAAACCTGATTACTGTGGATTTATCATAGAATTTCCGAAGAGCAGCAGAAATGTTACAGGTGCATTGGTGAGAGAACTTACTGCAAAACTTAATCCAGACATTATTCCTGTAGGTGTTTTTGTAAATGCAGCACCTGAGCGTGTGGAGGAACTGCTTCTTGACGGAACTATCCATATTGCACAGCTTCATGGACAGGAAGATGAGGCATACATACGGAGAATCCAAAAGAATACAGGTCATCAGGTTATAAAGGCCTTTTCCGTAAAAACAGCTCAGGATATTGAAAATGCCCTGAAAAGTCCGGCAGATTATATACTGCTTGATCAGGGTGGCGGTGGAACCGGACAGACCTTTGACTGGTCACTGATCCCGGAGATAGACAGACCGTTTTTCCTGGCAGGAGGACTGGGTGCAGATAATCTGGAAACAGCCGTCCGGACTATTCATCCCTATGCAGTAGATCTGAGCAGCAGTGTGGAGACGGATGGAATGAAAGACAGAGATAAGATTTTGAAGGCAGTTCAATTGGTGCATATGAAATAAGATAACCGAATCAAGTAAGTCACCTGCTTCAATTGCGAAAAGCAATAAGCAGTGGGTGGGGACTTGCTTGTATTAGGAGGAGTGCAAGCTCCTTCTGATAAACTGCGGAGCAGTTATTCGGTTATGAGCAAGTAGCGAAGCGGATTGCGAATATCCGCTTGACTAATTCAGAAAGAACATAGAATACTCTGACCGACCATCTGACAGGCCAGGGATTACATACATAAAAGGAGGACATATACAGATGTCAAAAGGAAGATTCGGCATCCATGGAGGACAGTACATTCCGGAAACACTGATGAATGCTGTCATTGAACTGGAAGAAGCCTACAACCACTATAAAGATGACCCGGAGTTTAACGCAGAGCTTACAGAGCTTCTGAACGAATATGCAGGAAGACCATCCCGTCTCTACTTTGCATCCCACATGACAGAAGATCTGGGTGGAGCAAAAGTATACTTAAAGAGAGAAGACTTAAACCATACAGGTGCTCACAAAATCAACAATGTACTTGGTCAGGTACTTCTTGCAAAAAAATGGGCAAGACCCGTGTCATTGCAGAAACAGGCGCAGGTCAGCATGGTGTGGCAACAGCAACAGCAGCAGCTCTTATGGGTATGGAATGTGAAATCTTCATGGGAAAAGAAGACACAGAACGTCAGGCATTAAATGTATACAGAATGCGTCTTCTGGGTGCAAAGGTCAATGCAGTTACTTCCGGTACCGCAACACTGAAGGATGCTGTTTCCGAGACCATGAGAGAGTGGACAAACCGTATTTCCGATACACATTATGTACTTGGTTCTGTAATGGGACCTCATCCGTTCCCTACAATTGTTCGCGATTTTCAGGCAGTGATCTCCAAAGAAATCAAAGAGCAGATTCTTGAAAAAGAGGGTAGACTTCCGGATGCAGTGCTGGCATGTGTGGGCGGTGGTTCCAATGCAATCGGAACATTCTACAATTTTATCAATGACAAAGATGTCCGTCTGATCGGATGTGAGGCAGCAGGACGTGGCGTAAATACGGCAGAGACAGCAGCTACCATTGCAACCGGCAAACTGGGAATCTTCCATGGAATGAAATCTTATTTCTGTCAGGATGAATATGGTCAGATCGCACCTGTATATTCCATTTCCGCGGGTCTGGATTATCCGGGAATCGGACCGGAACATGCGCATCTCTATGATACAGGACGTGCAGAATATGTACCTGTCACAGACGAAGAAGCAGTAGAAGCATTTGAATATCTCTCCAGAACAGAGGGAATCATTCCTGCTATTGAGAGTGCTCATGCAGTAGCTTACGCAAAGAAAATTGTTCCGCAGATGAGAAAAGACCAGATCGTGGTCATTACAATTTCCGGACGTGGAGATAAGGACTGCGCAGCAATCGCGCGTTACAGAGGGGAGGATATCCATGAATAAGAGAATTACAGAAGCATTTGAAAAAGGAAAGGCATTTATCCCGTTTATTACCTGTGGAGATCCGTCTCTGGAAGTGACAGAGCAGCTTGTCTATGCAATGGAGGAAGCTGGTGCAGACCTGATCGAGCTTGGGATTCCGTTTTCTGATCCTACAGCAGAGGGACCGGTGATCCAGAGAGCAAATGTGAGAGCACTTTCTGGTGGTGTGACTACAGATAAGGTATTTGACATGGTGGTAAAGATCAGAAAGAACAGTTCTGTTCCTATGGTGTTTATGACTTATGCAAACGTGGTATTTTCTTACGGAACGGAGCGGTTTATTAAAACAGCTGCAGAAATCGGAATGGATGGTTTGATTCTGCAGATGTGCCATTTGAGGAAAAAGAAGAGTTTGACAGTGTATGTAAGAAACACGGTATTGATCTGATCTCTCTGATCGCGCCGACTTCTCATGAGAGGGTCGCACAGATTGCGAAGGATGCGGAAGGGTTTGTGTATTGTGTTTCTTCTCTTGGTGTTACAGGAACAAGAACTAATATTACTACGGATATCGGAGCTATGGTGAAGTTAGTGAAGGCTGTGAAGGATATTCCATGTGCTGTGGGATTTGGTATTTCTACGCCGGAGCAGGCGAAGAAGATGGCAGCACAGTCGGACGGGGCAATTGTAGGATCTGCAATTGTGAAGTTGTGTGCAGAACATGGTGCGGACTGTGTACCATATGTGAAAGAGTATGTGAAAGCTATGAAGGATGTGGTAATGGAAGCTTAAATATTGAAAAGGGGACGCGCAGAAACATATTTCATTTCGTGTGCGGTTTCGGAGCCTAAGAACTTCTAAGCTGCTAAAAATATGTTTCTGCGCTGTGTATTGGTATGAACTGGAGTAATTCGTATCTTTTACAGGAAAGACCTCAAAATTTGCAGAACTCCGTTTTCCCAGTAGGCGGGCAGGTATTTTTGGCGGCAGCCCGGACTTCGGGGCGGGAGTTGGAGACTGCGTAGCTGAGACCGGCATTCTGAAGCATTTCAATATCGTTGAGGTTATCTCCGAAAGTGCAGGTTTCGTCAGGTGAAATTCCCAGATATTCCTGAAGGAAAGCAACGGAAGGACCTTTGCCGGAACCTGGGGCAGTACAGTCCATCCATTCCTTGCCGGCGGCAGCCATAACTGTTTTGTCTTTCCAGGTGGGAGTGAATAAAGGGGCGCACATTTCCTCACAGGCGTTGGGGTGGTAGACAGCAAATTTGTTTACCTGCTGCCCCTCGAGTTTTAACATTTCCGGAACTTCATGGATATCATATCCGTAAGAATCTCTCAGCCAGTGAAACATCTGGCTGCCTCCGTCTTCTGCGAAACAGCGTTCAGGTGTGGAAATAAAATAATCACAGGAAGGCATATTCTCTCTTACCATAGAACACATTCCTTTCCAGATTTCGTCCGGCAGAGTATCCACTTTCAGAATCTCCTTCGGAGTCCGTACAACAGTTCCTCCGTCAGAGATATAAAGCAGTCTGTCTGCGACAGGGGTAAACAGTTTTCTCTCACTTCTGTACTGCCGTCCGGAGCATGCCACAAAAACAATCCCCTTATCAATCAGCCTTCCGATAACCTCCATATACTCCCTGTCAATAGCCAGAGTCCCATCCTTTACCAAAGTTCCATCTATATCTGAAGCAATCAATTTAATCATATGAATAAGAAATCCTTTCTATACAAATTCATTTTAAAAATTCTCTTTGTAATTGTAATAAGTCCCTTCTATAATAAATACAAATAAATACAATCCCCATTTTATCACGCTAAAATACAACTTACCATAAGAAATTAGGAAAAATTGCAATTATTCACCAGTCCCGTTTTATGCGTTATCATCCTGCAAAATTTTCTGTGAGAAAATCTCATCTGCATAGCCTGTCGTTGCAAGGCGCATTACTGTGAACGAAGTGAGCAGTAACAGCTCGGCAGTCCCGCAGCCAGCCAACAGGCAGGAAATATTTTTGGTTTCAGGTGCATTTGCAGTGGGCGTAGTAACTCTTGGTGCGTGGGAATCTGCGTTATTCAAATTGCTCACTGTCTGAGCGAAGGGAGTTTGAGCAATTTTTGAATGTTTTTAGCAGATTTCCACACACCTAGAGTTATTAGCCCGCGAAACCGCACCTGAAACCAAAAATATTTCCTGTCGTCCCAAATTTTTTTGCCCGCCAAACCCCATTGACTTTTCCACCCTTTTTTCTTATATTATATAAATAGAAATCTGCGTACTCTGAAAACTACGCATTTAAACCCTGAAAAAAGGAGAGTTGCTCGAAATGAACAAAAAAATGCTCTTTGTTTTCAATCCCAAGGCAGGCAAAGGCAAGATTAAAACAAACCTGCTTGATATAGTAGATATTTTCAACAAAGGCGGTTATGAAGTCATTATCTATTCCACACAGAAACCAAAAGATGCCTACGAGAAAGCCAAAGAATACGAATCCAAAGTGGACCTTATCGTATGCAGCGGCGGAGACGGGACTCTTGATGAGGTGGTTACCGGAGTAATGGAAAAGAAGAGTTCCATTCCTATCGGATACATTCCGGCAGGAAGCACCAACGACTTTGCAAACAGTCTCTTTATGCCGAAAAGCATGACAGATGCCGCTTCCATGATCATGGAAGAGAAACTTTATCACTGTGACATCGGCAGATTCAATAACCAGAGCTTTACATATATAGCAGCTTTCGGTCTTTTCACAGATGTAGCCTATCAGACAGATCAGGATCTCAAGAATATCCTTGGCCATGTAGCCTATCTTCTTGAGGGAGTGAAACGCCTTTTTGATATCAAATCATACCATATGAGAATTGAATCCGAAGAATTAACTGTGGAGGATGACTTCATCTTTGGAATGATCACCAATTCCCGTTCAGTGGGAGGGTTTAAGAACCTTACAGGCAAGAACGTGGATATGAATGACGGACTTTTTGAAGTTACCATGATCACAAGACCGAAGAATCCGCTGGAATTGCAGGAGATCATGACTGCAATGCTGACAGCAGAGGACAATACAGATCTGATCCATTCTTTTAAATCAGCCAGGGTGACCATTACCTCAGAAGAACCGGTACCATGGACTCTGGACGGTGAATACGGCGGCAGTCATACACAGATAGAGATTGAAAACTGCCACGAAGCACTGAATCTGTATCTGAAAAGTACAAAAAATGAGGAAACCAGATCAATTGGAATTTCCCCGTTAATAAATAAAAAGGAGAAATAAAATGGGTGAGTATATCAATGTAGTAGAGACTTTTGGATGTGACGTGTTTAATGATTCCGTCATGCAGGCACGACTTCCGAAGAAAATCTACAAAGAATTGAAAAAAACCATAGAAGAGGGCAAAGAACTGTCTATGGAAATTGCGGATGTAGTAGCACACGAGATGAAAGAATGGGCCATCGAGAAAGGTGCCACACATTACAGCCACTGGTTCCAGCCCCTTACAGGTGTGACAGCAGAGAAACACGATGCTTTATCACAGCTCCGATGGATAACGGCAAGGTCCTGATGTCTTTCTCCGGAAAAGAACTGATCAAAGGTGAACCGGATGCATCTTCTTTCCCGTCCGGTGGATTAAGAGCAACTTTTGAAGCAAGAGGATATACAGCATGGGACTGTACATCACCGGCTTTTGTCCGTCATGATGCAGCAGGCGGAACACTCTGTATTCCTACTGCATTCTGTTCCTATACAGGAGAAGCACTTGACCAGAAGACACCACTTCTTCGTTCTATGGAAGCAATCAACACCCAGGCACTCCGTCTGCTGAGACTTTTCGGAAATACAACTTCTAAGAAAGTAACTCCGTCAGTAGGAGCAGAGCAGGAATATTTCCTGATCGATAAAGAGAAATGGCTTCAGAGAAAAGACCTGATCTATACAGGCAGAACTCTTTTTGGAGCTATGCCTCCGAAGGGACAGGAAATGGATGACCATTACTTTGGAAGTATCCGTCAGAGAATTTCCGCATACATGAAAGAGGTAAATGAAGAATGCTGGAAGCTTGGAATTCCTGCAAAGACACAGCATAATGAGGTTGCTCCTGCACAGCATGAGCTTGCACCGATCTATGCACCGGTCAATATCGCAGCAGACCAGAACCAGATGATGATGCGTATCCTTAAAAAGGTTGCCAGCCGTCATGGAATGCGCTGTGTCCTTCATGAGAAACCATTTGCAGGTGTGAATGGCTCCGGTAAGCATAACAACTGGTCTCTTACCACAGATGACGGAATCAATCTTCTGGATCCAGGCAAAACACCTCATGAAAATATTCAGTTCCTTCTGGTCCTCACCTGTATCCTGAAAGCAGTAGATGAACATGCAGATCTTCTGCGTGAATCTGCGGCAGATGTGGGAAATGACCAGAGACTTGGCGGCCATGAGGCACCGCCGGCAGTGATTTCCGTATTTCTTGGAGAGCAGCTGGAGGATGTTCTGGAACAGCTGGTCAGCACAGGAACAGCAACTCACAGTAAAAAGGGAAGTAAGCTGGAAACAGGTGTTAAGACTCTGCCTGATTTTATGAAGGATGCTACAGACCGTAACCGTACTTCACCTTTTGCTTTCACAGGAAATAAATTTGAATTCCGTATGGTGGGCTCAAGAGATTCTATTTCCGCATGTAACGTAGTCCTGAATACGATCACGGCAGAAGTATTTAAGGAAGTATGTGACCGCCTGGAAAAAGCTCCTGATTTCGAACTGGCGGTACATGACCTGATCAAAGAATATGCCACAGATCATCAGAAGATCGTATTTAACGGAAACGGCTATGCGCCGGAATGGGAGAAAGAAGCTAAACGCCGCGGACTTCCGATCCTTCCGAGCATGGTGGATGCAATCCCTGCACTTACTACAGAGAAGGCAGTGAAACTCTTTGAATCTTTTGATGTATTCTCAAGAGCTGAGCTTGAATCACGTGCAGAGATTAAATATGAGATTTACTCTAAAGCAATCAATATTGAAGCAAAGACCATGATCGACATGGCAACCAAGCAGATCATTCCGGCAGTTATCAGATATACCACTGTTCTTGGCGAATCTATCAATACAGTGAAAACAGCGGGCGAAGGACTGATCGATGTAAGTGTACAGCTTGATCTGCTCAAGAAAGCATCAAAACTCTTAAAGGCTGCAAACAGTGCCATGAGTAAGCTGAGCAAACTGGTTGAGAAAATCCCGGAAAATGCAGAGGGACGGGACAGAGCCGTATTCTGCAGAGAAAAGGTGGTTCCTGCAATGGAAGCTTTACGTGAGCCGGTGGATGAACTGGAAATGATCGTAGATAAGGAAATGTGGCCGATGCCATCTTATGGAGATCTTGTATTTGAAGTATAATGTTGTAAAAATATAAAGAAGAATGCTATAATAAAAGGGTCGTGAATCTGTAAAAGATAAGCGGCCTTTTTCTATAACACAAACTGGACTATAATAGTTATATAAAGGAGAACTAAATGGAAGAACTGAAATTTCTGGAGGAGCAGCAGGTAGCCCCTGAACTGATAAAGAGAGTAGAAGAATTCCGCAGCCAGTATGAGGTGGTACCGGAGACTGCAGGCAGGATTGTGAAACCATCCATTCCATTTTACGGAAAAGACATTCTGGAAATGGCCATTGCCGGATTGCTCAAAGGGGAGAACCTGTTACTCACCGGCCCAAAGGCAACAGGAAAAAATATCCTTGCAGAGAACCTGGCATATATTTTCAACCGTCCCGCGTACAATGTTTCTTTTCATGTAAATACTAACAGCGGAGATCTGATCGGCACAGACACTTTCGTGGACAACGAAGTTAAGCTTCGCAAAGGAACTATCTATCAGTGTGCAGAATACGGTGGTTTCGGAATCCTCGACGAGATCAATATGGCAAAGAACGATGCAGTTTCCGTTCTCCATGCAACCCTGGATTATCGCCGTTCCATCGATGTCCCGGGCTATGACAAAATTGATCTTCATCCGGCTGCCCGTTTTATCGGAACTATGAATTACGGTTATGCAGGAACCAAAGAACTCAATGAAGCGCTGGTATCCAGATTTCTGGTCATAGATATGCCGGCTCAGACTGAAGAATCCCTGGAATTTATTTTCCGCCGGATGTTCCCGAATATAAAAGAAAACGCCAGAACACAGTTCATCGGAGTATTTCTGGATCTTCAGCTCAAAGCCACAAACAGTGAAATTTCCACCAAACCTCTGGATCTGCGAGGTCTCCTTGCAGCCATGAAGATTGTAGAAACCGGACTTTCTCCGAGAAAAGCAGTTACTATGGGAGTGGTGAACAAGACCTTTGACATTTTCGAGAAAGAAATCGTAGAGGATATTGTGAAAACCAGAATTCCGGCAGACTGGACAAGGGATGATGTATATGAAAGATGAGAAAATCGTAGAAATCGACGATTACCGTCTGGAACTGGAAAACAGGATCCGCAATCTCCTCTGGACTATCAGCGGGGATTACACGTTAAATATGAAAGTAGACGTTTCCCTGTATCTGCGCTCAAAAGCAATCGCTCTGTATGACGGCATCAAGCAGGGCGCTCTGGCAAAATATTATGACAGGAATCTGCTGGGTTTATATCTGGTAAAAAAGTTTTCTGCCAGGCAGGAGAGGGAGAACTGACTGCAGTAGCACAGCTATGTGTAGAAGAAGCAATCGGGGACAAAATCTGTCAGGAACGTCCGGGAGTCCGGGAGATGCAGAAGGAAGCATTCGAGGATATCCTGGATCAGGAGTTTGAACAGATGCCCGCATACGGAGATATTCTCGGTCGCCTGAAGATTGCCATCCTGCGTGACCGTTTACAGAATGGAAACCATTATGTAGAAGAGCGTCTTCGGAAAATCCGCGACATGGTTTACAAAGCCAGAACAGCTGCAGACACTATAGAACTGATCCGTATTATTGACAGTCTTTACAACACTATCATTGATCCGGATTTTGAGAAAGATCATGGAACACTGGAACAGGTTATGGCAGTCACCATGGAAGAACTGACAGAATACGACTGGGAAGATTTTCTCACAGAAGAACTTTATGAGGAAGCTCTGGAGAGTTACATCGAACAGATGACAAATAAGATTACGGACATGGAAGACACTGCTGTCACTGAAGAAATGGAAAAACAGCGCCAGACCAAACACAAAATTACAATTCTCACAGAGGAAGAACTTGAGAAAGCATACACCTATGTTGAGTTGAATTTCGGAAAAACTTATCTGACTCCTGCAGAAGAGAAGCGAATGAATTATCTGATGTGCAGGGAACTTCACAGGGACTGCAGCCTTTATTTTACAGAAGGAATTCTCAAGAATCCGGTCAAACGAAACTATCAGTACGAATATGCAGTACGATTAAAGAATAAGAATATCTGGCTCTACCATGACAAACACAGAATCGTAAAGCAGAACATCGCATCCCTCACAGACCTTTTACGAAAGACACTGGTGCTGAAGAGCGAGACGCAGGAAGTACTTTCAGACAGAGGAACGATCATTCCGTCCAGACTCTGGCGTGTAGGCAGAAGCAGTGAAGCAAATCTGTTTAAAAGAGAATTGAAATCTGATGCATCTGATTTCGTAGTAGATGTGCTGATCGATGCCAGCGGTTCCAGATGTCCAGGCAGGGAGATGTGGCATTACAGGCTTATATCATCAGTGAAGCATTAAGTAATGTAAACCTGCCTCACCGTGTCATGAGCTTCTGCACATTCTGGGACTATACGATCCTTCACAGATTCCGTGAGTACGATGATCCACAGTCAGCTAATGAAAATATTTTTAATTATGTAACTTCTTCCAATAACAGGGATGGACTTGCTATCAAAACCGCAGGATACGGTCTGCTTCAGAGATCTGAGGAGAAAAAAATCCTCATTGTATTAAGTGATGGAAAACCATATGATGTCATCGTAAACAGACCTCACGCAAAGAACCCGGAACCTTATATGGGAAAATATGCGATCAATGATACTGCTACAGAAGTGCGGCACCTGCGAAACCTTGGAGTAAGTGTTCTGGGAGTCTTTGCAGGGGAAGAAAAAGACCTTTCCACAGAAAAAAAGATATTTGGCAAAGATTTCGCATATATCCGGGATATTTCGAATTTTTCCAGAATTGTCGGGAGATACCTGATTAAACAGTTGGATTCAGATGAATAGACTGATAAAATAGGGCAAAAATATGCTGTTTGAGCGTGTTGATATGTTAAGAGATTATCGAGTTAGCACGTTAATATATTAAAGTGCATAAAAAACCAGTTTTTTCACCTTGCCTTTTTGTATAAATTTCGCTATAATGTTCTATGTTTATAAATCAATACAAAAGGGAGAGGAAATCATGAACGAAAACAAAGAGTTCAAACCGTATATTCCGGCTGACAAGATCACACCTGAATTTACGGTGACATCCATCATCATGGGTGTTATCCTTGCAGTTATCTTCGGTGCAGCCAATGCTTATCTTGGTCTGCGTGTAGGTATGACTGTATCTGCTTCCATTCCGGCAGCAGTTATTTCCATGGGCGTAATTCGCAAGATCATGAAAAAGAACTCCATTCTGGAGAGCAACATGGTCCAGACAATCGGTTCAGCCGGTGAATCACTGGCAGCCGGTGCAATTTTCACAATGCCTGCTCTGTTCCTTTGGGCAGAAGAAGGACTTTGTGAAATGCCGGGTATCGTGGAAATCACATTAATCGCACTTTGCGGTGGTGTTCTTGGTGTACTTTTTATGGTACCACTTCGTAACGCACTGATCGTAAAAGAGCATGCAACACTTCTTTATCCTGAAGGAACTGCCTGCGCAGATGTTCTTCTTGCAGGTGAAGAGGGTGGTGCAAACGCTGCGACAGTATTCTCAGGTATGGGAATCGCAGCGATCTTTAAATTTGTCGTTGACGGTTTAAAGGTAATCCCTGCAGACGTTGCAGTAGCATTTAAAGGATTCAAAGGTGAAATTGGTATGGAATGCTATCCTGCACTTCTCGGTGTTGGATATATCGTAGGACCAAGAATCGCATCCTTTATGTTTGTTGGTTCTCTTATTGGCTGGATGGTGCTGATTCCGGTAATCTGTCTGTTCGGAGCTGATACAGTTATGTATCCCGGAACAGAAACAATTTCTGCTCTTTATGCAGCAGGCGGAGCATCTAAAATCTGGAGTACTTATGTAAAATATATCGGAGCAGGAGCTATCGCAACAGGTGGTATTATTTCTCTGATCAAATCCCTGCCTCTGATCATTGCAACCTTCCGTGATTCCATGAAGAGCATGAAGGGCGGTAAGAATACAAGTACAGAAAGAACTGCACAGGATCTTCCGATGAACATTATTCTGATCGGTATTGTGGCAATGGTTGCAATCATCTGGCTTGTTCCGGCTATCCCGGTTAACCCGATCGGTGCGTTGATCATCGTAATCTTCGGCTTCTTCTTTGCAACTGTATCTTCCCGTATGGTTGGTCTTGTAGGAAGCTCCAACAACCCTGTATCAGGTATGGCTATCGCTACACTTCTGATCGCAACAATGATTATCAAAGCATCCGGCAATACCGGTATCGACGGAATGAAAGCAGCAATTGCTATTGGTTCCGTAATCTGTATCGTAGCAGCGATCGCAGGTGATACTTCACAGGACTTAAAGACAGGTTATCTTCTTGGTGCAACTCCTAAGAAGCAGCAGATCGGTGAGCTTATCGGTGTTGTTGCTGCCGGTCTTGCTATCGGTGGAGTTCTTTATCTTCTGAACACTGCATGGGGATACGGAAGTGCAGAAGTACCTGCTCCTCAGGCAACTCTGATGAAGATGATCGTAGAAGGTATCATGGGCGGCAAGCTTCCATGGACACTGGTATTTATCGGTGTATTCCTTGCAATTGGTCTGGAAATCTTAAGAATTCCGGTTATGCCATTTGCTATCGGTCTTTACCTTCCAATCTACCTCAACGCTGCTATCATGATCGGTGGTGTTGTTCGTATGTTCGTTGACGGAAGAAAGAATGTTGATGATAAGAAAAAAGAAGAACAGGCAACAGACGGTACACTTTACTGTGCAGGTATGATCGCAGGTGAAGGTCTTGTAGGTATCCTTCTTGCAATCCTTGCAGTAGTAAACGTAAGCAGTGTATTTGATCTCTCCGGAAGCATTAACCTTGGTAATGCAGGCGGCGTGATCCTGATGTTACTTATGATCTTAAGCCTTCTGAAATTCAGTATCTGGAACAAGAAGAAAGCCTGATCAGGCGGAGATGATAATATTTAAATGAGTAAAAAGAAAAAAGAATTACAGATCAATTATCTGGATCTCATTCCTGAGCGCAGTGCACAGCTTCGCTGGCATACGGATATCAGGGGGAGAATGGTGCTGGAAATAGAGAATAAGGCGCGTTTAACACGATTGCCCAGAAGCTGTTTGGAAAACCCAGATATACGAAGATACATCTGGATGACAATGGCACATTTATCTGCCACTCATAGATGGCAGGAAGACAGTGGAAGATATTGCTGCACTGGTAAAAGACGAATTTGGGGAGAAGGCAGAGCCTTTATATCCAAGGATCGTTAAATACTTCCAGATAATGGAGAGTTATCATTTTGTAAATTTTATCAATAAGCCTGAAAAATAAGGTAAGAATAAGAGCGGGAGCAGTCCTTCATGGATTGCTGCCGTTCTTGTAGTTTATGGAAGAATAATTACGGCACAGTGATAAAGCGGTATCTCTGGCTGATATTCATGAAAGCATAAAACAAATATTATTTTTACAGAATACAAGGAGGCGAATGAATGAAGTTAGTAAATGGAAAAAGATCACAGCTTCTGGAATATCTGATGATCATAGCAGGAACCGGATTAATGGCACTGGCGATCAATTCCGTATTTGATGCATCAGGTATGGTAACCGGAGGCTTTTCAGGTATCGCGATCATTATAAAAGCAGGGAGTCAGGGAATCATTGACGGTGGTATCCCTATCTGGGTAACAAATATGGGTTTGAACATTCCACTGTTTCTGATCGGATGGAAGATTAATGGATTCTCCTTTGTAAAAAAAGCTTTGATAGGAGAAATTGCTCTGTCCACCTGGCTTGCCATAGAACCTGTATGGAATCTTGCTGGCAATGATCTTCTTCTTGCCGCACTTTACGGTGGTGTGATCCAGGGTGTGGGAATCGGTCTTGTTTTTCTGGGCGGTGGAACAACCGGAGGAACCGATATGATGGCAGCTATCATCCAGAAATATCTGCAGCAATATTCAATCGCACAGATCATGCAGGTTATAGATGCAGGCGTTGTACTGGTGGGTATGTATGTGTTTGGCATCCACAAGGCACTCTATGCGATTATTGCGGTATATCTGGTGACAAAAGTATCTGACGGTTTGATTGAAGGTCTGAAATTCTCAAAAGCTGCCTATATCATTACAGCAAAGCCAAAGGAAATAGCAGATATGATCATGAAAGATCTGGACAGAGGTGTAACAGGCATCAGTGCCAGAGGAATGTACTCAGGACAGGATAAACTGATGCTTTTCTGCGTGGTAAATAAAAAAGAGATCGTAATGCTTAAAGAAAAAGTAGATGAAATTGATCCGGAAGCCTTTGTGATAGTGACAGATGCCAGGGAAGTTCATGGAGAAGGTTTTATTGAAAAAAAGTAACACAAAAAAATATATAAAAAATTGTAAATTTTTTTCTCTTTCCTCTTTCATTTTTGGTAAATATATATTAAAATACAATACAGGTATAAGGTTTTATAGTTAAAACGGAAAATAAACACTATAGGATGAGAAGGGATTGAAATCAGATGATATCGAATCAGGTGCTTCAGAATACTCTTGAAGGGTTAAAAGAAATTTCCAGAACAGAATTTTGTGTACTCGACACAGAAGGCAAAGTGCTTGCAAGTACTTTTGCAGATTTTTCCATTGCAACACAGGATGTACAGGCTTTCGTAGAATCACAGGCCGACAGCCAGCTTGTAAAGGGGTTCCAGTATTTTAAAGTCTGTGATGACTATCAGCTGGAATATATACTGGTTGCCCATGGCGACGATGAAGATACTTATATGGTTGGCAAGCTCGCTGCTTTTCAGATCCAGAATCTGATCGTAGCGTATAAAGAACGCTTTGACAAAGACAGCTTTATCAAGAACCTGCTTCTTGACAACCTGCTTCTTGTTGACATTTATAATCGTGCGAAGAAACTGCACATTGAGGCAGATGTCCGCCGCGTAGTCATGATCCTTGAAATGCCACAGGAGAAAGACCACAGCTCCATGGAAAGCGTGAAGAGTCTTTTCGGCGGTAAAAGTAAAGACTTTATCACAGCAGTAGATGAGAAAAGTATTATCGTAGTCAAGGAACTTGAAGATGGAGAGAATTATCCTGAGATGGATCAGCTTGCACATACTATCCTTGATACTCTTGGAATGGGAAATGACGGTAAGACACATATGGCATACGGTACTATCGTCAATGAACTGAAAGAAGTATCACGCTCCTATAAAGAAGCCCGCATGGCTCTTGATGTAGGTAAGATTTTCTTCGGAGATAAAGAAGTGATCGCATACAGCTCTCTGGGAATCGGACGACTGATCTACCAGCTCCCGATCCCACTCTGTAAGATGTTTATCAAAGAAATCTTCGGTGGCAAATCCCCGGATGACTTTGACGAAGAGACTCTGGTTACAATTGATAAGTTCTTCGAGAACAGCCTCAATGTTTCAGAGACATCCAGACAGCTTTACATCCATAGAAACACTCTGGTCTATCGCCTCGATAAACTCCAGAAGAGTACAGGTCTTGATCTCCGTGTTTTTGAAGATGCCATTACATTCAAGATTGCACTCATGGTAGTACGTTATATGAAATATATGGAAACACTGGAATACTGATATATTATAATAGAAGGAAAATTTTCAATGCCTGCCACAGCTTTAATTGCTGACGCAGGCATTTTTGACCTTTACAAATCCAGCCTTGCAGTGTATAGTTAGAAATCGAGATTGCAATTGATAAGGTATGCAATATCCTGAGACATGCAAGCCAAAATTCCATTGCTGCAGGCAATTTGGAATGAATGTTGGCTGCGTTACTGTGAACATTCTATGAATCCTCAAAAATCTCTTGCAATCCCCAAAAACATACATTACAATAATGTTACAAATTCATTAACCCATTGGAGGAAAAATCTATGATAGATCTTATAGATGTAAGCAAGTCCTATGGTCCCGGCCTTCCGGCAGTGAACCATGCGAACTTACATATAGATAAAGGTGAATTCGTCTTTGTAGTAGGAAACAGTGGTTCAGGAAAAACAACCCTGATTAAACTTCTTATGAAAGAGCTGGATTCCACATCCGGCCAGATCATCGTAAGCGGGGAACGTCTGGAAGGAATGAAACACAGAAGAGTAGCCAAATACCGCCGTAAGCTGGGCGTAGTATTTCAGGACTTCCGTCTTCTGAAAGACAGAAATGTATATGAGAATGTAGCGTTTGCCCAGAGAGTAGTCAACCGTCCCACAAGAGTAATCCGTAAACGTGTCCCTGAGGTACTTCAGGAAGTTGGACTTGCGGTCAAATACAAATCCTTCCCGGATGAACTTTCCGGTGGAGAACAGCAGAGAGTTGCATTGGCAAGGGCACTGGTCAACCGTCCGGATATCCTTCTGGCAGACGAGCTACAGGAAACCTGGATCCGAAGACTTCCGAAGAAATCATGAAGCTTCTGGAACAGATCAACGACAGAGGAACCACAGTAGTGGTTGTTACACATAACAAGGATATTGTAAATTCCATGCGCAAACGTGTTGTGACCATGCATGAGGGCTCTATTATAAGTGACGAGAAAGAGGGAGAATATCATGAGGCCTAGTACAATCTGGTACACTCTGAAACAGGGTGTCAAAAATATCAAAAGAAACTGGATGTTTTCCCTGGCTTCCATTATCACCATGGCTGCCTGTATTTTTCTGTTTGGAATCTTTTTCTCCATTGTCAATAATGTGAATAATATTGCACATAAGGTAGAGCAGGAAGTGCCGATCACAGTATTCTTTGAAGAGGGAACTACAAACAAACAGATCAAAGCAATCGGAAAGAAGATCAAGGCACGTCCGGAAGTAGAGAAAATAGAGTATCAGTCAGCTGATGAAGCCTGGGAGGAATACAAAGAGCAGTATTTCCAGGGCTCAGAGGCAGCAGACGGATTTAAGGACGATAATCCTCTTGCAAACTCAGCCAATTATCGTGTGTATATGAATGATATCACGAAGCAGTCAGAACTTGTTTCCTATATACAGGAACTGAAACATGTAAGAAAAGTCAACCAGTCTGAGGAAGCAGCAAAAACACTGGGAAATATCAACAAGTTGGTTTCCTATATTTCCATTGCCATCATTGTATTACTGCTTATTATCTCCATATTCCTGATCAGCAATACGGTATCTGTGGGAATTGCAGTCCGTAAAGAAGAGATCGGAATTATGAAATACATAGGAGCGACAGACGCATTTGTCAGAGCACCATTCCTGCTGGAAGGCATGGTTCTGGGGGTGGTCGGAGCAGCAGTTCCGCTGATCGTGCTTTATTTCTGTTATAATGGGGCAATATCCTATATTCTGACCAGGTTTAATGTGCTTACAGGTGTGGTGGATTTCATCCCGGTATGGCAGATTTACCAGACATTACTTCCAATAAGTCTGGGACTTGGAATCGGAATCGGACTGATCGGAAGTTTCTTTACAACAAGAAAGCATTTAAGAGTATAATAAAAAGCAGATAAGCATGAAGCTGCCGGAACAATGATATCATATCATAAACCGGCGGCTTTTTTTACAGGAGTGCAGACATGAAAAATAAAGAATTTTGGAAAGGTGCAGTAGCAGGAGCACTGGTTGTGACGTGCATCGGTACAGGTGCCTTTGCGGGAACAGGTCTTGCAGCAAAAGGAACAGCTCTTGGTGATCGCAAGTGTACATCAAAGCTGGCATATCTTGAAGAGCTGATCGACAGATATTATCTGGGAGATAAGGATGAAGAAAAGCTTCAGGAAGGGCTTTATGCAGGTCTTCTCTATGGGCTGGATGATCCTTATTCCAGATATTATACAGCAGAGGAATACGATTCTGAGAATTCTTCCAATGAGGGAAGCTATGTGGGGATCGGCATTCTTATGGAGAAGAACAAAGAAGGCGGAGTAAAGATTGTTGAATGCTATGAGGGCGGTCCCGGAGAAAAAGCAGGACTGGAGGAAGGGGACATCATCAGTGCCATTGACGGGGAAGATATCACAGAGGATGAAGTATCTGATGTTGCAGACATTGTCCGCAATTCAGATAAAGACAGTGTGGTGCTTACTGTTCACAGAGAAGGTGCAGAAGATGCCATGGAAATCACAGTCCCTGTCACAGATGTGGAATTACCGTCTGTTTTCCATGAAATGCTGGATTCTAAAATCGGTTACATCCGCATTACACAGTTTACAGGCGTTACCGGCGAACAGTATCAGGAAGCTTTTGATGACCTGCAAAAACAGGGAATGGAGAAAATGATCGTGGATCTCCGCGATAATCCTGGTGGACTTCTTGATTCTGTCTGTGATATCCTGCGGAAAATCCTTCCGGAAGGACTGATCGTTTACACCGAAGATAAGGACGGAAACAGAGAAGAGGAAAAATGTGATGGCAAAAACGAACTCCGGATTCCGCTTGCAGTCCTGGTAAATGAAAGCAGCGCCAGTGCATCAGAGATTTTTGCCGGTGCAGTGCAGGATTATGGTATTGGAACGATCGTCGGAACAACCACTTTCGGAAAAGGCGTGGTACAGTCCATCCGCCAGCTCTCAGACGGAAGCGCCATTAAACTGACTGTTGCCAATTACTACACTCCAAAAGGAAACAACATCAACAAAACAGGAATCAAACCTGATATAGAGGTTTCTCTGGATACCCGTCTGCTGAATAAGAATAAAGACGAGATTACTCATGAGGAGGATAATCAGCTGCAGGAAGCGATTAAGGCAGTTGAGAAGGAAAAGTAGTTGTTTGGCTGATAGTTTGATGCTATACTGTATGTAGCTGTATTTATAATAGAAGTGTTTTTATTATAGATGAAAGACCCATTGCTGAGCAGGCAGCGGATTTTGCTTTGCAACTGCGAAGACACTGAACAGTTAATGGGCAGAAAGTGAAAAATATCAGAAAACGAGAGGGCGACAACATGAGCGAATATGTGATCACCACCGACAACAATTCAGATCTTCCGGAGGAATATCTCAAAGACCATGGAGTAGGCTGCATGTATCTCAGTTATTCCATGGATGGAAAAATTATACACATGGAAATTTCCTTCCGGAGCATGAATTTTATGAGGCAATGAGAAACGGTTCCATGCCAACCACAGCACAGGTAAATCCTGAAAATGCAAAAGCACTGCTGGAGCCTTACCTGAAAGAAGGAAAAGATATTCTTCATATTGCATTTTCCTCTGCCTTAAGCGGTACATACAATAGCAGCCGTATCGCAGCAGAGGAACTGATAGAGGATTATCCGGACCGCAAGATCATCGTGGTAGATTCTCTTGGCGCTTCCCTTGGTCAGGGGCTTCTGGTTTACCTTGCACAGGAGAAGAAAGAGCAGGGAGAAGATATGGAGACAGTTGCGAAATGGGCAGAAGAGAACAGGCTTCATATGGTACACCTTTTTACAGTCAACGATTTAAACCACCTATACCGCGGAGGCCGTATTTCCAGAACTACTGCAGTAGTAGGAAGCATGCTAAATATTAAACCGGTCCTTCATGTAGACAACGACGGAAAACTCACTGCCATCGGAAAAGTCCGCGGCCGTAAAAAATCCCTTCAGGAGCTGGTAAAGCTTATGGATGAGAAAATCGGCAGCTATCATGACACCTGCCATACCATCTTTATCAGTCATGGCGACTGCGAAGAAGATGCAAATTATGTGGCAGAGAAAGTAAAAGAAAAATACCAGATCAACACGATTATCATGAATCAGGTAGGAGCCACCATCGGCGCTCACTCAGGTCCGGGAACAATGGCGTTGTTCTTTGTGGGAGATGAAAGATAAATTAGTTTTTGCAAAATGGTTTCATGGTATCATTATCCTGCGGGAAGATAAATGATACTGTGGAACCATTTTTGATATTACAGGAGAATTTTATGAAATTATTAAAAAAAGCATTCGCATTCACATTTATATTTATGCTGAGCGTTTCAGGACTGACAGGATATCAGGTAAACGCCTCAGAGGAGCAAAAACATCTGGATATCCTCTTCACCCATGATCTGCATTCTCATTTGAACAGCTTTCAAACGATTGTAGACGGGACACAGCAGGAGACCGGCGGGTTTGCCCGGCTGAAAACATTGATCAATGAGCATGAGAAAGAGAATACAGATACACTCATATTGGATGGCGGAGACTTTTCCATGGGAACTCTGATACAGACTGTATATGACACAGAGTCCGCCGAATTGCGGATGCTTGGATATCTGGGCTGTGATGTGACAACTCTGGGAAATCATGAATTTGATTACGGCTCCGATGGTCTGGCAGATATGCTGAACGCCGCAGTCAGTTCAGGCGAAAACCTTCCCAGGATGGTTGTGTGTAATGTGGACTGGGATGCAATGAAAAAAGCCGGCTTCAGTGAAGGACAGAAACAGATTTATGAAGCATTTCAGACATATGGAGTAAAAGACTATACGGTAATTCAAAAAGGTGATGTAAAGATTGCAGTACTGGGTGTTTTCGGCAAGGATTCTCTGGATTGCGCTCCTACCTGCGAGCTTCTTTTCAAAGACCCGTCAGAAGCAGCCAGAGAAACAGTAGAGGAAATAAAAAAGAACGAAGATGTAGACATGATCGCCTGTGTATCACACAGCGGAACATGGGAGGACGAAAAAGTATCAGAGGACGAAATCCTTGCAAAGAATGTTCCGGACATTGATCTGATCGTCAGCGGACATACCCACACACAGTTGGCAGAACCAATCCTGCAGGGAGATACCTGCATCGTATCCTGTGGAGAATATGGGAAAAACCTGGGAACACTTTCCATGACTCAGAAAGAGAATGGACGGTGGGAAACGGATACCTATGAGCTTGTTCCGGTTACGGATGAAATCAAAGCAGATGAAGCCACACAGAAGAAAATAGATGAATTGTCAGATACTGTTGATATCAATTATCTCTCCAATTTTGGTTATACCAGAGAGGAAATTCTGGCAGAGAATGATATTGAATTCAACAGCCTCAGTGAGATGGAAACAAAGCATGAGGAGTTAAATCTGGGAGATATCATATCAGATGCTTATGTATATGCAGTAGAGAATGTAGGAGACTCTGACGGAGAAAAAGTAGATGTTGCAATCGTACCTGCCGGAACTGTAAGAGATACTTATACAAAAGGCGATATAACAGTGGAGCAGGTATATAATTCCTTCTCGCTGGGAACAGGAAAGGACGGACTTGCAGGTTATCCTCTGATCAGTGCATATTTAACGGGAAAAGAACTGAAAACAGTGGCAGAGGTAGATGCCTCAATTTCAGATTTTATGACAATAGCCAGATTATATTGCAGTGGAATGAATTTCACATATAATCCCCACCGCATGATCTTAAATAAAGTAACAGACTGTTATCTGACAGGCAAGGACGGGGAAAGGGAAGAAATACAGGACGATAAATTATATCATGTTGTCACCGACCTGTACACTGGCCGTATGCTTGGCTCTGTTCTGGACAAATCCTATGGTCTGATATCCATCGTCCCCAAAGATAAAAACGGCAATCCCATAGAGAATCTGGAAGATTATGCAGTCATGGATGGAAAAAAAGAACTGAAAGCCTGGGCTGCAATTGCAGAGTATATGCAATCCTTTGAAGACACAGACAAAGACGGAATTGCAAATGTGCCGGAATATTATAATACAACACACGAAAGAAAAGTTGCAGACAACAGCAAAAACATCATAAATCTGGTAAAACATCCGAATAAATTTGCTATAGCGATTGTGGGAATCTGTATTGTGGCTGTTGGGGTGATTTTGTTGCTGATCTTCGGAATTGTAAAGATTATCAGAAGAAGGAGATAGCATTTTACTATAAACATTGCATGATCAGTTGCTCTATCAGGAGGTAAAGGGCGGATATGTGAAAAGCTATTTCTATTTTGGAAAAAAGAAAAAGACCTCATAATATGAAGCCTTTAAAGGCACACACTGTGCAACTGGAAAAACCAGTGAGTAGTGCAAATCCGTAGGGAAAATTAGAACAGTAGTTTATCTAAATTAAATGATTTTATAAAAAGAAAGCAGGTGAAATGTAATGAACGTTATATGTTTCCATAACCCAGATGAAGAAAATGGCTATTTAAGTAACTGGTATCTTAGTCATTTCACAGTCAACGGAATAGATTTTTCGTCAATGGAGCAGTTTATGATGTATCAGAAGGCATGTCACTTTCATGATGAAGAAATAGCTAATGACATACTTCATACAGATAATGTTGCTGAGATTAAGAAATTAGGTCGTAAAGTACATAACTATGATGAAAATGTCTGGAATGGTGTAAGGCAGATTATTGTTTATGAGGGATTAAAAGCGAAATTCAGTCAAAACACAGACTTAAAACGACAACTTGTTGATACAGGTGATGCTGTGTTAGCTGAATGCGCAGTAAGAGATCAGATCTGGGGAATAGGTTTATCCATGGGAGATCCAAACAGGTTTGAGCGAAGCAAATGGAGAGGCAACAATCTTCTGGGATATGCTTTAATGTTAGTGAGAGAACAGTTATAAATCCTGATTCTTGAGATGGAAATAGATAAGAAAAACATTTTTTATGAAATCCAGAATAAGAAGGAGTTTTTGAATGAGCAAAAAAATAACGAAAAGAGGAAGGTACATAATGAAAGTATTAATGCTCAACGGCAGCCCGAGAACAAAAGGAAATACATTTATTGCATTAGAAGAAATGAAAAAAGTATTCGAAGTAGAAGGTGTAGAAGCGGAAATTGTACAGGTAGGCAATAAAGATGTAAGAGGATGCATTGCCTGTAGACGTTGTGTGGAACTTGGCAAATGTGTTTTTGATGATGTGGTGAATGAATTGGCACCGAAATTTGAAGAAGCAGATGGAATTGTGGTTGCCAGTCCGGTATATTTTGCTTCAGCGAATGCTACACTGATTGCCACCCTTGACAGACTGTTTTTCAGCACATCTTTTGATAAAACAATGAAAGTGGGCGCAAGCGTGGTCTGTGCAAGACGTGGAGGCTGTTCAGCGACTTTTGATGAGCTGAACAAGTATTTTACCATATCAAACATGCCGATTGCGGCCAGCCAGTACTGGAATTGCATACATGGACGCGAACTGGGAGAAGCTGACAGGGATGAAGAAGGAAAGCAGACCATGCGTGTACTCGCCAGAAATATGACTTTTCTGATGAAGAGTATCGAACTTGGTAAAAAGCAGTTTGGACTTCCGGAAAAGGAAGAACATGCATTCACACATTTTATCAGATAGAGATTCCTGAGTGCTTTTTAAATGAATCGAGTTACCTGCTGCATTTGCGGAGAGCAATAAGCAGTGGGTGGAACAGAGGGAAGGGATAACTATGTATCGTATTTTTATCGTAGAGGATGATGAGATCATCTCAGAAGTACTGAAAAAGAATCTTTCGTCCTGGGGATATGATGTATCCTGTGCGGAGGATTTTTCCAATATTATACAGGAATTTGTACGCAGAGATCCCCAGCTTGTCCTGCTGGATCTGAAGCTGCCTTTTTATAATGGATTTCATTGGTGTGAAGAAATACGCAGAATTTCTCAGGTTCCGGTTATCTTTATTTCTTCGGCGGCAGATAACATGAATATGGTTATGGCGATGAGTCGTGGCGCAGATGATTTTATTGCAAAACCGTTTGATATGGATGTACTGACTGCAAAAATTCAGGCGATTCTGCGCCGCACATATTCCTTTGGAACTCCGGGAAATGTTCTGGAATATAAAGGGATTGTTCTGAGTCCTTCCCGCTGTACACTGACGTGGAATGGAAACGATATTGATCTTACGAAAAATGAGCTTCGCATTCTGGAAATATTGATGGAGCATGCCGGAAAGGTTGTTTCCAGAGATGCGATTATGACGAAACTATGGGAGAGTGACAGCTTTATTGATGATAATACGCTGACTGTGAATATTACCCGCCTGCGCAGGAAACTGGAAAAAGAAGGACTGAAAGAATTTATCATTACCAAAAAGGCCTTGGATATATGGTATAAGACGACAGTATAAATAAAAGGATTTTTTATGAAACTTTTTCTGGATTATATAAGCAAAATTAAATTCTATATCATTCTGCAGTTGTTTCCTGTAATGCTTGCAGAAATAATTTTCTTTCTTTATCAGCTGCCGATTGAACCGATGGTGTATGTTACTGTTTTCTGGTTAATAACTGGTATTTGTGCGTGTCTGAACGGATTTTACAGATACAGGAAAAAGGTAGAACAGTTGGAATTGATTGCAGCTGCACCGGATATCAATCTTTCACAGATGGATTCTCCTGTCGGTCAGGATGAAAGATTCCAACAGGAAATTATGCAGCAGTTAAATCAGATGCGTATCGATGTGGAGAATGCCAGCCAGAAGTCGTCTGAAGACATGACAGATTATTATACGATGTGGGCACATCAGATCAAAACGCCGATTTTTGCACTGCGACTTTTACTTCAGGAGAGTCCTGAGGAAAATAAAGAGAAACTTTCGGAACTTTTTAAAATTGAGCAGTATGTGGAGATGGTTCTTGGTTATCTAAGGACAGAGGATATGTCTTCGGATCTCAAACTTTCCCGTTGTTCTCTTGACCGAATCATACGTGATCAGATTCATAAATATGCAGGAATTTTTGTCTCAAAGAAACTCACACTTACTTATGAAAGTATTTCGCAGGATGTTCTGACGGATGAAAAATGGCTGGGATTTGTGATCGGACAAATTTTATCCAATGCCCTGAAATATACCCGAACCGGAGGAATCCGAATTTATCTGGAGAAAAAATTATCTCTGGATACAGATGATGTAAGCATTTCGATAGGAAATGATGACTGCAATAAAGTAGAAAACCTTACACTGGTCATTGAAGATACCGGAATTGGTATTCGTGCAGAAGATATTCCGCGAATTTTCGAAAAAGGCTACACCGGAGTAAACGGACGGATGATAACCGCGCAACAGGTATCGGACTGTATCTCAGCAACAAGATTATGCGCAAACTGGGACATCGTCTTTATATAACTTCTACGGAAGGAAAAGGAACGAAAGTATTTCTTGAATTTTCAGTTGAAGATTTGAATATGTATTAGAGCGTGTCTGAAAAATCATTCCCGCAATCTGCACGCCCCACTTTGCGGGATATTTCACCTGAATTCAGTTGCCGTAGCCCACTACGCGCCCTCATCCGGGCAAAATATCCCACAAATTGTGACGCACATCTTGCAGAAAGCCTTTTTCAGACACGCTCTAGAGTTTTTTTACACGTTTTAGAGGAAACCTGCTAATATTTAAGTGACACGAAACCTTACAGAAATGTAAGGTTTTTTCATATAATGTAACCTGTTTCGATGGCAGAAGCCGTAAAAAATCCTTATACTTACGGTATCAATTAAAAGAAAGGAGCCCCATTTATGGCTTTGCTTGAAGTTACAAATATCAAAAAAATATACAGTACACGTTTCGGGGGAAACAAGGTACAGGCGCTTTCAAATGTTACATTTTCTGTAGAGGAAGGTGAGTTTGTCGCGATTATGGGGGAATCTGGTTCCGGTAAGACAACCTTGCTGAATATTCTTGCGTCTCTGGATCGTCCGACATCCGGAGAGGTTCTTCTGGAAGGAAAAAATATCGTATACCTTACAGAAAAAGAAATATCAGCATTTCGAAGGAAAAATCTTGGATTTGTTTTTCAGGATTTTAATCTGCTGGATACCTTCAGCCTGAGAGATAATATTTATCTTCCACTTGTTCTTACAGGAGAAGATTATCGTGAGATGGAACAGAAAATCCGCCCGATTGCGCAGGCTCTTAAGATCACAGAGCTTCTGGATAAATTTCCATATGAAGTTTCCGGTGGTCAGAAACAACGTGCTGCTGTTGCAAGGGCGTTGATCACGAATCCCAAACTGATTCTTGCGGATGAACCGACGGGCGCACTTGATTCAAAGGCGGCATCAGCACTTCTTTCCGTATTTGGTGAAATCAATGCAGAGGGACAGACAATCCTCATGGTCACACACAGTGCACAGGCAGCCAGCCATGCTTCCAGAGTTCTTTTCATCAAAGACGGAGAAGTTTTTCATCAGATATACAAAGGCAGTAAATCGTGTCAGGAAATGTATCAGATGATCGCGGATACGCTTACGATACTTACGACAGGTGGTGAGCAGCATGCATAAGGGAATTTTTTCCAGACTTGCAAAACAGAATATCCGAAACAACAAAAGCACATATATTCCATACATGATCACCTGTATTTTCTGTATTGCAATGATTTATATGATGGAATTTCTGCGTGACTGCCCGACACTGGATCAGGCAGTGCGTCAGGCGGATGAAGTGCGTATGATCGTGTTTACAGGAGAGATAGTCGTAGAGATTTTCTGTATTATTTTTCTGATCTACAGTAACAGTTTTCTGATGAAGAGAAGGCAGAAAGAGATAGGTCTTTATAATATTCTTGGACTGGAAAGAAATCACATTGGAATCGTAATGTTTCTTGAAACGATCATTACCTCAATAGGTTCACTTGCCGGCGGTATTGCAGCCGGAATTATTGGAAGTAAGCTGGCACTTCTTTTGCTGTTAAAGCTGCTTCATATCCCTTCAGTGCTCGGATTTTATATTTCAGTAAAGGGGATTTTTACCTGTCTGTTCATGTTTGGTATCATATTTTTGATGATTCTGTTTCTGAACCTTGCGAAAATTCATTTAAGCCGTCCGGTAGAATTACTTCGCGGTAATAATACCGGAGAAAAAGAACCGGTAGCAAAATGGCTTATGGCATTGATTGGTTTTATTTGCCTTGGCGCAGGTTATTACCTTGCGGTTACGACTGAATCTCCAATCAAGGCAATTACGATATTTCTTCTTGCTGTTATTCTTGTTATGGCAGGGACTTATCTGCTTTTTACCGCAGGAAGTATTGTGATTCTGAAGTTTCTCCGATGCAGAAAGAGTTTTTATTACAGGACTGGAAATTTTATCAGCATATCGGGAATGCTTTATCGAATGAAGCAGAACGCAATCGGTCTGGCAAGTATCTGTATACTAAGTACAGGTGTTCTGCTTATGATTTCCATGACAGTTTCCATTTATTTCGGAATGAATGATATTATGCTGAATCGCTATCCGTATGATGTTGATATGTCTGTTACCAGCATAAGCGAAGATGAATGTCAGACCGCAATAGAGGCTTTTGAAAAAGCTATTGCGGATAATAAAGTTCCGGTAGAAAAGTCTGTGGAGGAAATCTATCTGGATATCGTATGTAGCAAAAACGGTGATCAGATTCTGATAAAACCAGCAAATACTATTCGAAATTCTGATTCGGTACTGGTACTTTCTCTTTTGGATCAGGCAGAATATGAAAGACTTACAGGAATTTCTGCAAATCTTAATGATGGTGAAATTTTTGCATGGTATCCTTCAGCTGTGCAGAAAGATTCAGTTACTGTTGATGAGACAGAATTTACAGTGAAAAAATGGCTGGATAAGAATCCCCTGACCTGTGGCGAAGATGCAGTCAGTGATAATGCAGTGCTGGTTGTTACAGATGAAGATTTTAAGAAATTTGATGAGATGCGTACAGAAATGTATAAAGGCGTTTCTTCTGCTCCTGCGGGAGAGGATCTGACACTTCATCTTGGTCTGGATATTACCGGTTCGGAGACAGATAAGATTGATTTTGGAACCTCGGTAATGGAGGTTGTTAAAGACTTGAAGAAAAACGGAGGTTTGTCAGAAAACTCATGGATAACTTCCGGAATCCGCCAGCAGGAATATGAGTCCTATTATGCGGATAATGGTTCTCTTTTGTTTATCGGAATCTTTCTCGGTTCTCTTTTCCTTATGGGAACAGCTATGATTATTTATTATAAACAGATTTCCGAAGGATATGAAGATCAGAAACGATTTGAGATCATGCAGAAGGTTGGATTAAGCCGCCGGGAGGTCAGAAGTTCTGTCCGCAGACAGATTCTGATGGTATTTTTTCTCCCGCTGTTAATGGCAATGCTTCATATTACCATGGCATTTCCAATGATCCGAAGAATGCTTCTGCTCTTTGGAATGACAAATACGAAGCTGTTTATTGGATGTACGGCGGGAACAGTATTGATCTTTGCTGTTGCGTATGGGTTGATTTATCTTATGACGGCGCGTTCTTACTATCATATTGTAGAACGCAAATAAAATAAATATCAGGGTCAGAAGATTCTTAGATTATTCGTGTTTATACGATGAGATTTTGGAAACTTCTGACCCTGATATGTTTATTTATATTTTATGATTAGATAGAAATTTTCAGTCAAAAAGAATGAGCGTATTAGAGCGTGTTTGAAAAATCATTCAGCATTCCTTTTTTTCTTAACCAGAGCATAAATCCAACACAGAGAATCAACTGTAATATAGAGGACATCGGTGTTGCCAGCCCGATATGGTGGAACAGAGAGATATTCGGCTGGATACTCATAATGTAAGATACCGGCACTCTGACGCAGAATGCACCAAGAATTCCCTGTATCATAACTGAAGTAAACAGTAACGTTATCTGCACTTCAGCCTTATATTTCCACTGTCAGTCTGGATCACCAGATTTCCGCCCGTTCCTTTTTGTGTGTAAGAAATATCACAGTCATCCTGGTCTTCCACCATCTTACCGGTCAGCGCATCATCTACATTGATATCTCCCATATCAGTATTCATCTGTATGTTCCATGTGCGCATCACGTCTTCTTTACCAATAAAACAAAGATTACCCATATCCGTTTTCACTTTCAGATTATTGAAATCGCAATTTTTAAAAAATACATCTCCTGAATCCGTCTGAACGGCTCCATTTTCGATTTCGCATCCGTTCAGCAATATATTGCTCATATCCGATTTAATATCTGCAAGCTTCCATTTCTGACCTTCCGGCACGTAAATTGTTACCACATTTTCATCTGTAGTAAGTGTTCCTTCACCCAAAAGACCCGACAAAAATCCGATATCAACATGATAATAAGTCTTCCCATCATTGTTATTTTCCTGAATCCTTAATTTACCATCCTTTACCTGATAACTGATCGGATCCTTTTTCTGATCGGATGCCCGATAAGAAATATAACAGTACTGATCATCTGAATTGACTACTTGCAGATTCATATCTGTCATGGAGATGTCTGCTGAGTCGAAATCATCAAGCTTTGTTTTCTCAAGAACCATCTCATTATCGCTTTTTTTTGCAGCTCCATCCATTTTGTTTAAATCTGCTGATTTCACATATTTACTTCCACCGCTCGCAACACCGATGCCCGTCAAAGCTGCACCACATACACAGCATCCGACTCCTACTGCAAGCCATGCCTTTGCCCATCTTTTCATCGTTCTAACCTCTCTCTCTTTCTGCCTGTGATCCGGCGTACCAGCTTCGCAATCAGCATGCTGCTCCATTTACATAGATATACGCACAACAGTACACCAAGGATGCCAGCGCCAACAGCCAACAGCCCACTTCCTGTAAGCATTGCAAAACCGCTCATAGAAAACGGAACTGCCAGTATACCGCGGATAAGGATTTTCCCGCCAATAAGCATCAGACATAAAACTACACATAACAAAATTACAAATACACACACAACTAATGCAAGAACGACTGCAGCAAATGCTGCCAGAAGCGGAGCTCCTACCGGTGCAGCAAATAATACCAATAGCGCTATCCATACCACATGTTTTCCGGAACCTTTCTGTTCTGCTCTGGTCTGTCCATCTGTTTCATAATTCTGATGATCTTCTATTTTCTTATTCAGAAGATTCGCCATCAGTTCTCTGGCAGCCTCCTTCGGCGTACCAAGTTCTTTCATCAGTTCTTCTGCTCCTTCCTCATCTGTCTCCTGAAAATACTCGGTAAAATATTCCATTGCATCTTCATAGTCCTGTCTCGGAAGCTTCCGCAGATATTTATGCAGCTGGTTTAAATATTCCTCTCTGCTCAACCTCTTATCCTCCCTTCAATAATCCCATCTACAGTGTCTTTGTAGATTTGCCATTCATTGCTCAGATATGCAATCTGTGCCTTGCCTTCTTCTGTAAGGGAATAGTATTTTCTCTTTCTTCCCTGATACTCCTGCGAATAGGTAGTCAGATATCCTGCACTTTGTAACTTCTTCAATATGGGATAGAGCGTAGATTCTTTAATGTCAGCAGCCTTCTTCACTGTCTGACTGATCTCATAGCCATAAGAATCCCTGCTTTCTACCACTGACAGTATCATATATTCAATCAATAATGCTGATACCGGAAAATACATTGAATCACCTCCTGATATATATGTAAAATATTTATATATATAATTTTACATATACTATACTTCGATGCTACCACAATGTCAATACATATATAAAATTTTTTATATATATTTTTCGGAACTCAATCGTTATGGTATCTCTGGATAATCTGCAATGGATTTCTGATATCAAACTATTCATTTGACTATCTTTTGGAGTGTGTTTGAATATATCGGTATTTCGTGGAGTCTGACTCCGATATGTATGACCTCATGTGGTCATAAAAATATGCGCATCAGCCGTAAAACTGATGCGCACATAAAAATTATTTTACTGTAACTGTAATCACTTTATATACACCATTCTGTGCATATACCCATATCTTACAGTTTCCTTTTCTCATAGCTTTGATTACACCATCAGATGTCACAGTTACTACTTTTGTATTACTGCTTTCATAGCAGAGATTTCTGTGGTGTTTGATTTTTTTGTCTTTCTTTATTTCTATAGCTGTAATCTGAGCAGTTTTACCTTTCTTTAAGGTTACTTCTGTATCATTCTTCTTATTTCCAATCTTTATAATGGAAACAGCTTTGGCTACGCCGTATTTTCCATCCTTAGTTATTGAATGTACTGCTACGGAGGTACCTGTGATTACTTTCTTTCCATCCACCATCTTGTAAGCCTTTACAATGTACTTGTAGTAAGTTGCTTTTTTCAGCTTAGTGGCGTACAAATCAGAACTTCTGAATCAGCGGATGTTCCGGTAGTACATCTTGGTGAAGTTCAGGAATTTCTGCATATTGTCACTGATATATTTCCCCTTTTTCCATATCATTCCGATCTTTATGCGGATGGGTGGACTGAGGGGAATTCCTTTTATGCCAGAAGAGGCAAATCTGTCGGTCATGCTGGAATAGAGAAAGCTGCCATATTTACAGGTCTTTACCAACTGCAAAATCGTATAAATCTGGCTGCTGCGCATGACGATGTCCGGGACGTAACCGTCCATTTCGAAACGTGTTTTCAACAACTGGTTCTGTACGGAATCAGCATTGAAAAAGATTAAAGATTCTTTAGACATTTCTTTTGTGGTCACAACTTCTTTGTCTGCCAGTCGGTGGTCATCACTTACACAAAAAACAACCTGGTCGTTGGCAAGGAGAGCCTTGTTAAACTTATCAATATTATACTGTTCCATATTTACCAGAGCCAGATCCAGAGTGTCGTCCTGTACCAGATTGCAGGCACGGACAGAGCCATATTCCTCCAGAACAACAGCGATTTCCGGATATTGGTCATGAAATGCGATGAGAAGCTCAGGGAAAAAGACGGTGCTCAGCATAGGCGGAATTCCGATACGAAGAGGGGGTTTTACTCTCGCCATACTGGAGTAATCTGCCTGAAGCTCGGTGCAGTACTGAAGAATGTAGGTAGCTTTGTTATAAAGCTCTTCGCCTTCCTGGGTAAGGATTAGACTGTTTCCTTTCCTATAGAAGAGACTGATACCGAATTCGATTTCCAGGTCACGGATGGCCACGGACACAGTGGGTTGAGTAACGTATAATTCCTCGGCTGCCTTTGTGATACTGTGGCAGCGGCTGGCTGTGCAAAAGTAACGGAGTTGGTTAAGTGTCATAAGTAATTTCCTCTAAGTTCGTTGTAATGTGTCGAAATATGTCATTTCTATAGCAAGTATAGTATTTTCTGAAACTGCTTTAAGTTATCTTCAAATAAAAAATACCATATACCTATCATAATTTCCATATTTATTTCTAAAGTTTTTTTTAATGTAGTAATATTGCATAAAAAAACCTGCTAAAATTGAGATTATAAAAATTTTTTATGGGGATATGCAATCCATTAATTTGTTTTTTTATACGTGCATGATTTATAATAAACTCATCAAAGGAAACGTGCACGGCCGGTACCTTTCAAGAGAGATTAATAAAAAAAAGACGGATAAGTAAGACAAAAGCGAAGAGCAAAATAAAAAATGAAATCACAGAAAAAAGTGAAAGGAGATCAATAAAATGTCTCAACAAACAATCACACTGTTATTTCTTGTGTTTACGATCATTAGTTTCATCCTCGAAAAGATACCACTTGGGCTTACAGCTTCGATCTGTGCAATCGGATTGACACTCACCGGAGTAGTGGATGTATCTACAACGTTTTCACAGTATGTAAACAGTAACGTAATCCTTTGTGTCGGCATGTTTGTAGTAGGTCAGGCACTATTTGAAACAGGAATGGCAAATAAAATCGGAGGTCTGGTCACCAGATTTGCCAGAACAGAAAGAACATTGATTATTGCAATCATGGTAATCGTAGGTGTGATGTCCGGATTCTTATCAAACACAGGTACAGCAGCAGTGCTGATCCCTGTAGTCTGTGGAATCGCTGATGAATCCGGCTATTCAAGAAGCCGCCTTTTGATGCCACTGGTATTTGCAGCAGCGCTTGGCGGGAATCTTTCCATCATCGGTGCACCCGGAAACCTGATGGGTGTAAACGCACTTCAGGAAATGGGGCTTTCCACAAGCTTTTTCATGTATGCACCGGTGGGAGTCCCGATGCTTCTGGTAGGAATTATCTACTTCGTTTTCATTGGATACAGATTTCTTCCGGATGGAAAGGGGCTGTAGGGGCAACTGTTGAAAAACAGAAAGATTTCAGTGATGTACCGAAATGGAAACAGACTGTTTCACTGGTAGTTCTGATACTTGTGATTCTTGCAATGATTTTTGAGAAACAGATCGGAGTCAGCATTGAGATTTCTGCATGCATCGGAGCAATCATTCTGGTGCTGGTTGGAGTTCTTTCAGAAAAAGAAGCACTGGCTTCCATTGATCTGAAAGTAGTATTCCTTTTTGGAGGATCTCTTACACTTGCCAAAGCCCTGGACACAACAGGTGCCGGTGAACTGATTGCAGATAAGATCGTAGGCCTTCTGGGTGCAGACCCGAACCCGATCGTGCTTCTGTTGGTAATATTCATTGTAACCTGTGCACTGACAAACTTCATGTCAAACACAGCCACAACCGCACTGATGATTCCAATTGCAGTTTCTCTGGCAAACAACCTTGGTGCGGATCCGAGAGCTGTTGTTATCGCAACTGTTATCGCAGGCTCCTGTGCATATGCCACACCGATTGGAATGCCTGCAAACACTATGGTAGTAGGACTTGGAGGATATAAATTCAAGGATTACGTGAAATCAGGTTTACCGTTGATTCTGGTATCCTTCGTGATCTGTATGATCCTTTTGCCTGTTTTGTTCCCGTTCTATCCGTGAGAGGATAAAACATATGAGACGGAAGATTTTCCGCTTAATGTAAATGTATCAATAGAAATAAAGCAGAAAACATGCTGCTTTAGATAAATAACCCAAAATTAAAAGCCAAATAACCCTAAACCATTGAATGATCAGGAGGTAAATCATGACTAAGGAAAATGGAGTTAAAGTATTAACAGACATGGTAGCAGATTTTGTTGCCCACATTGGAAAAAAATTACCGGACGACGTAGTAACAAAACTGGAAGAGCTTGGTTCTCAGGAAAGCGCAGCACTTCCAAAAGTACTTTATGAGACAATGACTAAGAACCAGGGACTGGCTGTAGAGCTGAACCGCCCAAGCTGCCAGGACACAGGAGTTCTTCAGTTCTGGCTGAAATGCGGAACTAATTTCCCGTACATCAACGAGCTGGAAGCTCTTTTGAAAGAAGCTGTTGTACAGGCTACTTTTGCAGCACCATTAAGACATAACTCTGTAGAAACTTTCGACGAGTACAACACCAAGAAAAACGTTGGAAAAGGAACTCCGACTGTATGGTGGGACATCGTTCCAAACAGTGATAAATGTGAGATTTACGCATACATGGCAGGAGGCGGATGTACTCTTCCGGGAAAAGCAATGGTACTTATGCCAGGTGCAGGATATGAAGGCGTTACCGATTTTGTTCTTGATCAGATGACAACTTACGGACTGAATGCTTGTCCTCCGCTTCTTGTGGGTGTAGGTGTAGGAACATCTATAGAGACAGCAGCCCTCAACTCCAAGAAAGCACTTATGCGTCCGATCGGTTCTCACAATGACAATGCAAATGCAGCAAAATGGAGAAGCTTCTGGAAGACGGAATCAATGCAATCGGCCTTGGACCGCAGGGAATGGGCGGAAAATATTCTGTAATGGGTGTTAATATCGAGAATACAGCCCGTCATCCGTCTACAATCGGTGTAGCAGTAAATGTAGGCTGCTGGTCACACCGCCGTGGTCACCTGACCGTAAATTCTGACCTTACAGTAACCTGTGATACACATTCCACATGGAAATTCAACGCATAATCGGAGGGAAAAAACATGATCGAAATCAGAGGAGATAAAAAAGTTCTTATTACACCAATCAGTGAAGAAGACCTGGCTGACATCAAAATCGGTGATATTGTATGGCTGGACGGAGAGCTGATGACCTGCCGTGATGTGGCACATCGCCGTCTGGTTGAGTATGGAAGAGAACTTCCATATGATATCAAGGACAAAGCAATTTTCCACGCTGGCCCAATCGTTCGTAAAATTGAGGGAACAGAAGATGACTATGAAATGGTTTCCGTTGGACCGACAACCTCCATGCGTATGGAGAAATTTGAGTATGAATTTACTAAGCTTACAGGTGTAAGAGTAATCGTTGGAAAAGGCGGAATGGGACCGAATACAGAGCGTGCATGCAAAGAATTTGGTGCGATCCACTGTGTATTCCCGGCTGGCTGTGCAGTAGTAGCTGCAACAGAGGTTGAGAAGATCGTAGAACATCACTGGATGAGCTTGGAATGCCTGAGACCTTATGGTGCAACAAGGTAAAAGAATTTGGTCCACTGATCGTATCTATCGATGCACAGGGCCGCAACCTGTTTGAAGAAAACAAGGTTATCTTCAATGAGAGAAAAGAAGCCGCTAAGCAGGCTATTTATCCGGAAGTTAAGTTTATTAAATAATGCATTTCAGTTTTACAAAAGTAAAAACCGTACGATTTCTTCTTTATTGTTTCAAAGATAAAAAAAGATAAACATCATCTAAGGTGGCTCACAGATTTCCTCCATACATGGTCTGTGGGCTGCTTTTTTCTGTATACGAAATTCAAATAAATAGTAACTTTAATACTTTGCGTACAAATGATTATGCCACTGCTGCATTGTCTTGATTGCATTATTTTATGGAATTGCTATAGGCATTGAATTTTGGCAGGGAAAGATTATCTGAAAACTGAAAAATGAGTATAAAAAATAAATATAGGGCTGTTGCAATGACGGAAAATAAGGTATGATATCTGCAGAAGTATGATACATGTTTCCATAACCCGGGTGAAGTAAATGAAAAAGGCAATAATCTGTTGAGATATCTTCACCGGACAGACACAAAATCATTTGGAGAAAGTTATATGAAAAAGTTTAAGTTAAATGTACAGAGACACATCTGCATTTTATTATGCCTTATTTTATATATTACTGTGCTTCCCCTTCCTGTATCAGCAGAGGAAGCAAAATCCAGGACAGTCAGAGTAGGCTGGTATGAGGGAACCTATAATACCACAGGACCAGACGGTCAGAGGAGAGGCTACAGCTACGAATACCAACAGGCAGTAGCTGCGCATACCGGATGGAAATATGAATATGTGGAGGGAAGCTGGGCAGAACTGATGAGTATGCTGAAAAATGGACAGATCGATCTGCTGGGAGGCATTTCCTATACAGAGGAACGTTCCACTTCCATGCTTTTTTCGGAACTGCCTATGGGAGAGGATAAATATTACCTGTATGTGGATACCTCTAATACAGATATCTCCACTTCAGATCTGACTACATTAAATGGAAAAAGAATCGGTATGCTGCCGAATGCACTTCCTGCCGAAATGTTCCATGAGTGGGAGAAAAGTCATGGAGTGAACACGCAGCAGGTTGATATTACCGGTGCAGATGATGTTCGTCAGAAATTGAAAAATCATGAAATTGACGGATTTGTTTTAAATGAATCTCCACAGTGGGAAAGAGACGATATTTCACCAGCTATTCTGATTGGTGGCTCCTATAATTATTTTGCAGTCAGCAACGCCCGGATTTGAAAGAAGAGCTGGATCAGGTAATGCAGAAGATAGAGAGGGAGAATCCTTTTTATACAGACGATCTTTATAAAAGGTATCTCTCCGCAAATTCCCTTGAAACTCTTACGGATGAGGAGCAGAACTGGCTGGAACAGCATGGGGCGGTCCGGATTGGATATCTGAAAAATGATGTGGGTATCAGCCTTGTGGATACGGAGTCAGAGAAACCGGTAGGAATTATTAACGATTATATTAGTCTGGCTTCTGGCTGTCTGGGAGAAAAAAACATAGAATTTCAGTTGACAGGCTTTGATTCTCAGGAGGAAGAGCTGCAGGCATTAAAGGATAGCAGGATTGATATGATTTTTCATATGAATCAGAATCCATATGAAGCTGAGCAAAACGATGTTATATTGTCAAATACTGTTTTTGAAGTCAATGTTGCAGTACTCACCGGTGTTAAGAAGTTTGATGAAAATAAAGAGAATACAGTAGCAGTGAGCAGGAATAACCTGCTGGGGAAGTGGTATATTTCTTTTAACTATCCTTTCTGGAAAATAAAGGAATATGACTCATCTGCTGAGGCCGATAAAGCAGTTCAAAGTGGAGAGGCGGACTGCTTTGTTGCGAAGGCAGGACAGTCATTAAAGACACTGGAGGACAGCAAAATGCGCAGTATTTTTCTTACGAAATCCGGCGCTTCCTGCTTTGCGGTCACCAGGGAAAACACAACATTAATGAATATCCTGAACAAAACCATTCAGACTCTGCCTGCTTCCAGACTTTCCAGTCAGTTTTGCGTATATGAAAACGCACCTGGCAAGGTTACTCTGGCAGAATACATAAAGGATAATCTGCGGGTAGTTTCCATTTGGTTTGTAAGTGTGGTCTTGATTATTGTGTGGATTATAGTTTATCTGCTGATACAAGCGAGAAAAGCCCAGATTCAGGCAGAAAAGGCCAATGCCGCCAAATCAGATTTCCTTTTCAATATGTCTCACGATATCCGGACACCCATGAATGCCCTGCTGGGATACAGTGAGCTGATAAAAAGGGAACTGACTGATCCGAAACTTCTGGATTATCAGGAGAAGATGGAACAGTCCGGAAATCTGCTTCTGTCTATTATCAATAATGTGCTGGACATGGCCGGATCGAAAGCGGTAAGGTGGAACTGGATGAAGATTATGTGAAGATCAGAGATATTTATCAGGGAATTTACAAAATTTTCCAGGCGGAAGCGGAGAAAAAAGGTATTCACCTTAAGATGGAATACGATGTCAAGCATGAGCACGTAATCTGCGATGAGACGAAGAACAGGGAAATTTTCCTCAATCTGATCAGTAATGCGGTAAAATATACAGCTTCAGGGGGAAGAGTTACCATAAGGATCACAGAGCTTGACTGTGACAGGAAAGACTATGTGCGGATACGGACTCAGGTAATTGATACAGGTATCGGAATGAGCGAAGAATTCCTTCCATCTCTCTTTGAGGCTTTTGCCAGGGAACGAAATACAACAGACGGAAAGATTGCGGGAACAGGTCTGGGAATGCCGATCATAAAGAAGTATATTGATATGATGTACGGAACTATTGAAGTAGAAAGTAAGCAGGGAGAAGGAAGTAAATTTACAGTTACCCTGGAATACAGGATTGCTGATAAGAGTTACTATGAACGGGCTACGGAAAAATCTTCAGATGTGGATGAAACAGACAGAATCAGCGGAAAACATATTTTGCTTGCCGAGGATAATGATTTGAATGCGGAAATCGCACAGTTTATCCTGGAGGATATGGGACTTATGGTTGATCGTGTTGAGGATGGAGTTCAGTGTGTGTCAAGGATAGAACAGAAACCAGCAGGCACCTATGACCTGATCCTTATGGATATCCAGATGCCGAACATGGACGGCTACAGGGCAACTGAGATGATTCGCGGACTGTCAGATAAAGACAAAGCCACTATTCCAATCATTGCCATGACAGCCAATGCCTTTGAGGAAGACAGAAAAAAGGCACTGGCAAAAGGAATGAACGGACATATTGCAAAACCTGTTGATGCAGAAAAAGTTGAGAAGACTATTTGTTCGGTTTTAGGCAGCCAGAGCGAACAGTAACGCGATACGTATTACTGTTCGCTCCGTTCGCAGTAACGTAGCCAAAATTCATTCCAGATAGCCTGCGGCAATGGAATTTTGCTTGTATGTCTCGGGATTTTGGCATATTCATGCCAAACACCTCGCGGAATAGTAGCGTGTGAACAGTAGCGACACGTTCTAAAGTGCAGAACAGGTATTCGCTTGTTCTGTACTTTTTTATATAGGATGATATACTGAAAACATAACCATACTAAAACATATCTCAATTTTTGATAAGCGAAATTTGATTAAAACAGGAGAATATTATGGATCATTTTAAATTGCACTCCGAATACAAACCAACCGGTGACCAGCCTCAGGCAATCGAGAAACTGGTCGAAGGTTTTAAACAAGGCAACCAGTTCGAGACTTTACTGGGGGTCACAGGCTCCGGTAAGACCTTCACTATGGCGAACGTCATCGCCCAGCTTAATAAACCAACCCTCATCCTCGCCCACAACAAAACTCTCGCGGCGCAGCTTTACGGTGAGATGAAAGAATTCTTCCCTGAGAACGCAGTGGAATATTTTGTCTCCTATTATGACTACTATCAGCCGGAGGCTTATGTCCCGTCTTCAGACACCTATATTGCCAAAGACTCCTCCATCAATGACGAGATTGACAAACTCCGTCTCTCTGCCACAGCCGCAATGTCAGAGCGGAAAGACGTAGTGGTCATTTCCTCCGTTTCCTGTATCTACGGACTGGGTTCCCCTCAGGAATTCTTTGACATGATGATTTCCCTGCGTCCGGGAATGACCAAAGACAGGGATGAGGTAATCCGGGAGCTGATTGACATTCAGTACACCAGAAATGAGATGGACTTCCACCGAAGCACCTTCCGTGTCCGTGGAGATACCCTGGAAATTTTTCCTGCCAACAGCTCCGATACAGCCGTGAGAGTAGAATTTTTCGGAGATGAGATCGACCGTATTTCAGAAATTGATGTACTGACAGGAGAAATCAAATGCCAGCGTTCTCATATCAGCATCTTCCCTGCATCCCACTATGTAGTGCCAGCAGAACAGATTCAGAGAGCAGCTGTAGCAATAGAAGAAGAATTAAAAGAACGTGTAGAGTATTTCAAAAGCGAAGACAAGCTTCTGGAAGCCCAGCGAATCTCAGAACGCACCAATTCGACATTGAAATGATGAAAGAAACCGGATTCTGTTCAGGAATCGAAAATTATTCCAGACATCTGTCAGGATTAAAGCCCGGACAGCCGCCATACACACTGCTGGACTATTTTGGAGATGACTTCTTACTTATTATAGACGAATCTCATATCACAGTACCTCAGGTAGGAGGAATGTACGCCGGTGACCAGAGCCGGAAGCAGACATTGGTGGACTATGGTTTCCGTCTTCCTTCGGCAAAGGACAACCGTCCTTTAAGCTTCGAAGAATTCGAATCCAAACTGGATCAGGTCATGTTTGTATCTGCCACTCCGGGACAATATGAGTATGATCATGAACTCCTCCGTGCAGAACAGATCATCCGTCCAACCGGACTTCTGGATCCGAAAGTAGAAGTCCGCCCCATTGAAGGCCAGATCGATGATCTGATCGGAGAAGTAAACAAAGAAGTGTCAAAGAAACACAAAATCCTGATTACCACTCTCACCAAACGAATGGCAGAAGACCTGACAGAATATATGAAAGAAGTAGGAATCAGAGTCCGTTACCTCCATTCCGATATCGATACCTTAGAGCGTGCCCGCATTATTCGTGATATGCGTCTGGATGTTTTTGATGTTCTGGTAGGAATCAACCTTCTTCGAGAAGGCCTGGACATCCCGGAGATCACCCTGGTAGCAATCCTGGATGCAGACAAAGAAGGCTTCCTCCGTTCCGAAACCTCTCTCATCCAGACCATCGGACGAGCTGCCCGAAACAGTGAAGGCCATGTAATCATGTACGCAGACAACATGACCGATTCCATGCACAAAGCCATCACCGAAACCAACCGCCGCCGAACCATCCAGGAAGCCTATAACAAAGAACACGGAATCACTCCGACTACTATCAAAAAAGCAGTCCGCGACCTCATTGCCGTATCCAAAGCAGTAGCCGAAACCGAAGTCCGACTCCAGAAAGACCCAGAGTCCATGACCCGCAAAGAACTCACCAAACTCATCGCCCAGGTAGAAAAACAAATGCGCGCCGCAGCCGCAGACCTCAACTTTGAACAGGCCGCCGAACTCCGCGATAAAATGATCGACCTGAAAAAGAATCTGGATATTTTAGATAAATAGTGCTATACTGAGTCTTTTTCATCTGTGTAATCGAATTTGAAGACAAGCAAGTGATATAGTTATTCTATAGCAATTCTCTAAAATAATGTATCTTAATCCAGTCCATCAGAGTGTGAAATCCTGCGTCAGATATCTTCCTTGTCTTTCGCACTTTGCTGAACTGTCTTAAATGCATTATTTACAAGGATTGCTATAGAAGAGGCGATTCGCCTCCCAGGCGAGAGCCCCGCCTGTATAATCGTCCTGAACAGCCAGCGGGGAGAAATTATTGATATTGTGTGCATTTGCAGGATGCTTAGAGATACTTAGTCTGCAGAATCTGCGTTATGAGCCGGCTGCATCACCTGTCTGAGCGGAGTCTGAGACGGAGCGAGTTTGACAAGCCGGCTCATGCCTTTAGCAGATTTCTGCAGACTTAGTATCTCTTAGCGTCCGAAACCGCACACAATATCAATAATTTCTCCCCGCGTCCCTTTTCTATAACATAATCTTAATAACCCCTATTGTTCATAAAATAACAAAAAATTCACAAAATAATATTGACAAACCAAATCAAGAGTGCTATCTTATGAGCATAAGGTGTTAGCACTCCTAAAACATGAGTGCTAACAAACCAAAACAAAGGCAGTAAAGGAGTGGAACTTCATGGATCAGGAATTAGATGATCGTAAAAAGAAAATACTAAAAGCCATCATCAAAACCTACATGGAAACAGGCGAACCGGTGGGTTCCCGGACCATTTCCAAGTTTGCAGATTTAAATGTAAGCTCTGCCACCATCCGGAATGAGATGTCAGACCTGACAGATATGGGATATATCGTACAGCCCCACACCTCAGCCGGAAGAATTCCTTCTGATAAAGGTTATCGCCTCTACGTAGACGAGCTGATGAAAGAAAAGGAATCAGAGGTTCAGGAAATCAAGGATCTCATGATAGAGAAAACTGACAAACTGGATAAAATGTTGAAGCAGGTAGCAAAGGTACTGGCCTCCAATACCAACTATGCAACAATGATCTCTGTTCCACAGTACAGCGGAAGCAAGATTAAATTCATCCAGCTTTCCCGTGTGACACCCCTTCAGCTTGTGGCAGTAGTAGTGAGTGATAACAATGTCATCCGAAACCAGATCATCAATCTGGATGAGGAGATGGACGATCAGACAATCCTGAAATTAAATCTTCTTCTTAACACCAACTTAAATGGGGTGCCCATTCAGGATATCAACCTGGGAATGATTGCCCGCCTGAAAGAACAGGCAGGTGTACATGGCTCTGTGGTTGGCACAGTCCTTGATGCAGTGGCAGACACCATCCAGGTAGACGAAGACGATATGCAGATATATACTTCAGGAGCAACCAACATTTTCAAGTATCCGGAGCTTGCAGACACAAGCAAAGCGAGCGAGCTGATTTCAGCATTTGAAGAGAAGCAGGATCTGGTAGACCTGGTGAAAGAGAGAATGTCTGATACAGAGAACACAGGAATTCAGGTGTACATTGGTGATGAGATGCCGGTGCAGACCATGAAAGACTGCAGTGTAGTCACAGCCACTTACGAACTTGGAAAAGGAATGCATGGTACCATCGGTATCATCGGTCCCAAGCGTATGGATTATGCAAACGTAGTTGACAGCCTGAAGGCTTTGAAAGTCCAGCTGGACGAACTGATTAAGAAAGAGAGTTAGAAAGGCGGTAATAGAGAGTGTCAGAAGAAACAAAGAACACAGCTCAGGAAGAAGAGACAACAGATACTCCGGTAACAGAAGAAACTGTTGAGAATGAACCTGAAGTTGTAGAGAACGGCGAAGCAGAAACAGAGGAAATCCCGGTAGAGGACGGAGACGAGGAAGCTTCCCAGGATGACAAGAAAGACAGCAAATCAAAAACTTCTTTCTTCGGCAAGAAGAAAAGAAAAGATAAATTTGAACAGCAGATTGAAGAACTTACAGACAGGCTGAAACGAAACATGGCTGAATTCGATAACTTCCGTAAGAGAACGGAGAAAGAGAAATCCAGCATGTATATCATCGGAGCCAAGGACATAGTTGAGAAAATGCTTCCGGTTGTGGATAACTTCGAGAGAGGTCTTGCACAGGCACCTGAAGGAGATTCTTTTGCAGATGGCATGAAGATGATCTATAAACAGCTGATCACCACATTAGATGAGCTGGGCGTGAAACCGATTGAAGCAGTGGGTAAGGAATTTGATCCGAACTTCCACAATGCAGTAATGCATGTGGAGGATGAAGAAGCTGGTGAGAATATTGTGGTAGAAGAATTCCAGAAGGGTTACACCTACAAGGATTTCGTAGTCCGCCACAGTATGGTAAAAGTAGCCAACTAATTTACATGAAAATATAGAATATATCAAATCTAGTTGAAAATAAACAGGAGGAACAAGATTATGGGAAAAATCATTGGTATTGACTTAGGTACAACAAACAGCTGTGTAGCCGTAATGGAAGGCGGACAGCCAACAGTTATCGCTAATACAGAAGGCGCAAGAACAACACCATCAGTTGTCGCTTTCACAAAAACAGGAGAACGTCTTGTAGGTGAACCTGCAAAACGTCAGGCAGTAACAAACGCAGAGAGAACAATCTCTTCCATTAAAAGAGAGATGGGTACTGACTATCGTGTAACAATCGACGACAAGAAATATTCTCCACAGGAAATTTCCGCTATGATTCTTCAGAAACTGAAAAAAGATGCAGAAGGATACCTTGGTGAGAAAGTTACAGAAGCAGTTATCACAGTTCCTGCATATTTCAATGATGCTCAGCGTCAGGCAACAAAAGATGCCGGTAAAATCGCAGGTCTTGATGTAAAACGTATCATCAACGAGCCAACTGCAGCAGCTCTTGCATATGGTCTTGACAATGAAAAAGAACAGAAGATCATGGTATACGATTTAGGTGGCGGTACATTCGATGTATCTGTGATCGAAATCGGTGACGGCGTTATCGAAGTACTTTCCACAGCAGGTAACAACCGTCTTGGTGGTGATGACTTCGACCAGAAAGTTACAGATTACATGCTTGCAGAGTTTAAGAAAGCAGAAGGCGTAGACTTAAGCAATGATAAGATGGCACTTCAGAGATTAAAAGAAGCTGCAGAGAAAGCAAAGAAAGAGCTTTCTTCCGCAACAACTACAAACATCAATCTGCCATTCATCACAGCTACAGCAGAAGGCCCGAAACACTTCGATATGAACCTTACAAGAGCTAAATTCGATGAATTAACACATGACTTAGTAGAAATGACAGCAGAACCGGTACGTCGTGCACTTTCAGATGCAGGTATCACAGCATCTGAACTTGGCCAGGTACTTCTGGTTGGTGGATCTTCCCGTATCCCGGCTGTTCAGGATAAAGTAAGACAGTTAACAGGCAAAGAGCCAAGCAAGAACCTGAACCCGGATGAGTGTGTAGCACTTGGTGCTTCTATCCAGGGTGGTAAACTTGCAGGTGATGCAGGTGCAGGTGATATCCTTCTTCTGGATGTTACTCCACTGTCACTGTCCATCGAGACAATGGGTGGTATTGCAACAAGACTGATTGAGAGAAATACTACAATTCCTACAAGAAAGAGCCAGATTTTCTCAACAGCAGCAGACAACCAGACAGCAGTAGATATCAACGTTGTACAGGGTGAGCGTCAGTTTGCAAAAGACAACAAATCCCTTGGTCAGTTCCGTCTGGACGGAATCCCGCCAGCACGTCGTGGCGTTCCGCAGATTGAAGTTACATTTGATATCGATGCAAACGGTATCGTAAATGTATCTGCTAAGGATCTTGGAACAGGTAAAGAACAGCACATCACAATCACAGCTGGTTCTAACATGTCTGATTCCGATATCGACAAGGCAGTAAAAGAAGCTGCTGAGTTTGAAGCACAGGATAAGAAACGTAAAGAAGCAATCGATACAAGAAACAATGCTGATTCCATGGTATTCCAGGTTGAGAATGCACTGAAAGAAGCCGGAGACAAGATCGATGCTAATGATAAAGCTGCTGTAGAAGCAGACCTGAACGCACTGAAAGATTTACTGTCTCAGACTGCAAATGCAGAAGAGATGACAGATTCTCAGGTAGCAGATATCAAAGCTGCTCAGGAGAAGATGATGGAAAGTGCTCAGAAGCTTTTCGCTAAAATGTATGAGCAGACACAGCAGGCAGGCGGCCAGGCAGGACCGGACATGAATATGGGCGGCGGTGCAGCAGGCAGCACAGATGCAGGAAACAACGATGATGTTGTAGATGCTGATTACAAAGAAGTATAATGTGACATTTCTGTAAAAGCAGAGATTTGCAACGGAAATATCAATAATAACTGTTCAGTGGGAGAGTCTCTCTCACTGAATAGTTGTGTTATAAATAAAACGGGTATAGGATTAAAATCATGGCTGATAAGAGAGATTATTATGAAGTCTTAGGCGTGGACAAAAGCGCCGATGACGCAACACTTAAAAAAGCATATCGTAAGCTGGCCAAGAAGTATCACCCGGATGTAAATCCAGGAGATAAAGAGGCTGAGGCGAAATTTAAAGAGGCAACAGAGGCTTACACCATCTTAAGCGATCCGGAGAAGAGAAAACAGTATGACCAGTTTGGCCATGCGGCTTTTGAAAACGGTGGAGGAGGTGCCGGCGGCGGCTTCGGAGGTTTTGATTTTAACGGTGCTGATATGGGTGATATCTTCGGCGATATTTTCGGCGATTTATTTGGCGGCGGCAGCAGAAGTAGACGTGCCAATAATGGTCCGATGAAGGGAGCTAATCTCCGCGCACGCGTAAATATTACTTTTGAAGAAGCTGTCTTTGGCTGTGAGAAGGAACTGGAGATCGTACTGAAAGACGAGTGCACCACCTGTCATGGAACAGGTGCGAAGCCGGGTACTTCACCGGTAACCTGTCCGAAATGTCATGGAGAAGGTCAGGTTGTTTATACACAGCAGTCCATGTTTGGAATGGTGCGTAATGTACAGACTTGTCCGGATTGTCATGGATCAGGTAAGATCATCAAGGATAAATGTACTTCCTGCCGCGGAACCGGATATACATCTTCAAGAAAGAAGATTCAGGTATCTGTACCTGCAGGTATTGACAATGGTCAGAGCATCCGCATCCGTGAGAAGGGTGAACCGGGTACAAACGGAGGCCCGAGAGGCGATCTGCTTGTAGAAGTAAATGTTGCGCGTCATCCGATCTTCCAGAGACAGGATATGAATATCTTCTCTACTGCGCCTCTTACATACGCGCAGGCAGCACTGGGCGGTACTGTACGTATCAACACAGTGGATGGAGAGGTTGAATATGAAGTGAAACCCGGAACTCAGACAGACACAAGGATCCGTCTGAAGGGAAAAGGTGTACCGTCTCTGAGAAATAAGAATGTACGTGGCGATCATTATGTGACTTTCGTTGTGCAGGTTCCTACAAACCTCAACGAAGAAGCAAAAGAAGCACTGCGCAAATTCGATGAGGCGTGTGGTAACCGTCCGAAATCAAAAGATTCTGATGATTTTGAAAAACCGGAAAAGAAGAAAAAGAGTTTCATGGATAAATTAAAAGAGACTTTTGAGGATTAATTATAAAAGAAAATTAAAGAAAAGAAGGTTTACCCTCTTTTCTTTTTTTGTATAGTCGTGTATATTGAAGAGTAACGGTAAAAATCAGATGAACAGACAGGAATAAAAGTTTCCTGAGAAATGGAGAGATATTTGACAAAAACAGAGAAGATCGCAGCTTTTCGGGAGAAGTATCTCCCTGTATGGGTAATTTTGCCGCTGATAAGCATTTTTGTATTAAACTGTCTTATTTACTGGGGAAGCGGAGTACTGACAGCAGACAGATATCATTTTGATTTTACCATGTCACTGGACAGGGCAGTGCCGTTAATACCACAGTTTATCTGGATTTATATTCTGGCATTCCCTTTTTGGGCAGTGAATTATATTCTGGCTGCACAGAGAGGAAAAGATGGATTTTATCGGTTTGTGGCAACTGATCTGACTGTTCATATTACATGTTTTATTATTTTTCTGGTTTTGCCAACTACCAATGTCAGACCTGAGCTTGCAGGAACTACATGGTCCCAGCAGATGCTTAAGTTTGTTTATCTCATGGATGGTGGAAACAGTCCGTCTAACTTATTTCCGTCAATCCATTGTTATGTAAGCTGGCTGAGCTGGCGCGGAGTCAGTAAATCAGAGAATATTCCAAAATGGTATCAGCATTTTTCACTGATATTTGCAATACTGATCATTATTTCTACCCAGGTGCTTAAACAGCATTATCTGGTGGATGCCATTGCCGGAGTTGCACTGGTAGAACTGGCGTGGAGATTTTACAGCAAAGGAAACCGCCACGAGATATTCAGACATTTTTTGAAAAAATAAGTGAAGCATGCAGTCGGTGGGTAAATAAGAATTGACTGGATGTGGTGAGATGCTGCATTATGGGAATAGCTGCAGAGTAACAGAGAATGGGCCAAACATATTTTGGGATGATAATAGTTAATTATATAACATAAAGAAATGGAGATAATTACATGAAGTGGAACCGTTTTACAGTAAAAACGAAAACAGAAGCAGAAGATATCGTTATCAGCACACTTGCAGAAGTCGGCATTGAAGGCGTGGAAATTCAGGACAAACAGCCTCTGACTGAGGAAGACAAGGCTCAGATGTTTGTAGATATTATGCCGGAAGGACCTGCAGATGACGGCGTTGCCTATCTGAATTTTTATCTGGAAGAAGATGCAGACAAAGAAGCAATCCTGAAAGATGTTCGTGAAGCATTAGATGACCTGAAGAATTTTATGGACATCGGGGAAGCTACCATTGAAGAATCTCAGACAGAGGACAAGGACTGGATTAATAACTGGAAACAGTATTTCCACCAGTTCTATGTAGATGATATCCTTATCGTACCGTCATGGGAAGAAGTAAAAGCAGAGGATAAAGACAAGATGATCCTCCACATTGATCCGGGTACAGCCTTCGGTACAGGTATGCATGAGACTACTCAGCTTGTGATTCGCCAGTTAAAGAAATATGTAACACCGGATACAGAGATGCTTGACGTAGGAACCGGAAGCGGTATCCTTGGTATCGTTGCCCTGAAACTTGGTGCGAAACATGTACTGGGAACAGACCTTGATCCATGTGCAGTTCCTGCAGTTGCAGAGAATAAAGAAGCAAACCAGATCGTGGATGAAACTTTTGATATGGTGATCGGAAACATCATTGACGATAAAGCAATTCAGGATCAGGCAGGATATGAAAAATATGATATCGTAACAGCAAATATCCTTGCAGATGTTCTGATCCCTCTGACACCGGTAATTGTAAACCAGATGAAGAAAGGTGCTTACTACATTACCTCCGGTATTCTTGATGTGAAAGAAGAAGTTGTAGTGGAGGCAGTAAAAGCAGCAGGCCTGACGGTCGTAGAAGTGACACATCAGGGCGAGTGGGTTTCCGTAACAGCAAGAAAGGACTGATCCTATGCAGCGTTTTTTTGTGGAGCCTTATCAGATTGAGGAAGAGGCACACCGTATCCACATCAATGGGACGGATGTAAATCATATTAAAAACGTTCTCCGCATGAAATGTGGGGAGGATGTGTGGATCAGTGACGGAGGAGATAAAGAATACCACTGCCAGATTGAAGAACTGGGAGAGGATGAGGTTCTGCTGCATATCCTCTATGCACAGGAGCCGGAATATGAGCTGCCAAATAAGCTTTATCTTTTCCAGGGACTGCCGAAAGCAGACAAGATGGAACTGATCATCCAGAAAGCAGTAGAGTTGGGAGCTTTTTCTATAATCCCGGTAGAGACAAAGCGATGTGTGGTGAAACTGGATGTTAAGAAGGCAGCAAAGAAGGTGGTTCGCTGGCAGCAGATCGCAGAGAGTGCAGCAAAGCAGTCCAAGCGAATGCTGATCCCGGAAATCCATGAAGTAATGACCTACAAACAGGCACTGGAATTTGCGAAACAGTTAGATGTAAAACTGATCCCGTACGAACTTGCCAAAGGAATGAAAGAAACCAGAGAAATCCTCAGCGAGATTAAGCCTGGACAGTCTGTCGGTATCTTTATCGGACCGGAGGTGGATTCGAGGAAGAAGAGGTAGCAAAGGCACTGGAAGCAGGTGCCCATGCGATTACACTTGGAAGACGAATCCTCAGAACTGAGACAGCAGGACTTGCGATTCTTTCAGTTCTGATGTTCCAGTTGGAAAATGAATAATAGAAACAAGAGAGAACAAAAATGGAAGCATATTTTGATAATTCAGCCACGACTCGCTGCTTTGAAGAAGTAAAGGACATCGTGGTAAAAACAATGATGGAAGATTTCGGAAATCCATCTGCCATGCACCAGAAAGGTGTAGACGCAGAAGGGTATGTCAAAGAATCTGCCAGAACGTTGGCACAGATACTGAAAGTAACAGAAAAAGAAATCCTGTTCACTTCCGGTGGAACAGAGTCAAACAACCTGGCTCTGATCGGTGGTGCGCTTGCCAACAAACGAAGCGGTAATCACATTATCACAACTGCAGTAGAGCATGCTGCAGTCAGCCAGCCGGTAGCTTTTCTGCAGGAACAGGGATTTGAAGTGACCATTCTTCCTGTAGACGGGCATGGAGTAGTAAAACTTGACGCATTGGAGAAAGCATTAAGGCCGGATACTATTCTCGTATCTACAATGATGGTAAATAATGAGACCGGTGCGGTTATGCCTGTAGAGAAAATTGGTGCAATAATCCAGGAGAAGTGTCCGAAGGCGCTGTATCATGTAGATGCGATCCAGGCATTCGGCAAATATCGTATTTATCCGAAGAAATGGAATATCCATCTTCTGTCTGTCAGCTCACATAAGATCCATGGACCAAAAGGAGTTGGATTCCTGTACATCAACAGCAAGGCAAAAGTGCAGCCTCTGATTCTCGGCGGCGGCCAGCAGAATGGCATGCGTTCCGGAACAGACAATGTACCGGGAATCGCAGGACTTGGTGTTGCAGCGAAGATGATGTACCAGAACTTTGACGAGAAGTAGAGCATCTTTACCAGCTCAAAGAACGCATGGCAGAAGGACTTTCTAAGATTGACGATGTAGTAATCAACGGAATGCCTGTCAGAGAAGGCGCACCGCATATCTTAAGCGTCAGCTTTCTGGGAATCAGAAGCGAGGTATTGCTTCATACCTTAGAGGACAGAAACATTTACGTATCAGCAGGAAGCGCATGCTCCAGCCATAAGAGAAAACCAAGCGCAACACTTTCAGCAATGGGAATGAGCAATGCACAGATCGAGAACACTGTACGTATCAGCTTCTCAGAGGAGAATACATTCGAAGAAGTTGACTACTGCCTGGAAGTTCTGAATGAAGTACTGCCGATGCTGAAACGCTATGCACGCAGATAACAAATAATAGTTATAAGTGATATTTGGAATGGAACCTGAGATAAGCTCAGGAATATTTGAAAAGGTTGTTAATAGCATTTATATGAATTCTATTTGAAAATTACAGATATTAAATCCAGAAAATATTAATTCTAATATTATATAAAACAATTTATTATAAGCAAAATAAGAGAAGGAGAAACAAATGATATTCCACGCATTTTTAATAAAATACGCAGAAATCGCCATCAAGGGCAAGAACAGATACATCTTCGAAGATGCCCTTGTAAAGCAGATGAACATCGCCCTTTCCAAAGTAGAAGGTGAGTTTGAAGTAAAGAAAGAACAGGAAGAATCTATGTATTCTGCCCGGAGCAGTATGACTATGATGAAACTGTAGAAGCCCTGCAGCATGTATTCGGTATTGTTGGAATCTGCCCTGTAGTGATCTACGAAGATCAGGGATTCGAGCAGATGGCAAAGGACGTAGTTCCTACATGAAGAACTGCCATCCGAACTACGACGGAAGTTTCAAAGTATATACAAGAAGAGCAAAGAAATCTTATCCGATCACATCCATGGAAGTTAGTGCAGAACTCGGCGGCCGCATTCTGGATGAATTCCCGGATGCAAGTGTAGATGTACATGAACCGGATCTGACTCTCTCTGTGGAAATCAGAGACAAGATTTATGTATATTCCCAGACTATCAAGGGTGCAGGCGGAATGCCGATCGGCACAAACGGAAAAGCCATGCTTCTTCTTTCAGGCGGCATCGACAGCCCGGTAGCAGGATACATGATCGCAAAACGTGGCGTTAAAATTGATGCTGTATATTTCCACGCTCCGCCATACACCAGCGAGAGAGCAAAACAGAAAGTTGTAGATCTGGCAAAACAGGTAGCAAAATACAGTGGACCAATCCGCCTTCATGTAGTGAACTTCACAGATATCCAGCTCTATATTTACGACCAGTGTCCGCACGATGAGCTGACTATCATTATGCGTCGTTACATGATGCGTATTGCAGAGCATTTCGCAAAAGAAAGCAGATGTCTCGGTCTGATCACTGGAGAAAGCATCGGTCAGGTTGCCAGCCAGACCCTGCAGAGCCTTGCAGCAACAAACGAAGTCTGCACACTCCCTGTATACCGTCCGGTTATCGGATTCGACAAACAGGAAATCGTAGAAAGATCCTGGGAAATCGGAACCTATGAAACATCCATTCAGCCATTCGAAGACTGTTGTACTATTTTCGTGGCAAAACATCCGGTTACCAAACCAAACCTGAACGTGATCCACCGTTCTGAAACAAAACTGGAAGGAAAAATTGACGAACTCATGAAGACAGCGCTGGAGACTGTTGAGATTATTGAGATTGATTAATATCGATTACAAACATTCGGAATCTGCTGACGCTACTTCCTTATGTTTGAACTTGAAACTCTGGTATACAAAAAAAGAGGAACTGGTAAACAGTTCCTCAATGACTGCGAAAAAATTATTCTGTAACGTATTTGCCTACGATTGCCATAACGGTATCAAGAGCAGCGCCATCAGCGTGGACGTTTAAATCAATTGGTTTGGATAAATCAAGGCTGAAAATACCCATGATAGATTTTGCGTCGATTACATATCTTCCGGATACTAAATCGAAATCGCAGTCGAATTTGCTGATTTCATTAACGAACGCTTTCACTTTATCGATAGAGTTCAGTGAAATTTTAACTGTTTTCATTATGAGAACCTCCCTTAATAATAGTTATTTGCTGACCTGATTATCTGTCAGCTTACAGTTTTCATCTTAACGGCAGAGACCATAAAAGTCAAGGTGAAAACGGATAAAATTTCCAGAAAGATTTAGTGAAAATGTAGAACAGTGCTAAAATATCAGACTGTTTTGTAGAAAATGAACAATAACTAAAGCGAAAACAAAATCTATTCTGTAAGCATATAAGTTTTCGAAATGTCAGCATGTATACAAAGTCCAGACTACAGAAAATGAGTATGCAGGTATAGAATTATAAAAACAGAAAAATCAATTAGGAGGAAAGAATGGGAAAAAAAGTTGCACTTCACAACTTAGGATGTAAAGTAAACGCCTATGAAGTAGAAGCCATGCAGCAGCTTCTGGAAGAAGCGGGCTACGAGATCGTACCTTTTGAACCGGGGGCTGATGTATATTTGATTAATACCTGTACAGTAACCAACATTGCAGACCGTAAATCCAGACAGATGCTGCACAAAGCAAAGAAAATGAACCCGGATGCTATCGTGATCGCAGCCGGATGTTATGTACAGACAGATGAAGGGAAACTGGATAAAGATGAGGCTGTAGACCTGATCCTTGGAAACAATCAGAAGGGAAATATTGTCCAGGTACTCGAGGAATATGAGCAACAGCACACCAAACAGAAACATGTGCTCAAGATTAACCAGACAAAAGAATATGAAGAACTGGCAATTGATCATACAGCAGAGCATGTACGCGCATATATCAAAGTTCAGGATGGCTGTAATCAATTCTGTACTTACTGTATCATTCCTTATGCAAGAGGTCGTGTCAGAAGCCGTAAGATCGCGCATGTAATGGATGAGGTTCATGCACTTGCAGCAAAAGGATACAAGGAAGTCGTTCTGACAGGAATTCATTTAAGCTCTTATGGTGTAGATTTCCCGGCAGAAGAGAAAGAAACACTGCTTTCCCTGATCCGGGCAGTACATGAGGTAGAAGGAATCGAACGAATCCGCCTGGGCTCCTGGAACCGGGAATCATCACAGAAGAATTTGTGCAGAGCATTGCCGCATTGCCGAAAATGTGTCCGCATTTCCATCTGTCCCTGCAGAGCGGATGTGATACCACACTGGAGCGAATGAATCGCAGATACAGAAGCGCAGAATATGCAGAGAAATGCGGGCTTCTGAGAAAATATCTGGGAAATCCTGCACTTACCACAGATGTGATTGTTGGTTTTCCGATGGAAACAGAAGAAGATTTTCAGGATTCCTATGATTTCGTAGAGAGCATTCATTTTTATGAAACTCATATTTTCAAATATTCCCGCCGCCATGGAACAAAGGCTGCAGCCATGTCCGGACAGCTCACTGAAGCACAGAAAGCGGTCAGAAGTGACAAGATGCTTGCTTTAAATGAACAGCATGCGAAAGAATATGAGAAATCCATGCTCGGCGGTGAACTGAAAGTACTTCTTGAGGAAGAAGTAGAGATTAACGGAGAGCAGTGGTATATCGGCCACAGTATGGAATATATTAAAACAGCAGTGAAAAAACAGGACAACTACAGTGTGAATGACATCATTACTGTAAAAGCTGAAGAATTCCTGGAAGAACATACATTAACAGGTGAGGTTCTGGGAGTAGAATAGTTACAGTTCACTTCATTCTCAGCGGAATAGTGGTGTGTGAACAGTAACAACAGTAACGAATAATCATCAATAAATTTGCGGTTGCACAATACGTGAAATTATATTAAAATATAGAAGAAAATATGTGTATTGTATACGAAATTTGCAATACATAGCAAAGCAGAATTACTAAGAAGGCTTTGCGACAATAAATCAGGTAAGGACGTGAATAAAATGGCAGAGAACAATCTGGGTAATACCCAATATTTCAGAACAAAACCAGACCAGGAGCTTCAGGTAAAAGAAGTTCTGGATCTCGTTTACACAGCAATGGATGAGAAAGGATACAATCCGGTCAATCAGATCGTTGGATATATTATGTCCGGAGATCCTACTTATATTACCAGTCACAAGGGCGCAAGAAGCATGATCATGAAAGTAGAGCGCGACGAACTGGTAGAGGAACTTTTAAACGAGTATATTAAGAACAAATCCTGGGAACGCTGATATGAGGATTCTGGGATTAGATTATGGATCAAAAACAGTTGGTGCAGCATCAGTGATCCGCTGGGGATCACGCTCAGGGTGTAGAGACGATCTGGCGTAAACAGGAGAACCACCTGCGCCAGACACTTGCCCGTATTGAAGAACTTGTTTCGGAATATCACGTGGAGAAGATCGTGCTTGGATATCCGAAGAACATGAACAATACGATTGGAGAACGTGCCCAAAAATCACTGGAATTTAAAGAAATGCTGGAGAGACGTACAGGTCTTGAAGTGATCATGTGGGACGAGCGTCTGACAACAGTAGAAGCCAATCGTACTTTAATGGAAGCCAGTGTGCGCAGAGAGAACCGCAAGCAGTATCTGGATCAGCTGGCTGCTGTTTTTATTTTGCAGGGATATCTGGATTCCCTGTCCTGTTAGGAGATTAATAAGATGGAGAAAATTAAATTTCAGCTTGAGGACGGAACAGAAGCGGAGTTTTATGTAGAGGAGCAGACCAGGATCGGAGGAGTTGCATATCTTCTGGTATCTGATTCTCAGGATGATGAGGCGACAGCCTATATTTTTAAAGACGTGTCAGAGGATGACAGTCAGGAAGCCTGCTATGAAATGGTCGAGGACGAGGATGAGATGCAGGCTGTTTTTAAAGTATTTGAACAAATGTTAGATGACGTAGACCTTGAAATGTAGCATGGAGGTGTAGTACTTGAGTAACGAAAATAACAACCAGTTTAATAATGAAGCGCGTGAAAATCATGACGGACAGTTCGGACATGGTCAGAAGAGGCCATACAACAGACCGAAGAATTATAAATATAAACCACAGCACAGAAACTCTTATGGAAGAAAACCAATGCAGGACCGCAAGGCTCCGGCAGATAAAGAGAAGAACGGAATACAGGTACCATTTAAGGCTGCGATAAAGAATTCTTCCCGCAGATCGAAGAAACCAACATCTAAATTAAAGATCATCCTCTGGGTGGTCTGGAGCAGATTGGAATGAATATCACAGCATTTGAATATGAAGACAGCATTGTTGTGGTAGACTGCGGTCTTGCTTTCCCGGAAGATGATATGCTCGGAATTGACCTTGTCATTCCGGACGTCACCTATTTAAAAGAGAATATTTCCAAAGTAAAAGGCTTTGTGATCACTCATGGACATGAGGACCATATCGGTGCGCTGCCGTATGTACTCAAAGATGTAAATGTCCCTGTTTATTCCACGAAGCTGACAATTGCCCTTATTGCAAATAAGCTGAAAGAGCATAATATGACCAATACTACCAAGTTAAAGGAAGTAAGGCATGGCCAGGTCATTAATCTTGGCGATTTTTCAATTGAATTTATCAAGACAAACCATAGTATCCAGGATGCATCTGCACTTGCGATCTATTCTCCGGCAGGCATCGTAGTGCATACCGGCGACTTTAAAGTAGATTATACTCCTGTATTCGGAGATGCCATTGATCTGCAGCGTTTTGCAGAGATTGGAAGAAAGGGAGTACTGGCACTGATGTGTGACAGTACTAATGCAGAGAGAACCGGATTTACCATGTCTGAACGTTCTGTGGGACATGTGTTTGATAATCTTTTCAATGAATATAAGACAAACAGAATCATTATTGCCACTTTTGCATCCAATGTAGACCGCGTACAGCAGATCATTAACACAGCTTATCGTTTCGGACGCAAGGTTGCAGTAGAGGGCCGCAGTATGGTAAATGTTATCACAACTGCAGCAGAGCTTGGATACCTTCGCATTCCGGATCAGACTCTGATTGAGATCGATCAGGTTAAGAATTACCCGGATGAACAGGTAGTGCTGATCACAACAGGAAGTCAGGGTGAATCCATGGCAGCTCTTTCCCGTATGGCTGCAAACATCCATAAGAAAATAGTGATCAAACCGAATGATACTATTATTTTCAGTTCCAATCCGATTCCGGGAAATGAGAAAGCGGTATCCAAGGTTATCAATGAGCTTTCCATGAAGGGTGCGAAGGTTATTTTCCAGGATGTCCATGTTTCCGGACATGCCTGCCAGGAAGAAATCAAGCTGATCTATTCTCTGGTAAAACCGAAATATGCAATCCCTGTTCATGGTGAATACAGACATCTGACCGCACAGAAAAATGTAGTTGAGGAACTTGGAATCCCCAAAGAGAATATCTTTGTCCTTGCATCCGGAAATATTCTGGAGCTTGACAGCCAGAGTGCACAAGTAACAGGCACTGTACACACAGGAGCAATCCTGGTAGACGGACTTGGTGTAGGAGATGTAGGAAATATCGTTCTTCGTGACCGTCAGCATCTTGCAGAAGATGGAATTATGATCGTTGTGGTTACGTTGGAACGCCACAGCAATGTGATTCTTGCAGGACCGGACATTGTTTCCAGAGGCTTCGTATATGTGAGGGAATCTGAGGATCTGATGGATGGTGCAAGAGAAGTGGTAGAGAATGCACTGGATTCCTGTCTGGAACGTAATATTACGGACTGGGGCAAGATTAAGACAGTTGTGAAGGATGCGCTCAGTGAATTTTTATGGAAACGTACCAAGAGAAGTCCTATGATCCTGCCTATTATCATGGAGGCATAAAATGGAACCAAATACAATAGAGGAAAGTATTAAAGGGCTTCTGGAGGCTATAAAGGAGAGCCCTGAATATCTGGAATTTCAGAAGCAGAGTGATATCCTGAAAAAGAAGCCCGAACTGAAGGCACGTGTGGATACATTCAGGGCAGATAATTATAAAGTCCAGAATGAATGTGATTCCGATAATCTGTTTGAAGTTGTAGAGCAGATGGGAAAAGAATCCGCAGAGCTGCGCAGACACCCGGAAGTGAATGCGTATCTGGATGCGGAGCTTGCTTTGTGTAAAATGATGCAGAGAATCTGTATAAAACTGGGAGAAGGTATTGATATAGATGTCCCGGGAATGTGAGCAGATAAACTGTAAAAAAGTTATCCTGCTGTGAGCAGATAACTGAGCGGATGACTTTATCCGCCTGACATACAGAAAGGAAATAGCTTATGAGTGATACCAGGGAACGTGCAGGTGCAGCAGGTGTTGTTGTTGCAGGAACGTTTTTTAAGATCGTACTTTATATATGTGTGATAGTTTTACTTTTCTGGGTAGGAAAGGCTTCTTATCAGTTTGGACATGATGTCTTTAATCAGCAGGCCATGAGTCCCGGAGAAGGACAGGAAGTTACAGTGGTGATCAAGGAAGATACTTCCTTGTACAAGATTGCCAAAACTCTTCAGAAAAAAGGTCTGGTCAAGAGTGCAACGGTATTTTATGTTCAGGAGAGACTGTCTACTTATCATGGAAAGCTTCAGGCCGGAACGTATCTGTTAAGTACAGCATATACACCTAATCGTATCATGGGAATTCTGGCAGGTGATGATGAACAGGAAGGGGTAAGTGATTCGTGATAGTTGACGAGCGGATGCGTACCTATATTAATTCACTGGATATGGGAAATACACCGTTTCTTGAAGAATTGGAGCAGTATGCCATCAGGGAACGGGTGCCGATCATCCGGAGAGAAATGCAGAGCTTTATAAAAATGTTTCTGGCTGTAAACCGGCCGAAGCGTATTCTGGAGGTGGGGACAGCCATTGGCTTCTCCACACTTCTTATGTGCGAATATGGTCCTGAGGATCTTGAAATCGTAACGATCGAGAATTATGAGAAGAGAATCCCCATCGCAAAAGAGAATTTCAGGAGAGCCGGACGGGAAGCGCAGATTACTCTGCTTGAGGGAGACGCAGGACAGATATTAAAAGAACTGGAAGATTCGTTTGACATGATTTTTATGGATGCTGCAAAGGGACAGTATATCAACTGGCTTCCGGATGTGATGCGTCTTATGAAAATGGCGGTGTTCTCATCTCTGACAATGTGCTTCAGGAGGGAGATATCATAGAGTCCCATTATCTGGTAGAGCGCAGAAACAGAACCATATATAAGAGAATGCGTGAGTATCTGTATGAACTGAAACATAATCCATCCCTGATAACTTCGATCATTCCCTTGGGAGACGGAGTTACAGTCAGTGTGAAACAGGAGTGAACAATATGAGAAAAATAGAATTGCTGGTTCCGGCTAGCAGTCTTGAGGTGTTGAAGATTGCTGTTATTTTCGGAGCAGATGCAGTATATATCGGTGGAGAAGCCTTTGGACTTCGTGCCAAAGCAAAGAACTTTTCCCATGAAGATATGAAGGAAGGAATCGCTTTTGCCCATGAACATGGAGTGAAAGTTTATGTGACTGTAAATATTCTGGCCCATAATTATGATCTGCCGGGTGTGAGAGAATATCTGACAGAACTGAAAGAACTGAAGCCGGATGCACTGATCATTGCAGATCCGGGAATCTATATGTATGCAAAGGAAATATGCCCGGAAATCGAACGCCATATCAGTACACAGGCAAACAATACTAACTATGAGACATATCGTTTCTGGTATAATCTGGGAGCAAAGCGTGTGGTAACAGCCAGAGAGCTTTCGCTTGCGGAGATTAAAGAGATCAGAGAGCATATTCCGGAGGATATGGAGATTGAAACATTCATCCATGGTGCTATGTGCATTTCTTATTCCGGAAGATGTCTGCTCAGTAATTATCTGGCAGGACGTGATGCCAACCAGGGAGCCTGTACCCATCCCTGCCGTTGGAAATATTCCATTGTTGAGGAGAAACGTCCGGGAGAATATATGCCGGTATTTGAAAATGAAAGAGGAACCTATATCTTTAATTCCAAGGATCTCTGCATGATCGAGCATATGGACGATATCATTAACAGCGGAATCGACAGTCTGAAGATAGAAGGCCGTATGAAAACCGCTCTCTATGTCGCAACAGTTGCCAGAACTTACCGCAAGGCAATAGACGACTATATGGAGAGCCCTGAGAAATATCAGGCAAATATGCATGGTACCAGGAACAGATTTCCAACTGTACCTACAGACAGTTTACAACCGGATTCTTCTATGGAAAACCGGATGAGAATACACAGATTTATGATAATAATACTTATCAGAAGGAATATACGTATCTGGGATTTGCTGAGGCAGTGGATGAACGGGGTTATGCGCAGATCACTCAGAGAAATAAATTCTCTGTAGGTGAGACAATTGAAATTATGAAACCGGACGGACAGAATGTAGCTGTCACTGTGAAGGGAATTTATGATGAGGAAGGCAATTCCATGGAGAGTGCGCCTCATGCACAGCAGAAGCTGTTTATCGACCTGGGAACCGAAATCCAGGTTTACGATCTGTTAAGAAGAGCAGAGTGATTGATAAACGCAGCCAACGTTAAATTTGTTGGCTGCGTTTACTGCATTTGCGGGAAAAGGCCTCGAAGCTTTTGCAGAGCAGTTTTTTCGATCCTGGAGACATAAGAGCGGCTGATACACAGTTTTCGGGCAATTTCCCGCTGAGTTTCTTCCTCCATGCCAAAGAGCCCATATCTGCAGCAGATCACCTGATATTCCTTATCTGACAGGACTTTTTTCAGAGAGCGTAGAAGATAGTTGGTATTTTCGCGGATATAGCAGTCTTCTACAATATCTACAGGTGCACTCTCGATCACATCTAACAGATTAATCTCATTTCCTTCTTTATCTGTTCCTATGGGTTCATATAGGGACACTTCTTTTGAATGCTTTTTCTTAGCACGAAAATACATCAGCAGTTCATTGGCAATCCTGTTGTTGTGGCTCCTTTTTGTTTGGAAATAAAACTTCATCAGAATCAGTACCAATGAAGTAAAGATGAACTTCAGAACCATCCCATACTACTTTTTTGATTAACATCTTTAATGTACTTCGCTTTTCTTCAAAGCTCAGCATATCAAATACTTCTGAAAATCGATCTAATTTTTCAACAATCACATTTAATTCTGTCTGAGGAGAGAGTGACTGACTTAAAATTGTTTGCTGGTAGTCAATTTCCTGTTTTAAATGCTTAGATTTTTCAGAAAGTTCATTTATCTGTGTATTTACTAAATCAACAGCAGATCCAGTCATAGAAGCAAGATTTTGAACAAGATTGTTGATTTGTGAATCTACAGATTTCAACTGTTCTTTTAAAAGAGCTAAATTTGATTTTATAGATAACGTACTGGTTTCAGTCTGTTCATTTAAGTGTGACAGCAATTCCTGTTCCAAATATTTTTTATTTTCTGCTAAATCTTTTACTGCATTACAAACTAAAGTGTCTATTTCTCCAGGCAGGTTTTTCATCTGGCATTGATGTTGCCTGGATTTATCTTTTGTCTCGCAGAGATAGGAGAATTTTTTTAATCCCTCAGGAGTAAAATGACGATACATTTTTGGACGCATATATGCACCACAATTACCACAAAATACCAGTCCTGAAAGCAGTCCTCGAGAACTTTTGGAACTACGATAAGTTTTGCTGGCATTTTGTTGAAGAAGAGTCTGGACAGAAACCCAGTCTTTTCCAGATACAAAAGGTTCGTGTTTTCCAATAGCTACAATCCATTCCTTTATATCTTTTAGTTTTGCATGTTTGTGAGGAAGCTGTTCTGTTTTATTGTAAGCCATAATTCCATATTTTCCAGTATACATATCTTTATCAGCATATGGAGGACAGTCATGTTGTACAAAATAATTCCATGCATCTTGATCTGCACTCATATACACGGGATTAGTCAGGATAGCACGAATGGAAGAAAGAGAGTAGTAGTGATTAGTTTTAGTTTTTATTTCAGCAAGACGTAAAGAAGTTTCAATTTTGGAGAGAGAATGGTATTTAAGATAATCGTGAAAAATTTTCTGAACAATTTCTTTTTCTTGTGGAATTGTTTCAAGATAACACATGGTTCGTTCACGGTCAAAGATATCATGTTGATAAGTGATACGTGTACTTTTATAACCCATTGGAGTTGTACCACCTAGCCAACGTCCTGTTTTCGCCAGTCCTTCTTTATTGTCTCGTATACGTTCTGCCAGAATGTTTCTTTCAAATTCAGCAAATACAGTTACAAGCATAATGACTGCTTTTCCGGTAGCGGTTGTAGTATCGAAATCATCACTGACAGATACAAATTCTATTTTCATTTTATTTAGTTCATCAAAGGCAGCAGAGAAGTCAGAAATACTTCTGCTGAAACGGTCTAATTTGTAGCATACAACAGCTTTTATATTCTTTGATTTGGAGTGACATAAATCCATCATTTTTTGAAATTCAGGACGTTCCATATTTCCACCTGAAAACCCCTCATCTTTAAATATCCATATCTGTTCATCTGATATGGGTGAGTCTTTTGTCATTCGGTGAATTTTTTCTACACAACGATCAATTTGGTTTTGAATACTTTCACCTTTACCAGTAAATTTTGATTTTCTTGCATAGACAATGTATATAGGTTTAGATTCGTTGGATTGAGTTTGTTTTTGAGCCATATGATTCCTCCTAAAGAAAAATTTGCTTTATACAAAAGGATTCCTTTTTCAATATTATAAATGTGAGAAATTCAAATTGCAAAAAGTTTTTATCAAATTAGGGGGTAAGAGACGTGCATTACTCAAGAAAATATGACAGTATGGAAAAATTATTGAGTCTTATCGTGATAAAGGATGTCTGAGACTTCACAATCTAAAATAAAGCATAAAGTATCAAGGGTCTTAGTAGTAATGGGAAGACCTTTTTTCATACGATATAAAGTATTGGCAGATATACCCTCTTTGTATATCAGAGAGTATTCAGTGATATTTTTCTTTAGAAGAGTTTCATAGAAAGGTTTGTATGAAATCATGCGCTAACTCCTTTTTATTATCACATGGTAACATACTTAATTTGTTGACTATACTTAATATATTGAGTATAATAAAAGAAGAAAAGCAGGGAAAAGAAAGATACCTTTGCATATGAGAGAGGAAAGTGATATGTTATCAATTAGAAAGCCCGAAATTTATTAAAAACCAATTATGATTTGAAAAAAGCATGGATGTTGTATTCGTCCGTTTAAGCGGTTTTATTATTAAAGCGGAAAGGGCTTCGGAAAAGTAATCAGAAAGGGTCTACAGGAGGATAAGAAACCTATAGAGCTAAATGCAACGAAAAGGAGAGGAAAAAACTATGATCAAAAAAGCATTTGCTATTGGTTTGGCATTAACAATGTCCGTTACTTCACCTATGCCTGTTATGGCTGATGAAAATATGGAAACACAAGAGAGTGTGTTTGATGACAGTGGAGATATGGACAGTATTGAGGAAGAAAATAGTTCAGAGGAACAGAACGGTGTAAATGAATTTAGTTCTGGTGATGTAAACAATGAAGTTGAACAGGATGAACAGACAGATTCTGAGCAAGAATGGTCAAGTGGAGCAGAAGAAGACACATTTTCAGCAACAAGTGATGTGTCAGACTTTGATTATTCAATAGATGGTGTGACTGGTACAGCTACTATCAAAGGTTATAATGGAACTGATTCTGTGGTTTATATTCCTCAAACGGTAGAAGGATATACAGTAACTAGTGTTGGTGGTTTCAAAGGAAATAGCACTGTTACAAAAGTTATTGTTCCAGATGGAGTAACGGAAATACAGAAGTACTGTTTTTATAATTGCGTGAATCTAGAAGAAGTTGATTTACCAGATTCGATTACAAGTTTGGGTGATAACTGTTTTTCAGACTGTATAAATTTGTCTAAGATAAATATTCCCCGTGGATTAAAAGAAATGGGATATAGTGTATTTTATAATACTCCTTCTTTAACTTCAGCGTTAACTATTCCGGAAGGTGTGGAGAAAATTCAAGAAAGTACATTTGAAAGATGTGGTGTAGAGGAAATAAATCTTCCTAATAGTCTTACGTTCATAGGAAATAATGCTTTTTGCAAATCCGGCTTAAAAAGCATTGTTATTCCGAAAAAGGTAAGCAGAGATAGCGGGTGGGATTTGCTTCAGGGTTGTAAAAATCTTAATTTAGTAGATATTAGAGGGGACATTTATATTTCAGATGGATTGTTTGAAGATTGTCCAAATTTAAAATCAGTAATTTGTAGAAATAAAGATATAATTTTCTTTGATTCTGTAAGCTGGACTACACTTGTACCAAGTCAAACATGTATATATGGATATTCAGATTCAAATGCATATAAATATGCAAAAGAAAACGGAAACTCATTTATGGCAATAGATGTTCCTACAAATGTAAAATGTAATAAAACAGATGCAACTACTGTGAAGCTGACATGGAATTCTATAAGTAAAAGTGCACAGTATAAAATATACCGTTCAATGTCTGAAAATGGACAATATTCTGTAATAAGTACAACTAAAGATACACAATATGTTGATAGTGGATTAGATAAGAATTCTAAATACTATTATAAAATTTGTGCGACCTACAATACAGGAAGTACTGATATTGATGGAATAGAATCTGCAATTGTTGTTGGAAATTTGAACGGAAAGCCGGATGCACCTAAAATAAAAAGTGTCGGTTCATGGGGAAGTAATACAATTAAAGTAACATGGAAAAAGGTATCAGGAGCAGTTGGCTATCGGATTTATCGAAAAACGTCTGCAAATGGCAAATTTAAAATATTAACTACAGTAAAAAATGTTTCTTCTTATATTGATAAAAAAGCTGTTGGAGGTAAAACATATTTCTATACAGTACAGGCATATACAAAAGATGGAAGTAAAACTGTTTGGGGAGATTATGATACAAAGGGTGTTTCTGGATATGCGTCAAGACAACCAAGCGAATTAGGAATATCAGCAGGAAGGCAGTATTCATCATTTGATGTTACTGGTGATGGCATAAATGATAAGTTTTATGCTAAATGGTCGTTTTCAGGAAGAAATTCTATTTTGACATTTTATATAAATGGTAAGAAATCTGGTACAGTCAAAGTTTATAATAGCTTAGATGAAACTATTGCTGAGGGAAGATATGAATTAGAGTTATGTACATTAAGTAGTGATACGAAGAATGTATTTCTTTCAGTAAAATATCAGGCTGGTACAAATGATGTTCAATTAATGCATAAGCTTTATAAATGTAAAACTGGAAAAATGAGTAAAGTATTTGATGTCCAGAAAACGTTGAAGATTGCTTCTATGCAGTCTTCTGGTATTGGAAAAATATATTCTAATGGAATTACATTTCTTGCAAGTGGAATAGGAAGGAATAATACACGAAGAAATGAACAATGGATTTATGCAATGAACAATGGAAAATTTAAATTAGCTAAAAAACAAATTTTCAGCTAAAAATAAATGATTATTAAAGAGCTCTTATACTTCGGTATAGGGGCTTTTTTCTTTTAAGCGAAGAACCTTACGAAAAACAAAATAAAAGTCAAGGGAGGGACGTATAGCATGTTTTAACAGAGAACAGGATTGTTATTTGACAAAGCTTTTAGTGTTTTATGAGTTTTTAATTACATAATGGATTACTTAGTTGTAAGATGGATTGATTATACTATTTGTCTCCTAAAGTTGCTGTAATAATCAAGATAAGTATAAGTAAAGAAGATTTCTGTACGAAGTATGGAAGTCTTTTTTGTTTTTATAAGGAATTTATTTATATTCTTGATTATTTTTGCAACTAAGGGCGAAAAAATTAAGAAAGTTGAAGAAATGAGGAGTTTTTTGGGACTCAGAAACGAGTTAAATATATAATTCGATGAAGGTATAAACCTCACGGATTAAATAATCCTAAAGGGGGTCTAACATTATGGACCTGAAAACATGTAACAACAAAGTTTATAAGCAAATTGTAGAAAGGAGAGTACCCCAAGAAGCTCTTACTAAAGTGTATACCATGCCTGGTTATATCGAAGCGTACACCAATGAAGGAAGAAAGAAAAGTAAGATAAGCAGTTATAGAAAACTTCCTAAAGGAAAGTACGTCAATCTTGAAACTGGTGAGATTTGTGAGTCTAAACAAGGTGAAGCCAGATTCAGAAGTCATATGAATGAAGCCTATCGTAATTTAAGAAGACTTATCAACTATTACTTTCTGGGAGAACCAAATGAGGTTCATATTACGTTGACTTTAGCAGAAGAGTATAAGAATCTCCCTATCAAAGAAATCAATGAACACTTCAAACGTTTCTGGAAAAGCTTCGTTTATCGTTATCCGGAAAGTGAATACATTGTAATCAGGGAGATAAGTCCAAAAGGAAGATGGCATTATCATTTACTGGTAAAGAATGCTTCAGTAACCGAATTTGAACCAGAAGCCGATTTTGTACAGAAGAAATGGAAACTGGGACTGATTCATATTAACCATATTACTAATAATGACAACATAGGTGCTTACTTTACAGTGTTTGATAACAATATCCCATGGCTTACTGAACGTGATGGTAAAAGTAAAGGAAATATCAAAAGGAAATACATAAAAGAATTTCCTAAATCTGTACACCTGTTTGATAAAAGCAGAGGATTGAAACATCCTCAGCCAGAAGAAATGACACATGAAGAATTTGAGAACAGAGTAAAAGGCTTAACTCCAACATTCTCAAGAGCATATGCAGTAATTGTTGAAGCTGATGACGGGAATATACCTGTAAATTATCTCTACTACGAAGAATATAACCTTCGGAGAAATAAATAATAAAACTTCTTAATTGCTGACAGTGTTATTTGAGATAAGTGGTCATGGTTAGTTGATCGTTTATTATCAAATAAAATGGCATGAGAGACAAGCTGTATGTAATAAGGTTAACTGATCATGTATCACGGATAGGAGAGCTTATGAAAATTGGCATTATCATACATTTACCATCCACTGATACCGGAAGAACTCAATTAGAAAATAAAGTTTCTGAGATACATGCAGACTGTATTGAAAAATACATGAACAACATGGACTATTCAGAAAAGGAAAAAGAAACCTCATAGAACAAATGATACATAGAAAAGGAGATAAGACTTATGAGAATTGAAAGTGAAAAAATGGAAAACGAAAAAATGGAAAACACAAAAATGGAGGATGAAAGAATGGAACAATACAGCATTATTGGAAAAGAAGATCTTATTGGAATGTTAAAAGCTAATTATGAACAGATAGGGATTATCCTTTCAACATTGGAAGAATATGGATATATGAATCAGGATCGCTGGAATAGATTTAAGAGATTACAGGAGGAACTGAAAATCACTGAAAAAGAAATAGAAAAATTCTAAAAGCTCAGTATTGAAAAAGGAAGTCGGCAGTCATTATGGCTGCCGATTTTCTCATATTACTAAATTTTATCTTGAGTTCAGATGAGATTTAATAAAATCAGTTTTAAATAGCAGATGGTAAATTTTAAAAGACATGGTTTGATAGCCTTTTTCCCAACGCATAATGGTGTTGCGTTGAACATTCATAAATTCAGACAGTGTTTTTTGAGTGATATGATACGATTTTCGAAGTGTTTTCAGTTTCAAGCCTGGCTGTTCATATAGAAAGAGATTATAGTCATCGAGAAGATTAGTAACAGGAATTTTATAGTATTCAGCTATTCTTTTCATAACTTCTATATCGTAGGAAATACGGGAATCATCCTCATAATTAGCATAGGTAGCTCTGTCGATATGGACGATTTGAGCAACATCTTTTTGCAGAAGCTCATGTGTAAAGCGATAGTAACGTAATTTGTCAGCAACGGTAATTAAAGTGTCAGGTGTAGGATGGTATTCAGAAAAGCTTGAGCTTCCGATAAATTTCGATAAGTGAACACATGGAAAGTATGGATGAACAAAATTGTTTTCTGAATACCCTTTTTAGTATTACGATAGATACCGAATACGTTAGGAGCATATTTTTCATAGATAGTCCAGTCATTCAAAAAAGCCTGGTGTTTTTCAACTTCTGCACCCATAGGAGCCGTAGCACGAGGGTTGCTTTTTCTATACATCTGGCAGCATAGGTGGATAACCGGGAAGCCTTCTGGGGATTAAAGGTTGTGACAGCCTTGATCAGTCCGATGGTTCCAATAGAGATCAGATCATCTGTATCCTCACCGGTTCCCTGATATTTTTTGACCACATGTGCTACCAGCCGGAGATTATGCTCGATCAGGATATTCTTTGCCTGAGAATCACCCTCCTGATATTTTTGAAGATAATATTTTTCCTGGGATATGGACAAAGGTTTTTGAAAGGCCTTCAAATCGCTACCTCGAAGGGGGATTTCTATATAGTTTATGTCCGGGACAGGGTGTTGGTGCTTTTCCAGAAAATTTTGAGCCTTTTTACAATTATTTTACCTGTTCTGTACAATTATGTGATGGCAGAGTGTTTTTTCTCTGATATGCTTAATAAAGCTGGTGATGAACAAGGATATGATTTTCGATGCTGATGGATAGGCTGCACAGACCGAATTGAAAGATCAGAGAAAAGGAGCAGTCAGATATATGATAAAAACCTATGTAATAGATACAAATGTACTGATTCAGGCACCGTATGCAATAAAAAGGCTTTGAGCCAAAGGGAGTGAAATATTTGAAATACAAGGAAATAGCAAATAACAAAGAAATTAATGCATATCTGCAGAAAGGTAATGCAAATCTGGGACAGCTGGGTTTTACAGATCATTCAAAGGCACACTGCGTGCAGGTTGCACATCAGGCAGGAAAGATACTGAAACGGCTGGGATATTCAGAACATGAAATTGAACTTGCAAAGATTGCCGGCTATATGCATGATATTGGAAATGCCATTAACAGAACCCATCATGCAGAATATGGTGCACTGCTTGCAAATGATTTACTGAAAGAAACAGATATGTCTCTGGAAGACAGGATAACTGTAATAGCAGCCATCGGTAATCATGACGAATCAACAGGAAGCCCTGAGGATGTGGTTTCAGCGGCACTTATTATTGCAGATAAAACAGATGTAAGAAGAAGCCGTGTGCGCCAGAAAGAACAATCCGCTTACGATATCCATGACAGGGTAAATTATGCAGTTACAGATGCCAAGCTGAAGATTGCGGAAGACAGATCAGTAATTGCACTGAACCTACAGATTGATGAAAAAATCTGTTCCATGTATGATTATTTTGAGATTTTCCTTGAGCGTATGATGCTTTGCAGGAAAGCTGCGGAAATACTTGGAACAACTTTTAAGCTGACAGTAAATGGCCGTAAGGTTTTATAGAATAAATGAAAAAGATAGAGAAATTTATTGAAAGAGATGCTTGCAAAAAGGGTATCTCTTTTTGTGTTGATTTTTGCAGCGGATGTTTCAAATCTGCATTGAGAAATCAGAATAACTACAGTATAATGGATGAAGAATTTAACCGAATAAACTGCTCAGCAGTTATCAGGTGTAGAACTACGCAGCGAAGTGGATGATTTTATCTGCTTAAATACAATATAACAGGAGAAGCACATGAAAATATATTTAGCCCCGCTTGAGGGAATTACTGGATATACATACAGAAGGGCACTTTACAATTGCTTTGGAGGGTTTGACAAATATTTTATTCCTTTTATTCTTCCAAACCAGAAAGGACATCTCAGCACCAGAGAAAAGAAAGACATTATGCCTGAGAATAATGAGGGGATGTATGCTGTTCCCCAGATTTTGACAAAGAATGCAGAGGATTTTATCCAGACAGCGGAAACACTGCAGGAATACGGTTATAATGAAGTGAATCTGAACCTTGGCTGTCCGTCAAAGACTGTTGTGACAAAAGGCAGAGGTGCGGGATTTCTGGACAGACCGGATGAACTGGACAAATTCCTGGATGAGATTTTCCGTAAATGTGATATGAAGATTTCCATCAAGACTCGATTGGGTATGGATGATCCGGAAGAATTTGAAGATCTGCTGACGATTTATAATAAATATCCACTGGAAGAGTTAATTGTTCACGCAAGAGTGCAGAAAGACTATTACAAAAATACGCCACGTCTGGAAACATTTGGGGAGGCGGTGGAGCGGGCCAAGAGCCCGGTTTGCTATAACGGAGATATCGTCACAGCAGAGGACTGTACCAGATTACAGGACATGTTTCCGACCCTGGACTGCATTATGACAGGCAGAGGAACACTGAAGAATCCTGCACTTGCCAGAGAGATCCGTGGCGGTGCACCTGCGTCAAAGGAAGAAATCCGCAGATTTCATGATATGATGTACAATGAATACTGTGAAGACCTGTCCGGAGACAGAAATATCCTGTTCCGTATGAAAGAATTATGGTCTTATCTGGCACCTATGTTTACAAACAATAAAAAATATGCCAAAAAGATTAAGAAGGCTGAGAAATGTGTGGTATATGAAAATGCAGTCAGAGAATTATTTGGCTGTGAACAGTTAATTGGAGAAGTGGAAAATGCGGATATGGAAAAAAATACTGGATTATTATAACAGCTGAAAGATATAGAACTCACAGTATTTCGATAAAAAGTAACTGATTAGTATCTTTAAGGCTGCAATATTTTTTATTAAGTAAGAAGGAGAAAAAAGAATCCTATGAAATCTCATGTATTTCAGATGAAATATTTCTTAGCAGGCATCTATATTATCTGTGTTATATTTACCTGCTTTAACGCCAGGTTTTATCATACGCCTCTGGCGAAGATATCTTCAGTAACAGAAAAGGAAACAATGAGCAGAAAAGGAACCAGGGATGCAGAAGAGTATTATTATACTCAGAAAATTACAGCGCGTATATTAAACGGTACCCATAAAGGGGAAGAGATTTCTATTTCTAATGAATATACATCGTCTCAGGTTCAGAATCAGAAATATCACAAAGGAGACACGGTCCTTTTAAGCGGTTCTAGGGAAAATCCAGGGAAATCCATACGTTCCATAAAGCGTGATGGTTATCTGGCATTGCTGGCAGGTGGTCTGTTTTTTCTTCTGATCTGTATTACAGGAAAACAGGGATTCTATACGATCATATCGCTGATATTGAACACAATTATATTCGCGTTTGGATTTCAGGCTTTTATGAAAGGGGAAAATATCTTAAATATCTGCAATGTAATTGCTTTTCTTTTTTCGATAACAACTCTGATCTGTCTGAATGGAATCCACAGAAAAACATGGGCTTCTGTTATTTCAACCATATGCGTACTGTTTCTGATCATGGCATTATTTGAATTTTCTATTCAGTTTTTTGGAGATTTGGATTATTCTAATCTGGAATATCTGGGGAGTATGAGTAATTCCGCTGATATATTCTGGACAGATATTATGCTGACAGGACTTGGAGCTATCATGGATGTAGCTGTAACTATTAGTGCTGCAACAGGGGAAATTGTCCGGAAAAATCCAGATGTTTCTCTGAGAAAATTAATACATTCAGGACGGGAAATCGGATATGACATTATGGGAACCATGATAAATGTGCTGCTTTTTGTTCTGGCAAGCAGTATGATCCCTATGTTTATCCTGAAAATGAACAATGAGATCAGGTTTATAACGATCATACGATATCATATTCCATATGATATCTGTCGTTTTCTGATTGAAGTATAGGAATTGTACTGGCAATCCCTGTATCTGTTTTTATTTCTTCTATTATCATGAAACTACCATCTCTGAAAAGGAGCGACAAAAAATGATAATTTTTCTTGCACTGGTATTGATTATTTTAATGATTCTGATTGGTGGGGAGCGCGGAGCAGTTTCTCTTATGACACTGGCCGGTAATATTGTAATTCTGTTTATTTCGATTCTTCTGATGTCCATTGGTTTCCCGGCTCTGCTTCTGATATTGGCTGCAGGGGCAGGAGTCTGCTATAATTCCCTGTTTTACCAGAATGGAAACAATCCAAAGACACGGGCGGCTTTTCTGGCTACCTTGCTTGTGATGCTGCTTTTATTTATTCCGATTTATCTTATTATATGGAGATCAGGAAGCTATGGACTGAATGAGCTTCAGCTTTCAGAAGATGATTTTATGTATTATTACAGTACGGATATCCATATTAATATGCTTCATGTGGCAGTTTTTGTAACTGTTTTCAGTACTCTTGGAGCGGTTATTGATACTGCTTTATCTGTAACTTCTTCTGTATATGAAGTCTGGACACATAAAAACAGCCTGACAGCGAAAGAACTTACTTCTTCCGGCTATCAGGTTGGAAAAGAAATTATAGGAACAACTGTAAATACGCTGCTTTTTGCTTATCTAGGAGGCTCTATTCTGTTATTTGCCTATGTTCAGACACAGCAATATAACCTGGAAATTATTCTCAATTCCAAATTTCTTTTTCAGGATGTTGCAATCATGCTGTCTGGGGCGATTGCCTGCCTTTTTACAGTACCGGTATCAATCAGATGTGTGATCCGCCAGATCCATCATGCTGCATCTGAAACAGATCACAGCTGATCGGATTTGTTTTCACAGTCTTTGCAGATTCCATGAAGCATATCTCCGCTGCACTGCAGGCGGAATCCATGATCCCGGAACAGATGCGCAAAGAGAACATTAGAAGGATTGGAATTAATTCTGTTCTTTTTTTGTCCATACATTATCCTGTAAAATGGGTCGTATCTGGAGCAGTATCTTTTGATGTATTATCTATTATCAGCAGTATATAGTATCGCTTCTCGACATACATTTCTTTTGTGATGCTGTATATAAAAGGACTAACTGTCTGTGGGGAGCAGTCGTACTATATATAATCTATAATGCAGTAGGAGCAATGATTATAATTCAATGAAGTAATTTTTATGAGGTAATTTTATGTGTGAAAATGAAAAAAAGAAATATCATTCCATTGAGATGACCACAGGATCTCTCTGGAAAAATATACTTCTCTTCAGCCTTCCTCTTATGGGATCACAGGTACTGGAGGTTCTTTTTAACTTAAGCGATGTTGCCGTTGTTGGACGGTTTGCAGATTATATGGCACTAGGTGCCGTCGGCTCCACAACTTTGCTGGTTACTCTGTTTACCGGAATCCTTATCGGAATGGGTGCCGGTGTCAATGTCCGCGTAGCTCACGAACTGGGTGCCGGTAATAAAAAAGGCACAGAAGAAACAATCCATACTTCTCTTCTTTTGTGCGCAATCACAGGTCTGTTCGTCTGCGCCATCTGTCTTCTGTTTTCCGGGCGGATGCTGTCCATGATGAACACGAAGCCGGAACTTATTGATCAGGCTATTTTATATATGAAGATCTATTCCCTGGGAATGCCTGCAATGGCCGTATACAATTTCGGAAACGGCGTATTAAGTGCCATAGGCGATACGAAACGACCATTGATCTACCTTTCCATTGCAGGTGTGGTCAATGTTCTTCTGAATCTGTTTTTTGTTATTGTCTGTCATATGGCAGCCGCAGGCGTTGCAACAGCCAGCGCAATTTCTCTGTATATCTCTGCTTCTCTGGTGATGATCCATCTCCTCAGAAGAACCGATGACTGCAAAGTGTCTCTGCGCAAAATCCGTCTGCACCCCAAGGCCTGCAAAGCAGTTCTCATGCTTGGCATCCCTACAGGTCTTCAGAACGGAATCTTTGCTATTGCAAACCTGTTTGTGCAGACTGGTGTCAACTCTTTTGATGCAGTGATGGTTTCCGGAAATGCAGCTGCTGCAAATGCTGACTCCCTGATCTATAATGTCATGTTTTCTTTTTATACTGCATGTGCAAGCTTTATCGGTCAGAACTGGGGTGCCGGTAATAAAAAACGAATGCTGAAATCTTATAAGGTCAGCCTTACATATGCCTTCATCTTCGGTGCAATCTGGGTGGACTACTCCTTGTATTTGGCCCACAGTTTCTTTCTCTGTTCGCTACGGAACCAACAGTTATTGATGCTGGTATGCAGAGGATTCGTATTATGGCATTCAGCTATGCGTTTAGCTGTTTTATGGATGGCAGTATCGCCGCATCCCGAGGCATCGGAAAAAGTATTCCGCCTACCATTATCGTTATCCTGGGCTCCTGCGTATTTCGTATTGTCTGGATTTATACAGTATTTGCACATTTCCAGACGATTTCATCACTGTATCTTTTGTATATCTTCTCATGGGGAATTACAGGACTTGCAGAAACTCTGTTTTTTGTTGTAAGTTTTAACATAATATATAGCAAGAATTCTCCTTCCTCTATAGGTGGGAGATGAATTGCAAAAAAACAAAAAAGAACACTTGTTCTGCAACGCGATTCATGGTATAATAGAATCAGTCGATAAGGTAAAAGATCAAAAAAGGACTGTTTTTATGGAAAAAATAGATCACAATGCACATTCAGTATATTTGATGTATTATCATCTGATCATGGTGGTAAAATATCGAAGAAAAGTTATCAATGACCCAATTTCAGAAAGAGCAAAAGAAATATGGGAATATATTGCACCCCGATATGGAATTGTTTTGGAGGAATGGAATCATGATATTGACCATGTGCATGTAATGTTTCGTGCACAGCCTAAAACGGAACTCAGTAAATTTATCAATGCATATAAAAGTGCCAGCAGCAGGCTGCTGAAAAAAGAGTATCCGGAAATCCGGGAAAAACTTTGGAAAGAAGCATTCTGGAGTCAGAGTTTCTGCCTTTTGACGGCAGGAGGCGCACCGGTTGAAGTGATCCGTCAATACATCGAAACCCAGGGAGAGAAAAAGCATTGAACATAGCATATCGTTTCCGGATCTATCCAACAGAAGAACAGAAGATACTTCTGGGAAAAACATTTGGCTGTTGCCGTTTTCTGTATAACCAGATGCTTAATGACAAGATCCGGGAGTATAAAAAGACGAAAAAACTGTTAAAAAATACACCAGCCATGTATAAAAAGGAGTATTCATTTCTGAAAGAAGTAGATTCGCTGGCACTGGCAAATGTTTAGCTTCATTTGGAGAAAGCATATAAGAATTTTTTCCGTGATCCCAAGGTTGGATTTCCACGTTTCAAGTCAAAACATCACTCCAAAAACAGCTACACAACAAATGTAGTCAACGGAAATATTCTGGTAGAAGATAAGCGGATCCGGCTTCCCAAATTAAAATGGATCTCCATGAAAAAACACAGGGAGCCTGCAGAAAACTGCTGTCTGAAATCAGTGACAGTCAGTATGGAGCCGTCCGGAAAGTATTTTGCAAGTCTGCTGTATGAAGGATACAGCTGCGAAAACCAAGCAGCAGATGAAGATTACAGCAATGCCAAAATACTGGGGATTGATTATGCGATGCAGGGGATGGCAGTGTTTTCAGAAGAGATTGAACTTGAAAAGCAGGATTCTTCAGAAGAAATGAAAAAAGGCTGGCAAGGGAGCAGCGTAAACTGTCGAGATGTGTAAAAGAAAGCCGCAATTATGTGCGGCAGAAAAAGAAGTTGCCAGGTGCCATGAAAAAATACGAAACCAGAGAAAGGATTATCTGCATAAACTGAGCCGCAGGATCACAGACCAGTACGATATAGTCGCGGTAGAAGATATTGATATGAAAGCAATGGGCCAGTGCCTGCATTTTGGAAAAAGTGTACAGGATAATGGATACGGGATGTTCCGGAATATGCTGGATTATAAGCTTGCCTGGAAGGGAAAGAAATTAGTAAAGATAGACCGCTTTTTCCCTTCAAGCAAAAAATGCAGTAAATGCGGAAAGATAAAAAAAGAGCTGGGATTATCCGAAAGAGTATACCGCTGCACGTGTGGAAATGAGATGGACAGAGATCGAAATGCAGCGATCAATATCCGTGAAGAGGCAAGAAGGATGCTGGCAGTATAAACTGTCCATATCCGGACAATAAGTAAGAAAATACGCCCGTGTCCGGGCAAAAAGAATCGCGGGGTACGCGAGGATAGCTTGTAGATACTTGGCTCAGTAGAGTCATTGAGCAAGAAGCCCCCACTTCAAAATCTGGGATTTAAGTGGTGGGAGCATGTCACGAAAATATGGGTTGGAAAATAGTTACAGCCACTCTGTGATTTATATGCCAGGTGGATTCCACAATTGACTGGAAAGAAAATCAGCTTACAAAACGGGTGAAATCTCAATCGGAATTGACCGAGCTGAAAGCGAGGGATACTTCTTGTCCGAGGGGCAAGAAGGTGGAACTAAAAATAATTAGAACAATCGGAATTTGTAGAATTAGTAAATCTCGATTTTGGGAAATACTAGAATGTGTCTCATTATGGTTTTAATGCGGTTTGTAAGGAGAAACAATATGATTGGGTTTGTTATATGGTCACTTTTGGGAGTGTTTATAATTGGATTAGGAATAAAAGATATGTTTTCTAAGAATCCCGTTGGATTCTGGGCTAATACCGAAACAATAAAAGTAAAAGATGTTAAAGATTACAATCGTGCGAGCGGACTATTGTTTATAATCTATGGAATCATTTTTGTTATATTAGGAATTCCGCTGTTAGATGGTCAAAATACACCATACGTTCTGTTGTCGGTTATTGGTGTGATGGTGGAAACAATTGTAATTATGGCTGCTTATAGTTTAGTTATCGTTAAAAAGTATGAAGAGAAGTAAATAACTTTGAAGTTGCAAGGAGGAAATTATGAAATTTATGCAAACAGAGAAAAAACAGCTATTGATCTATGTGATTATAGCATACGGAATCACATATGTAATGGGACTTCTGATGTGGTATAGCTATGGAAAAGGTCTTGATCTCAGCGCTTTTCCAAAGGCGCAGATGCTGTATCCAGCAGCAGGTGTGATGATGGCTTATTTAATTACCAAAAAAGGAGATAAAAATCTTCCAACGGCTTTTTACATATTCTTTGTAGCTCTCACGGCGGTGCTGGTTGTCTGCACGGCGGCTTCTGTTCTGGCTCCCCAAAATAGAGATCTGATGAGCATGCCATATTCTCAGTGGGCACCGATCATGAATTACGTTATAATAGGTGGCAGCGTTATTTTCTGGATTCTTCTTCTGCAATCCGGTAAAGAAAAGCGCAGATCCTATGGACTGAACAGCGAACATTGGAATATATCTATTCGTATGATCCTGTTGTTTATTGGATTATATCTTCTCAGATTTGTGATTGCCTGTGCTCTGAGCGGCCAGCTTTCTGAATTTGGCAAAATAATGGCAAATCCTACTACCTGGATCATATTTTTTACTGTTTTGGTAAACTTTTTCCTGTCAGTAGTGGCATTCTTTGGAGAAGAATACGGATGGAGATATTATCTTCAGCCTCTTCTTCAGAAAAAATTTGGACTAAAAGGCGGCGTAATCCTTTTGGGCTGTGTGTGGGCTGTATGGCATCTGCCAATAGACTTCTTCTATTACACTACGCCGGATATGGGGCTGGCGGCTCTGGCAAGCCAGTTTGTTACCTGTATTTCACTGGGGATTTTTATGGCATATACTTATATGAAAACCAGAATATCTGGGTTCCGATAATTATTCATTTTCTGAATAATAATATGGTGGTAGTTTTTTCAGGAACGTACTCTTCGGATGTACTTCAGAATCAGCAAATCCACTGGGGAGCTATTCCTGTGGCACTGGTAATGAATCTGCTGATCTATGGGTGGGTGATCTTTCTGAAGTCATTTAAGGAGAAAAAAGCATAATATTGAATTCGTTCAAATTATTTAGAACAATTTGCAGGAGTACCTGCATTTTTAGGAATAGTTATTTTAATTTCATGTATTGCAGATTGGATGATATTTGCAAAAATTGAAGTGGCATAACTTATAATAGGTTAATCATAATTGTAATCAAAAATCAATGTCCATTCTGTGGCAAATCATTAAGGGTTGTACCTATAAATAGTGAAGAATATTGTCCACACTGTGGTTGTAAAATAGAACAGGAGCATAAGAAAATTCCAGTTTGGAGAATTGAGAAAATCGTTAAGGAAAGAATCGAAGGTGGTGCAAACGAAAAAGCAGTATGGAGACTTTTCATTAACTGCCCTTTCGTTTGCATCAATTTCGATTTTTTCTGGTTGAACAAAGCGCGTCAACTCTATATGGACTTTTAATTATGACACTCTATTTATAATAGGATAGCGTGTACACATAGAAACACATAGAATTTATAATTCAGTCCTGTATTATGACACCGGAAATAAGCCTCCCTAAGGAAGCTAAAAAAATATACAGTTATGATACGTTAACAGAGCATATGTGGTTTTGGTTTTATAAAATGTTGTTCTGTAGGCAGAGGAATAATCTTACCACCACAGGAAGAACACTTGCATATATCTCTATTATAAAGAAGACGGATAATGGCAGGTGCATCCATATCTTTCAGCTTGGAAATATATTTTTTGCAACCAAGGATGTTTCTGCATAGGGTAATCTTTTTCTTCTTATTTCTGGATGAAAGAAGACCATAGTGCCTGATACGTACAAAACGTTTTGGAGGAACATGCATTAAAAATCGACGGATAAATTCCTCGC
>ENA-OQJH01000020-OQJH01000020.1-human-gut-metagenome-genome-assembly--contig:-NODE-20-length-77371-cov-7.060846_pt1 | contig 77371 bp, 88 predicted proteins | sample MGYA00242597_ERZ504763 | MGnify/ENA primary metagenome ERZ504763 (study PRJEB26092, sample SAMD00036359) | human gut metagenome | host: Homo sapiens | study: EMG produced TPA metagenomics assembly of... | reverse complement strand
CGGCGGCGTTTTTTGCTCAGCTTTACGGTACCGTAGAGCTTTTAGAGCCGGATGAGCGCGACCGCATCAAGGGTCTGATTATCAACAAATTCCGCGGGGACAAAACCATCCTGGACCCGGGCGTGTGATGCTGGAAGAAAAAACACACATCCCGGTGGTCGGCGTGGCGCCGTATCTCACATCGAAGTGGAAGACGAGGACAGTCTGACCGAGCGATTCACCAGAAAAGAGGAGATCGGTCTCATTGACCTTGCGGTCATCCGTCTCCCGCGTATTTCAAACTTCACCGATTTCAACCCGTTCGAGCGGATCGAAGGCGTATCACTCCGCTACGTAAGCTCTGTCTCCGAACTGAAAAATCCGGATATGATTCTGCTTCCTGGAACGAAAAACACGATGGAGGATCTGCTCTGGATGCGTCAGAATGGTCTGGAAGCGGCCGTACTGAAGGCGGCTGCGGCCGGAAAAGTAATTTTCGGTGTCTGCGGCGGCTTCCAGATGCTCGGAGATACGCTGAGCGATCCGCTGCATGTCGAAGCCGGCGGAACGATCAAAGGAATGGGACTCCTGCCGATGGATACCGTATTTGCCGGTGAGAAGACGAGAACCCGCGCGGAGGGCGCTTTTGGAAAAACAGAAGGCGTTCTTGCCGGGATCGAGGGAACCGGATCGAGGGCTATGAAATCCATATGGGAGAAACGGTGCGGAAAGAAGAAACAGAAGCATTCACGTTCATCGATGATCAGAACCGTGCTGATTCGGATAAGCTGGACGGTGCACAGAAAGGAAATGTGTACGGTACGTATGTGCACGGCATTTTCGACAAAGAAGAAGTTGCCGAGCGGATCGTGGAAGCACTTGCAAAGAATAAGGGAATTGCCATGGAGCAGATTCACGGTGTCGATTACCAGACATTCAAAGAGACACAGTACGATATTCTCGCAGATGCGCTGCGCGAGCATCTCGACATGAAGAAGATTTATCAAATTCTGGAAGAAGGGGCATAAAGATGAAGATAGAACTGGAGCAGGTAAGCCCGCACGAGATTGAAAAGAGAAGCTTTGAAATTATCACGGAAGAATTAAACGGAAGAACGTTTCCAGAGGATCAGGAACTGGTTGTAAAGCGGTGTATCCACACAAGTGCGGATTTTGATTATGCGGATAATCTCTGCTTTTCGGAGCATGCGGTGGCAAAAGGCATCGAGCGATCCGGGAGGGAGCCTGCATTGTGACGGATACGCAGATGGCAAGATCCGGCATCAACAAAAAGGTGCTTGCGCGCCACGGCGGTGAAGCGCTCTGCTTTATGTCAGACGAAGATGTTGCGGCAAGAGCAAAAGAAACCGGAAGCACCCGCGCGGCAGCTGCATGGAAAAAGCGGCGGAGCTGGATAAAAAGCTGATTATTGCGGTTGGAAATGCGCCGACGGCACTGGTCCGCCTCTATGAACTGATCGGGGAAGGAAAAATAAAACCGGCGCTGATCATCGGAGTTCCGGTCGGCTTTGTCAATGTGGTACAGTCCAAAGAACTGATTATGCAGACCAATATCCCGTATATCGTGGCACGCGGACGAAAAGGCGGCAGCAATATCGCGGCGTGCATCTGCAACGCACTCCTGTATATGATGGATCAGGACCGCGGATATTAAAAATAGATGAAAAAACGGAAAGCAGAAGTCTTGACAGATTTCGAATCACCGTTTATACTATGGAACATGGAAAAAGGCTTGGAAGGGAACAAGTAGACGTACAAAAACGCGGACAGAAAGCAGCCGGCAGATGAGAGGCGCATGCAGGTTCTGTACGATTCGAATACATCCCGGAGTTGCGCACCGAATAAAACGGGCGGCAGAAGAACTATGATGCACGTTTTTAGTAGGCTGCGACGTAAGAGACGAACGTTACAGCGTCAGGGTATTCAGAGGTTTTGGATACCGACAAAGGCAGCTGCCGTGAGACAGCTGTGAAGTAAGGTGGTAACACGGGAGATACGGGCTCTCGTCCTTTGAATCGGAAAGGACGGGAGTCTTTTTGTATAAAAAACTTTGGTCCCAGACGGTAACACATACCCGAAAGTCAACCGAAAAAAGGAGAAAAACAAAATGCAGATTTATGACGAACTGATCGCCAGAGGCCTTCTGGCACAGGTAACCGACGAAGATGAAATCAGAGACTGGTAAACAATGGAAAAGCAACGTTCTATATCGGATTCGACTGCACCGCAGACAGTCTGACCGCAGGTCACTTCATGGCACTGACCCTGATGAAACGGATGCAGATGGCAGGAAACAAACCGATCGCCCTGATCGGCGGCGGCACCACCATGATCGGTGACCCGTCCGGAAGAACCGATATGAGAAAAATGCTGACCCGCGAGGAGATCGACCACAACGCAGAGTGCTTCAAACGTCAGATGGAGCGTTTCATCGAGTTCGGCGAGGGAAAAGCTATGATGCTCAACAACGCAGACTGGCTGCTGAACCTGAACTATGTAGAACTGCTCCGTGAGGTAGGTGCATGCTTCAGTGTCAACAACATGCTCCGTGCAGAGTGCTACAAACAGCGTATGGAAAAAGGTCTTTCCTTCCTGGAGTTCAACTACATGATTATGCAGAGCTACGACTTCTATCACATGTTCCAGAAATACGGCTGCAATATGCAGTTCGGCGGCGATGACCAGTGGTCCAACATGCTGGGAGGAACCGAACTGATCCGCCGTAAACTTGGAAAAGATGCCTATGCAATGACCATCACCCTTCTGACCGACTCTCAGGGCAAGAAGATGGGTAAAACCGCAGGAAACGCTGTATGGCTTGACCCGAACAAGACCAGCCCGTTCGATTTCTACCAGTACTGGAGAAACGTGGACGATGCCGACGTCTTAAAATGTATCCGTATGCTGACCTTCCTGCCGCTGGAGCAGATCGACGAGATGGATTCCTGGGAAGGAAGCAAGCTGAACGAGGCAAAAGAGATCCTGGCCTATGAGCTGACCTCCATGGTACACGGCGAGGAAGAAGCAAAGAAAGCGCAGGAAGGCGCACGTGCCGTATTCTCTACCGGAAGCTCCGAGCATATGCCGACCAGTGAACTTCTGCAGAGGATTTCACGGACGATAAAATCGATATCGTAACCCTTCTTGTCAAAGCAGAGCTTGCAAAGACCAGAAACGAAGGACGCCGTGCCGTAGAGCAGGGCGGTGTATCCGTAGACGGTGAGAAAATCACAGATCCGAAATATGCCGTAGAAAAAGCACCTTCGGCGAGGACGGTATCGTTCTGAAAAAAGGAAAGAAGAATTTCAAAAAAATTTGCGTTAAATAATTAAGTGTGCTATTATAAAAGAATGGATTCCCGGAAGAAATTCCGGGACACACTGAATTATTTGGAGGACAAACAGTCATGGAAAAATATGGCGTAAACGAATTACGAAAGATGTTTCTTGAGTTCTTCGAGAGCAAAGGACATCTTGCTATGAAGAGTTTTTCGTTGATTCCACACAACGATAAAAGTCTTTTACTGATCAACTCCGGTATGGCTCCGCTGAAACCTTACTTCACAGGCGCAGAGATTCCGCCGAGAAGAAGAGTAACAACATGCCAGAAATGTATCCGCACCGGCGATATTGAAAATGTAGGAAAAACAGCCCGTCACGGCACCTTCTTTGAGATGCTCGGAAACTTTTCCTTCGGTGATTATTTCAAACACGAAGCAATCGCATGGTCCTGGGAGTTTTTAACACAGGTAGTAGGGCTCGATCCGAATCGTCTGTACCCATCCATCTATCAGGACGATGATGAAGCATTTGATATCTGGAACAAAGAGATCGGCATCCCGGCAGACCGTATTTTCCGTTTTGGAAAAGAGGACAACTTCTGGGAGCATGGCGCAGGTCCGTGCGGTCCGTGTTCTGAGATTTATTATGACCGCGGAGAAAAATACGGCTGCGGCAAACCGGGATGTACCGTTGGCTGCGAGTGTGACCGTTACATGGAAGTATGGAACAACGTATTCAGCCAGTTCAACAACGACGGCGAGGGCCACTACACCGACCTGATCCAGAAGAACATTGATACCGGTATGGGACTTGAGCGTCTGGCCGTTGTCGTACAGGATGTAGATTCCATCTTCGATGTCGACACCATTCAGGCACTCCGCAACAAAGTATGCGAAATCTCCGGAAAAGAGTATGATAAAGATCATGAGACCGATGTTTCCATCCGCCTTATCACAGACCATATCCGTTCCGCAACATTCATGATTTCCGATGGAATCATGCCGACCAACGAAGGAAGAGGCTACGTACTGCGCCGTCTGATCCGCCGTGCAGCACGTCATGGCCGTCTGCTTGGCATTGACGGACTGTTCCTTGCCCGCCTTTCCGCAAGCGTAATCGAAGGCTCCAAAGACGGATATCCGGAACTTGAAGAGAAAAAAGATTTCATCTTCAACGTTCTGAACAACGAGGAGACCCAGTTCAACAAAACCATCGACCAGGGACTTCATATCCTCTCCGAGCTCGAAGAAAAAATGCAGAGCGAAGGCAAAAAAGTTCTGGACGGACAGGATGCATTCAAACTGTACGATACCTACGGATTCCCGCTGGATCTGACCAAAGAGATCCTCGAGGAGAAGGGCTACGGCATCGACGAGGACGGTTTCCATGCAGCAATGGAAGAGCAGAGAGAGCGTGCAAGATCGAGCCGTGAAGTAACAAACTACATGGGTGCTGATGCAACCGTTTACGATGAGATCGACCCGTCCGTAACAACTGAGTTTACCGGATACGATCATCTGGAGGATACCTCCAAAGTAACCGTTCTGACGACAGAGACTGAGATTGCAGAATCTCTGATGGAAGGCCAGAAGGGAACCATTTTCGTAGAGAAAACTCCGTTCTACGCTACCATGGGCGGTCAGGAAGGCGACTGCGGTATCATCAAAGGAGCAAATGGTGTATTCGAAGTAGAAGATACCATCAAACTCCGCGGCGGAAAATACGGCCACGTCGGTGTCATGAAATCCGGTATGATTTAAACGGCGAGGAAGTTACACTTCAGGTCAACGAAGAGGCAAGAAAAAATATCGAGAAGAACCACAGCGCAACACACCTTCTGCAGAAGGCATTAAAGACTGTTCTCGGTGCACACGTAGAGCAGAAAGGTTCTCTCGTAACCCCGACCAGACTCCGTTTCGACTTTGCCCACTTCCAGGCTATGACACCGGAAGAACTGGAAAAAGTTGAGAATCTGGTAAATGAAAAGATTCAGGAGCAGATCCCGGTTGTAACCGACATCATGGATACTGAGGAAGCAAAGAAATCCGGCGCGATGGCTCTGTTCGGTGAGAAATACGGCGACAAAGTACGTGTCGTTTCCATGGGAGACTTCTCCAAAGAGCTCTGCGGCGGTACCCATGTAAAGAATACCGCTGAAATCGGACTGTTTAAACTTGTTTCTGAGGCAGGCGTCGCAGCAGGTGTCCGCAGAATCGAAGCTCTGACCGGACCGTCTGTTACTGCATACTATAAAGCACAGGAAGAGAAAATGCATGAGGCAGCAGCTCTCTTAAAGACAACACCGGCGGATCTCCTCGAGAAGATCGCTCATCTGCAGGCAGAGGCAAAAGCACTCCAGGCAGAGAATGAGTCCTTAAAGAGCAAACTGGCAAAAGAAGCGCTCGGCGATGTTATGGATAAAGTCACCGAAGTCAAAGGTGTAAAACTTCTCGCTGCATCCGTACCGGATGTCGATATGAACGGACTGCGTGACCTTGGCGACCAGCTGAAAGAAAAACTGGGAAGCGGCGTTGTTGTTCTGGCATCTGCAAAGGACGGCAAAGTAAGCCTTCTTGCCATGGTAACCGATGATGCGATGAAGAAAGGTGCACATGCCGGAAAACTGATCAAAGAAGTGGCAGCCGTTGTCGGCGGCGGCGGCGGTGGACGTCCGAACATGGCACAGGCCGGCGGAAAGAATCCGGAGAAGATCGACGAAGCAGTTGCAAAAGCTGCCGAGGTACTGGAAGGCCAGATCGCATAACAATAAGCAGGAAAAACAGCACAAAATCCTGCCGCCTGCAGGGCAGAAAAAGGAGCCAGGCAGGCGGCAGGGAAAAATTTGCAAAAAAATGAAAAAACTTGTTGACGTACGAGATTTTTCTGGTATAATAAGAACAGTGCAAAAAATACCCATACAGTTGTATTATGCACAATCTACAACTGGAGGGAGGTTAGGTGTGAGACTATGTCAAATGTAATCGTTAAAGAAAACGAAACGTTGGACAGCGCTTTACGCAGATTTAAGCGTAGCTGTGCAAAAGCTGGCATTCAGCAGGAGATTCGTAAAAGAGAGCATTACGAGAAACCAAGTGTTCGTCGTAAAAAGAAATCTGAAGCTGCCAGAAAACGTAAGTATAATTAATGTGCAAAAATCCCCGGCGATCTGTTTTGCCGGGGATTTTTATACTTGTAACTTAAAGTCGCAGGTTTTGACAAAACAGCAAGGCGGTGACAAATGAGAATTTGTACAAAATAGCAAACAAGCTGTTTCGTATCGTGAAAAAGATTCTGAAGCTGCTTACCAGCCGTATGGTCATTATCGGTGTTGCACTTCTTCTGGAATTTTGCTGGCTGGCCGGAATTGTGATGCAGCTAAATGAAAAATCTGTCTACATCAACTATGCGGTCACGATTCTTTCCCTGATTGCAGTGCTTTCGATTATCAATAATCCGAAAATGAATCCCGGCTACAAACTGATGTGGGCAGTCTGTATCCTGGCGCTTCCGGTAACCGGAATCTGCCTGTACGGCATTCTCGGCCATTCCAGTGTGGCAAGAAAATTCCGTACACATTACGATACAGTTCTGCTTTCGCAGGGAGGCGTTCTTGGAGAGGAAGAAGAGACGCGTAAAAAGCTCGAGGAAGAAAATATCCTGGCAGCGGGGCAGTCTTCCTATCTGACCAATTATGCGCATTATCCTGTTTATGAAAATACAGAAACAGAGTATTACCCGCTGGGAGATGTATGGTTTGAGCACTTTATTGAGGAACTCAAAAAGGCAGAACACTACATTTTTATGGAATATTTCATCATCAGCGAGGGGTATCTGTGGGATACGGTGCTGGAGATTCTGAAGGAAAAGCGGCCGCCGGTGTGGATGTGCGGCTGATTTACGATGATTTCGGCTGCGTGACGACACTGCCGTATCAGTATTATAAATCGCTGCAGCAGATGGGCATCAAGTGTGCGGCGTTCAATCAGTTCCGACCGGTGCTGAATGTCATTTTAAATAACCGTGACCACCGGAAAATTGCCGTGATCGACGGTCATACGGCTTTCACGGGCGGCATTAATCTTGCGGACGAATACATTAACCGCAAGGAGCGGTTCGGCCACTGGAAGGATTCCGGAATCTGTCTGCATGGTGAGGCGGTATGGAGTTTTACGGTGATGTTTCTGCAGATGTGGAGCACAATCACCGGTATGGAATGCGATTTCGAATCATACCGGCCGGAAATCTATCACGAGGAAGCGTTTAAAAAAGACGGTTTTGTGCAGCCGTACGGCGATTCCCCGCTGGATGGAGAGACAGTAGGCGAGCATGTTTATCTGAACATTATTTCACAGGCGAAAAAATATCTTTATATTTTTACCCCGTATCTGATTCCGGACAACGAGACGCTGACCGCTCTCTGCATGGCGGCAAAGCGCGGAGTCGATGTGCGGATTGTAACGCCGGGCATCCCGGATAAGAAGATTGTCTATATTCTGACGCAGGCCAATTACGAGATCCTGCTGGAATCCGGCGTTCAGATTTACCAGTATACGCCAGGCTTTATCCATTCCAAGAGCTTTGTCTGTGATGATGAAGTTGCGACGGTCGGAACGATCAACATGGATTACCGGAGCATGTACCTGCATTTTGAGTGCGGTGTCTGGATGTACGGCAGCAGTGCGGTTGCCCAGGTAAAAGAGGATGCGCTGATCACGTTTGAACAGTGTGAGCAGATCAATATGGACTACTGCCGAAAGAAAAATTTTGCAGTCCGTGCACTCCGCGGTGCGCTGAAGTTTCTGGCACCGCTGCTGTAAACGGAACAGACAGCATAGTTCTGCGGTCGTCTGCATAGCCTGTAGGGAAGAAAGAGCAGATGTTTCGGGGGAATATGAAGAGAAGAACACGAAATATCGTCTGGAGCCTGCTGATGATCCTGGCGCTTCTTGCAGCGCCCTTGAAAGTGACTGCGGCAGAGCAGAATGGAGAATCTTCCGACAAGCAGCAGAACGAAACAACGGAACAGAAAACAGAAGAGACGGAGGAGACAGCACCGGAGATGACAACGGACCTTGGGCTGGCTTCGCCGTCTGTTCTTTTGATGGAGGCACAGACCGGAACTGTTCTGTACGAGAAAAATGCGTCGGAACAGCGAAGCCCGGCGAGCATCACAAAAATCATGACGCTGCTGCTGATTTTTGAAGAGCTCGAAAAAGGGACGCTCCAGCTGACCGACGAAGTGACGACGAGTGCGCACGCCAGAAGTATGGGCGGGTCCCAGGTTTTTCTGGAAGAGGGCGAAAAGCAGACCGTTGAGACGATGATCAAGTGTATTGTCGTTGCTTCGGGAAACGATGCATCTGTAGCGATGGCAGAGCATATTGCGGGGACAGAAAGCGAGTTTGTCAGCCGGATGAACCAGAAAGCAAAAGAACTCGGCATGAACGACACGAAGTTTGAGGACTGCTGCGGCCTCACGGATTCCGACGGCCATTACACGACAGCGCAGATGTGGCGAAAATGTCTCGGGAGCTGATCGAGCGCTTTCCGCAGATCCTGAACTATTCCTCTATCTGGATGGAAGAGATTACGCATGTCACACAGAAGGGAAGCAAACCATTCACCCTCACCAATACAAATAAGCTGATCCGCGGCTATGAGGGCTGTGTGGGACTGAAAACAGGAAGCACCTCGAAGGCGAAGTACTGCGTCTCGGCAGTGGCGAAGAAAAATGATCTGACGATGCTGGCAGTCGTGATGGGAGCACCGGACTACAAGGTGCGGTTTGCAGATGCGGCGTCACTGTTCCAGTATGGGTTTTCGTCCTGCAGCATCTACATAGACCGGGAACGCGATCCCCTGCCGGAACTTTCGGTTGTTTACGGAAAGCAGGATACGGCAGAACTGGAATATGCGGAAGAATTCCGCTATCTTGCGACGGGCGGGACGGTGATCGGTGAAGTGGAAAAAACGATAGAACTGCCGGAAGAGGTGCAGGCCCTATCCAGAAAGGCGAGTGTGCCGGAAGAGTTGTTTACAAAGCAGACGGTGAGGAACTTGGTTCCGTTGCGATTTATATGGAGCAGACGTGGCAAGAGCCGGCATGTGGGACCTGTTCGGATGTACGATGAAACAATATTTTCTTGGGACGGCATAAAGCCGGAGTATCATGCGCGAAAAGGAGAAAAACATGGCAAAGAAAAATTACTATGCGGTAAAACAGGGAAAGGTTCCGGGCATCTACCGGACATGGGATGCGTGCAAAGCGCAGGTACACGGTTATCCTGGCGCAATTTACAAGGGATTTGAGCGTCTGGAGGAGGCAGAGGCCTTTCTGGGCGGCGGTAAAATGCCGGAACCATTGCTGCGGGAAACAATCGGAACGTATTTCGCTGCCCCGGAACGAAAGGCAGTACAGAGCACGGCAGCACCCGATCCTTCTTCTTGGGACTGGGAACACCTGATTCTGGCAGAAAAACCATGCGAAGACCCGGAATACGCCGGTGTCGGCAGGAGCGCCGTCGCATACGTGGATGGAAGCTATCAGCATGCGCTCGGAAAGTTCTCCTGCGGTGTGGTCCTCTTCCTGGACGGAAAAGAGTTGAATCTTGCAGAAGAATACAGCGACCCGGATCTCGTCTCCATGCGGAATGTGGCAGGCGAGATCAAGGGCGCAGAGCTGGCCATGGCTTACTGCCTGACACATGATATTCCGGAGCTGGCCATCTATCACGATTACCAGGGAATCGCAAGCTGGTGTACGAGAGAATGGCAGGCGAAAAAACAGGGAACCATCGATTACCGGAATTTTTACGATCTGGCATCGGCCAAAGTTGCGATCCGCTTCTGCAAAGTAAAGGGCCACACCGGCGTCACCTACAACGAAAAAGCCGATCAGCTGGCAAAACAGGCATTGGGCTTATAAACAGCAGGGAAAACGGGTTGTCATACACCGAAAAATCAAGTATAATGAACGGTATGAGAAAATTTACAACGACCTATTACAAACTTTCGTCAAATGGAAAATTTCCGGAAGGAAACGGTTTTCGTCTGGCGTTTATCAGTGATCTTCACAATATGGAGTTTGGCCCGGATAACACGGTGTTAAAGGCAGTCATCGATGAGGCGGCTCCGGATCTTGTCATCATCGGCGGGGACCAGATTGTGGCAAAGCCGGGGGAGAACCTCGACCCGGGTCTGAGTTTCGCGGAACGTCTTGCGGAGGAATACCAGGTAATCTATGGCTGCGGAAACCACGAATACCGTCTGAAGCTGTATCCGGAACAGTACGGCGATCTGTATGAAAAGCTCCGGGAGCGCCTGAAAAAGGCAGGAATCTGCTATCTGGAAAATGAGACGGCGGATCTTACCATCAGCGGCTGTCCGGTCCGGATCTACGGCTATGCCATGGACCGCACCTATTACAACCGCTTTTACCGCGGACCGCTGCCGGTTTCGGAACTGACGGACCACCTTGGAAAACCGGATCCGGCGCGCTACGGCATTCTGCTGGCGCATCACCCTGCCTACCGCAGCTCCTATGCATCATATGGAGCCGATCTGACGCTTTCCGGCCATTATCACGGCGGCGTGGTGGGCCTTGGCGCGCACCGGGGGCTTGTGACGCCGGATTTCCGCCTTTTTCGACTGCCGCGGGCTGTTCCTGACGGGCGGCACCTGCCAGATCATCAGTGCAGGAACGGGCGAACACACCATTCCGGTCCGCATCTGGAACAGAAGAGAATTGATTATTACAGATATCGGGAAACCGTAAGGGAGAACAGAGCACATGGCGATACCAGTAAAGCTTCCGGTGTTTGAAGGACCGCTGGACCTTCTTCTTCACCTGATCGATAAAAATAAAATAGATATTTACGATATCCCCATTGTAGAGATTACGGACCAGTATCTGGAATACATTCATCAGATGGAGCGGGAAGACCTCAACATCATGAGTGAGTTCATGGTCATGGCGGCGACGCTTCTGGATATCAAATGCCGCATGCTGCTTCCGAAAGAAGTGAATGAGGAAGGCGAGGAAGAGGACCCGAGAGCCGAGCTGGTGCAGCAGCTTTTAGAGTACAAAATGTACAAGTACATGTCGTACGAGCTGCGTGACCGCATGAACGAGGCGAGCCGTTCCGTGTACAAGGAACCGACGCTTCCAAGAGAAGTGCTGGAGTACAGGACGCCGGTCGACACCTCCGAGCTCCTCTCGCAGATTTCTCTCGCGAAGCTCCATACGATCTATAAAATGATTTTAAAGCGCCAGGAGGACAAGATCGACCCGATCCGAAGCAAGTTCGGAAAGATCGAAAAAGAAGAGGTCAGCCTGCCGGACAAGATGACGTATGTCGAGCAGTTTGCTGTTAAAAAACGCCGCTTCAGCTTCCGCGACCTTTTGGAATCCCAGCCGGGCAAGGTGCATGTGATTGTCACCTTCCTTGCAATCCTGGAGCTGATGAAAACCGGCAAAATCCGGATCAGCCAGGAGGAGCTTTTCGGGGATATCCTGATTGAATCCCTGGAGGATGAAGACACCGTAGTTGTGCCGTATACAGACGAGACAGACAGTGAGGACAAGACAGATGGAAGAACAGAACAGGAATAAAGAAACTGCCCTGGGTGAGGCAAGACGCCCCTCTTCGGTCGAGGAGGCGGAAGCAGCCATCGAGCAGTCCTTTTTGCGATGGGAGATTCCGTGGAGCTGGGAAGGATTGCAAAAGCGATCGGCCATGACACGGAGACGACCCGCAGGATTCTGAACCATATGATGGAAAAATATAATACGAAAGACCGCGGCATCCACATCGTGGAGCTTGAAAATGCGTATCAGATGTGCACGAAACAGGAATATTATGATTATCTTGTCAACATCGCCATGCAGCCGAAGAAGGCGGTTCTGACCGACGTCATGATGGAGACTCTCTCGATCATTGCCTACAAGCAGCCGGTCACGAAGCAGGAGATCGACAAGATCCGCGGCGTCAAGAGCGATCACGCGGTCAACAAACTGGTGGAGTACAATCTGGTGCAGGAGCTTGGCCGCCTCGACGCGCCGGGCCGCCCGATTGTGTTCGGCACGACCGAAGAATTCCTGAGGAACTTCGGCGTCGATTCCACCGACAATCTGCCGGAGATCAGTCCGGTCAAGATGGAGGACTTCCGCGCAGAAGTGGAAGAGGAAATGCAGATCAAGCTGGATGTCTGATCCGGCAGGAGAAAAAAGAAGGGAGATACCGATATGCCTACTACGTACGCACACGACAGGTTCGGAAGAGAAGTCTATGAACAGCTTCCGGCAAATTTGAAAAAGATCATTCGAGAAAACAAAAAATTGTATCTGATCGGACTGCACGGGCCGGATATCTTCTTTTATTACCATCCGTTCTCGAAAAACCGTGTGTCTGATTACGGAACGCTTCTGCATGAGCAGACGGCTTCCGTTCTGTTCGAGGATGAGGTGAAAAAGTATCAGCAGAGCCCGTCAGAGGCGATGGAAGCGTATCTGTTAGGCTTTGCCTGCCATTACCTTCTCGATTCGACGTGTCATCCGTATATCGGAAATTTGTGGATCACACTGGAATTTCCCATGCAAAGATTGAGACGAGCCTTGACCAGTACTTCATGCTGGAGGACGGCCTCGATCCGCTCGTATACCGTCCGGCATCGCCGATCTGCCCGCACACCGACGGCAACAAGGTCATCCACCGCTGTTTTCCGGAAATCGGTGAAACAGAAATTGTCGAATGCCTGAAGGGCATGAAGCTCTGGACGAGAATCACGATCTGCCGCAGCAGTGCGGTAAGAAACCTTCTTCTTGGAGTGATGAAACTGGTCGGCTGCTATGATTCGATGGGCGGCCGTGTGATGCCTGGAAGGCCTCAGAAGGAATGCGAAGCGGGCACACGGAATCTTGTCCACCTGTACGAAAGAGCGCTTGCAGAGGCGCCGCAGGAGCTTGTAAAGCTGGATGAAGTGCTCCATGGAAACGGAACGCTTTCCCCGCGCTTTGACCACAATTTTGATTAAAACAGACTTTTGAGAGCAACAGTAAGAATAGAAAAATCCCGGCAGGAATCTTTCCTAAGAATTCCTGACCGGGATCTTTTTTTTGTCCGAAAGCAGATCTTTAATTTGATTTTACTTCACGCCACAGCTGGTTGTAAACCTCATCGGCATCATCGCCAAGATACGTAAAGGTTTCGCACCGTGCAAGCGTTTCCTCATCCGGGAAGGCGATTTCACTGTTTCGGATATCGTCATCCTCAATCAGTTCACGCGCCGCATCATTCGGCGTAGAGTAGGTAATATACTCAAAGTTTTTCAGTGCGATGTCCGGCCGGCAGAGGAAATTCAGGAATTTCTCTGCGTTTTCGACATGCTGCGCATCTTTTGGAATGCACCAGGAATCGATCCAGACGTTGGAGCCTTCTTTTGGAACAACGTATTCCAGATCCGGGTTTTCACGCTTCGTGTAGATAGCTTCACCGGAGTAAATAACGCCGATAGCCGCCTCATTTCCGATCATCTTGTCACGCACCTGATCCACAACGTACGCCTGCACGAGAGGTTTCTGTGTCACAAGCAGATCCTTCGCCTCCGTCAGCTCCTTGATATTGGTGGAGTTTAAGGAGTATCCCAGATCCTTTAAAGCAACAGCAAACGCATCGCGCACGCTGTCCTGCATCAGAATGCTGTCGCGGTAATTGGTATCCCACAGAACAGACCAGGAGTCGATCGGCTCGCTTACCATTTTTTTGTTGTACAGAATACCAACTGTTCCCCAGCAGTACGGGATCGAGTAGAGATTGCCCGGGTCGAACTGCTCGGAAGTCTCGTAGTACATATCTCCAATGTTGGAAGCGTTCGGAATATGGTCAAAGTTGATCGGCTGCAGCAGATCGTTCTGGATCATCTTCTGAATCATATAGTCGGACGGCAGACAAGATCGTAGGAATCGCACCGGATTTGATCTTCGGATACATGATTTCGTTCGTCTCATACTCCTCGTAAACAACGTGGATACCGGTTTCTTCCTCAAAGATATCGATGACATCAGAATCCATATATTCGCCCCAATTGTACACAATCAGCTGCTGGGAGCCGCCGGCTGAAGCATTCTGGCTTCCGTAGTAAATACCGCCGCCGCCGATGACAAGCACCATGGCGATCGGAAGAATCCGGCGGAAGACCACACGTTTCGTGATGCGGAAACGGATGCCCTTCTTCGCCATAGCCTCGCGCTCTTTTGCCTCCTCTTTTTCTTCCTTCGGAGAAGGATTCACATTCACAAGGAGCAGCAGAAGCAGTACGGTGACAAAAAGAATTGTGGAGAGCGAGTACATCTCCGGCTTGATTCCCTTGCGGACCTCGGCATAAATCTTTGTGGAGAGCGTATCAACGCCCGGTCCCTTGGTGAAGTAGGTGATAACGAAATCATCGAGGGACATGGTAAAGGAGAGCAGAAAGCCTGAAACAACGCCCGGCATGATGTCCGGAAGATGACTTTCCAAAACGCGTACAGAGGGGAAGCGCCAAGGTCGAGGGCTGCCTCGTACGTTGATTTGTTCGTCTGCTTTAATTTCGGCATAACGCTCAAAATAACGTAAGGAACATTGAACGTGATATGCGCCATCAGAATCGTGCCGAATCCAAGCTGAATGCGGCAGATGATAAAGAGCAGCATCAGCGAGATTCCCATAACGATCTCACCGTTCAGCATCGGGATGTTCGTAATACCCATGAAAAGCGTCCGGCTTTTTTTTGACATGCTGTTGATGCCGATGCACGCAAGCGTTCCAAGGATGGTTGCAATCGCAGAGGCAAGAAGCGCAATGATTAACGTTGTATACAGCGCGTTCATGATCTCTGTATTGGCAAACAGTGAACGGTACCAGTGCAGCGTAAAGCCACCCCATTTGGCACGCGTTTTTGATGCATTAAAGGAGAGCACCACAAGGGTGACAATCGGCGCATACAGAAGAATAAAGATGAGCGCCATGTAAATTTTTTCCAGTTTCTTTCTCAAAATGCCGTTCCCTCCCCGTCTTTATCGTATTTGTTCATCAGAACCATCGACAGGATGATGAAAATCATCAGGACTGTGGAAAGTGCGCTTCCGGCATTCCAGTTGTTGGTCTGTTTGAACTCCTGCTCGATGACGTTTCCGATCAGAAGGATCTTGCTTCCGCCGAGCAGGTCGGAAATAACAAAGGTTGTAAGCGCCGGGATAAATACCATGGTAATACCGCTTACGATACCCGGCGTGGTGAGCGGCAGCGTTACTTTCAGGAAAGTCTGTACGCTGTTCGCTCCGAGGTCTCTTGCTGCGTTGATGACGTCACGGTCGATCTTAATCAGGACATTGTAGATCGGCAGAACCATAAACGGCAGGAAGTTGTAAACCATACCGAGAATGATCGCTCCCGGTGTGTTGATGATGGAAATGCCGGGCAGATGGAAAAACGAGAGAATGCTGTTGATGACGCCGTTTTTCTCAAGCAGTGTCTGCCATGCAAGCGTACGGAGCAGAAAGTTCATCACATCGGGAGAATGAAGATCAGCACAATAAAGCTGGTCTGGTTGACATTCCGGTTTGCCAGAATCATGGCAAGCGGATAGGCAAGGACAAGACAGAGTACTGTGCTAAGGAGTGAGAGCCACAGAGCCAGGCCAAGTGCCTTGATGTTTTCCTTCGTTGCAACGTAGGCAAAATTCGAAAGGGTAAAGCCGCCTTCTTCCCCGGTGAACGCATAGTAGAGAATCAGGATCAGCGGATGATGATGAAACCGGCAGCCCAGACGGCATACGGTGCTGCCAGCCATTTCTTTAATTTATTACTCTTCAATGGCTGCCGCCTCCTCATCTTCGGATTCCGGTTTGTTCATAATCTGGATATCGAACGGATCGACGTGAATGCCGACTTCCTGTCCGACCGGGAACAGATCGGTAGAGTGAACGAGAAGCTCAAAACCGTTCACCGTAACCTCCATCTCATAGTGAACACCTTTGAAAATCAGATGGGTGACACGTCCGCGGATGGTACCTTCCTCCGGCTTCACAAGATCAATATCCTCCGGGCGGATCACAACGTCGATCGGTTTGTTTTTGCCGAATCCGACATCAACGCACTCGAACTTCGCACCGAGAATCTCGACGAGACGGTCCTCAATCATGATGCCGTCGAGAATGTTGCTGTCACCGATGAAGTCTGCAACGAATGCGTTCTGCGGCTCATTGTAGATGTCTTCCGGTGTGCCGATCTGCTGGATATAACCCTGGTTCATGACAACAATCGTGTCCGACATAGTAAGCGCCTCTTCCTGATCATGGGTGACATAGACAAAGGTGATACCAAGCTCGTTTTTCAGACGGATCAACTCGTACTGCATATCCTGACGGAGCTTTAAGTCAAGTGCGCCGAGCGCTCATCCAGAAGCAGAACTTTTGGTTCGTTGACAATCGCGCGCGCAATGGCGATTCGCTGCTGCTGGCCGCCGGAGAGAAGCGCCGGGGAGCGGTTTTCGTAACCCTCAAGGTTAACAAGTTTTAATGCGTATTTGATTTTGTCATCGATATATGCTTTGGATTTTCCTTTGATTTTCAGCCCGAAAGCAATGTTTTCCGCAATTGTCATATGCGTGAAAAGAGCATATTTCTGGAACACCGTATTTAACTGGCGTTTGTTCGGCGGAAGCTGGGTGATATCCTGTCCGTTAAATAAAACCTTTCCGGCATCCGGTGTCTCAAAACCGCCGAGGATACGTAATGTGGTTGTTTTTCCGCAGCCGCTCGGGCCAAGGAGGGTAAGAAATTCGTTTTCACGGATATAAAGATTCAGATCATCCAGAATGGTAACTCCGTCGTACGATTTTGTGATGTTGACCAGATCAAGTAATTTGGTACTCATGTGTAATATGCTCCTTTCGGGTTGTGAAATTTGGAACACCGTTTCTCGTGAAAATCACGCGGTGTAAAAAATCTAAAAATAAGGCGGAGAACTGACCCAGAGAATGATGGCCGGCGTTTTACCCGGATTTTCCAGATAGTGATTACAGGAAGCGGGATAGTAGAAGCTTTCCCCTTTCTTCACTTTGTGGCATTCATCTCCAAGATGAAGGAGAATACGGCCGGAAAGTACATAGCCGAATTCCTCGCCTTCATGCGGTGAATCAATCTCGGTGCACGCGCCGCTTTGCAGCGTCAGCCGGATTGGCTCCATCCTGTTTTTCTGTGCATTCGGAACGATCCATGCGATCTCGTTGCCCTGCGCTTCAGCGGTCTTTACAAAGTAATCTTCTTCGCAAAAGACAACCTGATTGTCCTGCTCTTCGCCGAAAAACGTTTTAGATCCGTTCCAAGGCAGGTAAGAACATCAACCAGCGTGGCGATCGAGGGAGAGGTCACATCGTTTTCAAGCTGGGAAATAAATCCCTTTGACAGCTCGCTCCGATCTGCCAGTTCCTCCTGCGTCAGCCCTTTCCACATCCGCAGTTCCCTGATTTTTTTTCCGATTTCCATAAAAAATCCTTTCTGCATCCAAAGTCTTTCCCGGGATCCTTTTGCTGAATACGGATTCTCAGGAAATCTCAGTAAAAATAAACAAAAAGTTTAGTAATTCTATACAAACATGGGAATTATACATGATATGGATCGCAGTGTCAATAACTTTGTGAAATTTTACCATGATTTTACAGGAAACCTCATATAATGAAGAAGAAGCAGACAAAAAGCCGGTCCCAAAAGAGCGTCCGGCTTTTCCGTTTTTAAAGAGAAAAAACACAAGGGGGATCTGATTTTGAACAGAAAAAGAAGAAACAAGACAGGTTTTTTCCTGGGAATCCTGCTTCTGTTTTGGGAAGTGTGTCCGTGACTGCGACAGAGCAGGAGAGCGAGCCGAATCAGCTGTTTGCAACGGCGGCATGCCTGATGGATGGCGATACCGGCCGTGTGCTGTTCGGAAAACGCGAGACAGATCCTATGGCAATGGCGAGCACAACGAAAATCATGACATGCATTCTGGCACTGGAAAACGGACAAGAGCAGACGGTCGCAACTGCATCGGCTAAAGCAGCCGCAGCGCCGAAAGTACATCTCGGTGTGAGGGAGGGAGAACAGTTTCTGCTTGGCGATCTTCTGTATTCCCTGATGCTGGAATCGCATAACGACGCGGCGGTAATGATTGCAGAGACCATCGGCGGAAGTGTAGAGGAATTTGCATCGCTTATGAATGAAAAAGCCGCAGCAATCGGCTGTACAGATACGCATTTTGTGACGCCGAACGGTCTCGATGCTTCTGACGCAGGCGGAGATCACCACACGACAGCAGCTGATCTGGCACGGATCATGCGATACTGTGTCTGGATTTCACCGAAAGCCGCCCAGTTTCTCGCAGTGACGCAGACGCGGTCCTATACCTTCTGGGATCTGGAAAAGAAAAACATGTTCAACTGCTATAATCACAACGCACTGCTGGATCAGATGGATGGAGCTGTTTCGGGAAAAACCGGCTTCACGGCAAAAGCCGGTTACTGTTATACCGGTGCGCTGGAGCGGGATGGAAAGCGTCTGATTGTGTCGTTGCTTGCGTGCGGATGGCCCAGCCATAAAAACTATAAATGGGCGGATGCCGCAAAGCTTTTAAACTACGGGCTGGAATCGTATATGTATCGTGACGTGCTGGACCATAGCTGGAACCCAGGCAGATTGAAGTAGCAGACGGTGTTTACGACGGGATGCTGCAGGTAAAAAGCAGCGCCCGCCTTACCCTTACAAGCCCGGCGCTTGATCCGGCGCGCTCGCTTCCCGCTCTTCTGAAAGAGACAGAAATACCGGAAAAAGACATTTTTTTACCGGAGCTTTTGAAAGCCCCGGTAAAGAAAGGAGAAAAGGTCGGTTCGGTTACGTATTCGATCGACGGGATTCTTCTCGCGGAATATCCCGTCTATGCAGCCGAAACGATCGAGAAAATTGATTATGGGTGGTGCATGGAAAAGGTCGCAGAGCGCCTCTTTTGTCATTCTTCGGTATGAGTCACTTTTGCAAGTGTTTCTGTTGAAAGAATTTTCCGGATATTGCAGAGAAACAGCGTAACGGCAGTGATAACAGAACATACATCAGCGATCGGTTCTGCATAGTAAACGCCCATGACACCGAAGAAATGCGGCAGAATGAGTGCAAGCGGAATCAGAAGGATGACTTTTCGAAGCAGTGCAATAAAAAGAGAAATCTTCGCCTGGCCAAGACCGAGGAAGGAACTCTGTACGCCGCTCTGCAGTCCGAAAATTGCCATGCCGGCAATGTAAACCGGAAGTACCTTCTCTACGATGACAATCAGTTCCGGGTCAGTCGTGAAAAGACCGGCAAAAAGAGCCGGACGAAGCATTGCGAATACAACGTAGACGAAAGCGGCAGTAAAAGTAATGGCGATCATGCGCCGGATTGTCTGGCGGACACGGTCAAACTGGCCTGCACCAAAGTTGTAGCTGATGATCGGCTGTACACCGTTCGTAAAGCCGTTGACCGGTACGAAAATCAGCTGCAGCACCGACTGGAGAATTGTCATCGAGCCGACATAGAGTCGCCGCCGTACGTCTGTAGCCCGTGGTTCATGACGATTGTGATGGCACTTTCCGTTGCAGACATGATAAATGGTGAGATGCCGAGTGCCATGACAGAGCCTAAAATGGAAAAATCCGGTTTCATGGTGCGAAGAGAAAGGCGGACACCTGATTTTTTGAGGTAAGAAACCGAAGAACCCATGCAGCACTTAAAGCCTGGGAGAGAATGGTAGCAAGTGCGGCCCCGGAAACACCCATATGAAGAACGAAGATGAAACCGGGTCAAGACCAATGTTGATAACAGCGCCAATGAGAACGGAGCACATGGCCGTGCGTGCGTGTCCCTGACAGCTGATAAAAGTATTCAATCCGACAGCCAGCTCGACAAATACGGTTCCGACAAGATAAATGGAAATATACGTGGAAGCGTATCGGATTGTGTTGCTGCTTGCACCAAAGAGGTACAGAAGCGGTGTCTGAAAGAAAGAAAACGCCATCAGACACACGGAGAAAAGAGCAGCAGGGAAGTGGAGCTTCCAAGAATTTTTTCTGCGCGGTCCCGGTTTTTCTGTCCGAGTGCGATGGCGGCAAGAGGAGCACCGCCTCCACTTGCGAATCCGGCAAAGGCGGAGATGATTGTGATAATCGGAAACGTGACGCCGACACCGGTCAGTGCCAGGGAACCAACATCAGGAATCCGGCCGATATAAATGCGGTCTACAATGTTATATAGTACATTTACAATCTGTGCGAGGACAGAGGGAAGGGCCAGTTCGAGCATCAGTTTCCCGATTTTTTCGGTGCCGAGACGGCCATCTTGCTTGGTCTGCATGAAAAAACCTCCAGTTTTTTTGTTGATGAAACGTATATTTTTCTGCGTCCTTTTCGTGGACATTGCTTCTATTATAGCTTTTTAAGGGCAATCCTGCAAGAAAAAAACGAAAAACTTGCAATCCGTTGTGAAAGTCTACAGGCTTTTCCCGGAAACGCAAAACAGGGTGTACGGAAGAAAAAAATATGGTACGCTATAGGACGAAGCGAAAGTGATTTCGTGAAAAACTTTTAGAAAGTAGTGGGAATAGATGGAGGAAAATCATATGCGAAATCTGTTAGTAGCGCAGTCTGGCGGACCGACCGCGGCGATCAATGCAACGGTGGCAGGAGTTGTTTCCTGTGCTGTACTGTCCGGAAAAGTAGATCATATTTATGGTGCGGTAAATGGAATTGAAGGCGTGCTTGCAGAAAAATTTCTTGATCTTGGAAAAAACTGGATTCAGCAGAAAAAATCTCTCTTCTGATGCAGACCCCGGCAGCAGCGCTTGGCTCCTGTCGTTATAAACTGGGCGATCCGGAAGAAAACAAGGAGGATTTTGAAGAAATACTTCAAATTTTTCGCAGACATGAGATCCGTTATTTTATTTATATCGGCGGAAATGATTCGATGGATACCGTAGACAAGATGTCAAAGTACTGCAAAGAAAACGGTGTGGACGATGTGTTTGTTGTCGGGGCGCCAAAGACGATTGACAATGATCTTGTCGAAACGGATCACTGCCCGGGCTTTGGATCTGCGGCAAAATATCTGGCAGCAACCTTTGCAGAGCTGGAGAGAGACTGCCATGTATATGAAAAGAAGGCTGTGACCATCGTGGAGGTCATGGGAAGAAACGCAGGATGGCTGACGGCAGCGTCTGCACTGTCCCGTGTCAACGGCGGAGAAGGGCCGAGCCTGATCTATCTTTGCGAGCCGGTCTTTGACACCGAACAGTTTTTAAAGGATGTGCAGGAAAAACTGGAACAGAAGGACAGTGTTCTGGTTGCAATCAGCGAGGGCATCCATGACAGCGAGGGCCGCTATGTTTCTGAGCAGGTGCAGAGCGATGCACAGGATCAGTTTGGGCACAGCTACATTGCAGGTTCTGCAAAAGTACTCGAAGAGCTGGTGCGTGACCGTATCGGCTGTAAGGTAAGATCGATTGAACTGAACCTGATGCAGCGGTGCGCGGCTCATCTTGCGAGTGCGACCGATCTTGAGGAGTCCCGTATGCTCGGCATGAAAGCCTGCCAGTGTGCACTGGAAAAACAGGGAGGACAGATGGCATCGATCCGAAGAATCTCCGCGGATCCTTACCGCGTGGAGTATACCTCCGTTCCGGTATCGGAAGTGGCAAATAAAGAAAAGAAAGTGCCGCTTTCCTGGATTACAGAAGATGGTCATGATGTGACCGAGGAGATGATGGCGTATCTTCGTCCGCTGATTCTTGGCGAACCGGCGATGCAGTATGAGAATGGAATTCCGGTTCACATTGAACTATATTAAACCGAAGGAAAAACGTGTAAGAAAAGCCGCCGCCGGGCGGCTTTTTTGTACGATGCGGAAAGAAAACAGGACTTTTTGAAAAAGGAAAGGCCGGGAAAAATCAAGTTTGACCTTCCATTTATAATAGGAAAAATCTGAAATTTTTCTGTCTATTTTCTGTCAAAAAGGTGAGAAAAAGTATTGAAAAAAAACGAAAAAACAGATATGATAGACTTGTATAAAATTTGTTTAAAATTTTATAATGAAAATAGAAAGATGGAGGTTTGAAGAATGAGTAACACAGCACAAAGTTTAGCGAGCACAAGAATCGCCTCTTTGCTGGATGAAAACAGCTTTGTGGAAATCGGCGGACAGGTTACTGCCAGAAGCACAGATTTCAACATGGCCGGCATGGAGACACCATCCGATGGTGTAATTACTGGTTACGGTGTGATCAACGGCAGCCTGGTATACGTATACAGCCAGGATGCGTCTGTGATGGGCGGTACTATCGGCGAAATGCATGCAAAAAAATCGCGAGACTGTATGAGTTTGCACAGAAAACAGGTGCTCCGGTCATCGGACTGGTAGACTGTGCCGGTATGCGTCTGCAGGAGGCAACTGATGCTCTGAACGGTTTCGGCGAAATCTATATGGCGCAGGCAATGGCATCCGGCGTGATTCCACAGATCACGGCAGTATTTGGCACATGCGGCGGCGGTATGGCACTCATCCCGGCTATGACAGACTTCACGTTCATGGAGTCTAAAAACGGAAAACTTTTCGTAAACTCCCCGAACGCACTGGACGGAAACCACGTATCCAAATGTGATACCGCATCCGCAGATTTCCAGGGCGAAGAAGCAGGTCTTGTTGACTTTGCTGGAACCGAGGAAGAAATCCTCGGACAGATCAGAAACCTGGTATCTATGCTTCCGGCAAACAATGAGGACGAAGCATACACCGAGTGCGAGGATGATCTGAACCGTGCATGTGCAGACCTTGCAAACTGCGCAGGCGATACCGGAATCCTTCTTTCCCAGCTCAGCGACAACGGCATCTATTTTGAGACCAAAGCCGCTTACGGAAAAGATGTTGTAACCGCATTCATCCAGTTAAACGGAGCAACCGTAGGAGCAGTTGCAAACCGCTCTGAAATCTACGGCGAGGACGGAACTGTAAAAGAGAAAATGGATGGAACCTTAAGCGCAAGAGGAGCCAAAAAAGCAGCAGATTTCGTAAACTTCTGCGATGCTTTCTGCATCCCGGTACTTACCATCACAAACGTAACCGGATTCAAGGCAACCAAATGCTCTGAGAGAACCATGGCTAAGAACGCAGCAGCCCTGACCGCAGCTTTCGCAAACGCAACCGTTCCGAAAGTAAACGTTGTTGTCGGCAAAGCATACGGAAGCGCATACGTTGTCATGAACAGCAAATCCATCGGAGCAGACATGGTATTTGCATGGCCGAACGCAGAAATCGGAATGATGGATGCAAAATCTGCAGCAAAGATCATGTACGAAGGATCTGACGCTGCTACCATCAACGAGAAAGCAGCTGAATATGCAACCCTTCAGAACAATGTAACTTCCGCAGCCAGAAGAGGCTATGTGGACACCATCATCGAGCCGGAAGACACCAGAAAATATGTTATCGGCGCATTCGAGATGCTGTATACCAAGAGAGAAGACAGACCGGACAGAAAACACGGAACAGTCTAAGGAAGGTGGCATACGATGAGAAAGAACTGGAAAAAATTAGTAAGTCTCGTCCTTACCGCAGCCTGCACCATGGTTGTGACCGTAGCTCCTGTTTTTGCGGATGCGGCATCTACACCGGCTTATTCACCGGTTGAGGCATCTACGGTAGATTCTCTGCTCTCCTCCAGTGTTCAGTGGGTAGGACAGAGCCTGATGACCTACAGCGATGACGATCTTGCCAATATGGAAGCTTCCGACCAGCAGTTCTATGCAAGAGCAGCTGAGGCATGGGAAGAGGCAAAGGCTGACCTCGGAGAGGTAAAAAGCCTGGAAGACGGTACTCTCGAAGTAGACGGAGATTTTGTAACCTGCACAATTCCGGGTGAATTTGAAAAGAATCCTGGTATTGTCCGCGTATTCTGGAACATCAGCACCGGAACACCAGTTCCGACCGACCTCACCATCACCGTTGAGGAGTCAAAGGGCGTTCTGATCGGCCAGGCCGGCATGAACACCATCATCGGAATCGGTACCGTATTTGTTATGCTGATTTTCCTGATTTTCGTTATTTCTTCGTTTGATTACATTTTGGGAGACAAGAAGAAGAAAAAAGCACCGGCAGCACCTGTACAGGAAGCACCGAAGGCTGTCGCAGCACCGGTTGTTGAAGAGACAGCACCGGAAGCAGACGATATGGAGCTGCAGGCTGTTATTACAGCTGCAATCGCCATGTATGAAGAAGATATGGCTTCTGCATCCGGAGATGCTTATGTTGCACGTCCGATCCGCAGAAAAGGCAAAAGAGCTTAAGGAGGAAATTTTCAATGAAAAACTACACCATTACCGTAAACGGAAATGTATATAACGTAACTGTAGAAGAAGGAACCACAGCAGGCGCAGCTCCAGTTGTCAGCGCAGCAAAAGCAGCTCCGGCACCAAAAGCAGCACCGGCAGCACCGAAAGCAGCAGCTCCGGCAGGCGCAGCAGGCAGCGTAGAGGTTACTGCTTCTGTACCTGGTAAAATCTGCAAAATCGAAGCAGCAGCAGGCACCGCTGTAAAAGCAGGAGATGCTGTTCTTGTACTGGAAGCCATGAAGATGGAAATCCCGGTTGTAGCACCGCAGGATGGCACAGTAGCAACCATCAATGTAGCAGTAGGCGATGCAGTAGAATCCGGTGACGTTCTTGCAACCATGAACTAATGCCCGTTGTAAGAAAAAACCGGAGGTGAAAAAATGATTACTGAAACTTTAAACAACCTGCTTCACCAGACGGCGTTTTTTAATCTGGACTGGGGCAATTACGTTATGATCGCAGTGGCTTGCTTCTTCTTGTATCTTGCGATTAAGCATGAATTTGAGCCGTTGCTTCTTGTACCGATCGCATTCGGTATGCTGCTTGTAAACATTTACCCGGACATCATGGCTGAGCCTTATACCGACGTACAGGGTCTTGAGCATGCGGGCGGTCTGTTCTACTATTTCTTTACTCTGGACGAGTGGAGTATCCTCCCATCCCTGATCTTCATGGGTGTAGGTGCGATGACAGACTTCGGTCCGCTGATTGCAAACCCGATCAGCTTCATCATGGGAGCTGCAGCACAGCTTGGTATCTATCTGGCGTACTTTTTCGCTATTTTCATGGGATTCAATGGAAGAGAGGCAGCAGCTATCTCCATCATCGGCGGTGCCGACGGCCCGACTTCTATCTTCCTTCTGAATAAGCTCGGACAGCAGCACCTGATGGGACCGATTGCCGTAGCAGCATATTCCTATATGTCACTGGTGCCGATCATCCAGCCGCCGGTCATGAAGCTTCTGACTACAGAGAAAGAGCGTAAAATCAAAATGGAGCAGCTTCGTTCCGTATCCAAACTCGAGAAGATCCTGTTCCCGATTGTTATCACCATCGTTGTCTGCATGATCCTTCCATCTACCGCTCCGCTGGTAGGTATGCTGATGCTTGGTAACCTGTTCCGTGAGTGCGGCGTTGTAAAACAGCTCCAGGAGACAGCTTCCAATGCCATGATGTACATCGTAGTTATCCTTCTTGGTACTTCCGTTGGTGCATCCACAAGTGCTGAGGCATTCTTAAATGTCAGCACCTTAAAGATCGTTGCCCTGGGTCTGATCGCATTCGTATTCGGTACCGCAGGCGGTGTCCTGTTAGGAAAGGTACTGTGCAAGGCAACCCACGGAAGAATCAACCGCTGATCGGTTCTGCAGGTGTATCTGCGGTACCTATGGCAGCCCGTGTATCCCAGAAAGTCGGTGCGGAGGCAGATCCGACGAACTTCCTGCTGATGCATGCAATGGGACCGAATGTAGCCGGTGTTATCGGTACAGCCGTAGCGGCCGGTACCTTCATGGCGATCTTCGGTGTATAACTTCTTAAGACAAACAAAAGTGAGAAACACTTCATTTAGGAGGATAGAAATGGCAGTAGAAAAGAAACCTGTCAAGATTATGGAAACTGTTCTGCGTGATGCACATCAGTCCCTGATCGCGACGAGAATGACAACAGAACAGATGCTTCCGATCATCGATAAAATGGATAAAGTCGGATATCACGCAGTAGAGTGCTGGGGAGGTGCAACTTCGATGCTTCCTTACGTTTTCTGCATGAAGATCCATGGATGAGACTGAGAAAACTCCGTGACGGATTCAAAAATACAAAACTGCAGATGCTGTTCCGTGGACAGAATATCCTGGGATATCGTCCGTACGCAGACGACGTAGTAGAGTATTTCGTACAGAAATCCATTGCAAACGGAATCGACATCATCCGTATTTTTGACTGTATGAACGATCTGCGCAACCTGCAGACCGCTGTCAGCGCAGCAAACAAAGAAAAAGGCCACGCACAGGTAGCACTTTCCTATACTTTAGGAGATGCTTATACCCTGGATTACTGGACCACCATGGCAAAGAGAATCGAAGAGATGGGTGCAGATTCCATCTGTATTAAAGATATGGCAGGCCTGCTCGTTCCGTACAAGGCAACTGAGCTGGTAACCGCGCTGAAAGAAGCAACCGATCTTCCGATTCAGCTGCACACCCACTATACTTCCGGTGTTGCATCCATGACGTACCTGAAAGCAGTAGAGGCTGGTGTTGATATCATCGATACCGCAATGTCTCCATTCGCTATGGGTACTTCACAGCCGGCAACTGAGGTTATGGTTGAAACCTTCAAAGGCACTCCATACGATACTGGTCTGGATCAGAACAAACTGGCTGAGATCGCAGATTACTTCCGTCCGATGAGAGACGAAGCGCTCAATACAGGCCTCTTAAATCCGAAGAACCTTGGCGTAAATATCAAGACTCTTCTGTATCAGGTACCGGGCGGTATGCTCTCCAACCTGACAAGCCAGTTAAAAGAGCAGCACGCAGAGGACAAATACTACGATGTACTCGAAGAAGTACCGCGCGTAAGAAAAGACCTCGGCGAGTGCCCGCTGGTTACTCCGTCTTCCCAGATCGTTGGTACCCAGGCTGTATTCAATGTCCTGATGGGCGAGCGTTACAAGATGGTAACGAAAGAGACAAAAGACGTTCTTGCCGGAAAATACGGTGCAACTGTAAAACCGTTCAATCCGGAAGTACAGAAGAAATGCATCGGCGATACCGAGCCGATCACCTGCCGCTACGCAGACCTGCTTGAGCCGGAGCTTCCGAAACTGGAGAAAGAGATCGAGCAGTGGAAACAGCAGGATGAGGATGTATTAACCTACGCTCTGTTCCCGCAGGTAGCTGTAGACTTCTTCAAATATCGTGAAGCGCAGCAGACAAAAGTAGATCCGGCAGCCGCTGACAAAAAAGACGGCGCATATCCGGTCTAAATAAAATCTGAGTAAAAAAATCAGCCGGTGTTCTGTGTTCCCCGTAAAAAGGGAATGCAGAACACCGGCTTTCCTTTTCAGCTTTTCAGCCATTGCGCCAGTAATTTATTCGTGTTATAATTCAAAAGATCGAGGTGTGTCCGAAAAAGAATCAGGATGCCTCCAAAAGAAGAAATGTGGATGCCGAATGGCATTTGCAGATCGGAAAAACAAATCAGGAAGAAAATAACATGAAAAAAGAAAAAGAGCAGTCTTCTTCAGAAGAGCAGAAGGCAGCGAACGAGAATCTCCTCATTCGTCTGAATCAAAATTACGGAAAGTTGAGCAAAGGACAGAAGAGGCTGGCAGATTTTATTACGGCACATTATGACCAGGCCGTATCGATGACGGCAGCGCGCCTGGGACAGCAGGTCGGCGTCAGCGAATCGACAACGGTTCGCTTTGCGATGCAGCTTGGCTACGCGGGATATCCGGAGTTCCAGCGCGCACTGGAGGAGATGGTGATGAACCGTCTGAATTCGGTGCAGCGGATGCAGTTTACGTATGGCCGCGTGCCGCAGGGAGAAATTCTGGAGACCGTCTTGCAGTCGGATATTGAAAAAATCAAGATGACGCTGGAAGAAGTGGACCGGAGCGCCTTTGAGCGCGCTGCGGATACGATTCTTTCTGCGCGGACAATTTACATTGTCGGCATTCGGAGCTGCGCGCCGCTTGCGAGCTTTCTGGCGTTCTATTTCCATATGATTTTCCCGGATGTGCGCCAGGTACAGACAAACAGTTCCAGCGAGATTTTCGAGCAGATGATCCGCATCACGGAGGATGATGTGGTGATCGGCATCAGCTTCCCGCGGTATTCGATGCGTACGATGAAGGCACTGGAATTTGCGAACAGCCGCAAAGCGAAAGTGATTACGATCACAGACAGTGTGCATTCACCGATGAATGTTTATGCAGCCTGTACGCTGATTGCCAAGAGCGATATGGCATCGATCGTTGATTCTCTGGTGGCCCCTTTGAGTGTAATCAATGCGCTTGTCGTGGCGCTCTGCATGAAACGCCAGGCGGATGTGAAAAAGACACTTGAGAGCATGGAAAAACTGTGGGATGAGTACCAGGTTTACAGCAACGATGAAATCAACGGGCTGGACGATGCACGTCCCATGGGCGGAAAAAAGGCAGCTCTGCCGGTAAAGGAGAAAGCATGAGAAAAGCAGCAGTAATCGGCGGAGGCGCCGCCGGAATGATGACCGCCGTGCTTGCCGCCGGCGAAAAGACAGAGATTCATCTCTATGAAAAAAATGAAAAGCTGGGAAAGAAGCTGTTTATCACAGGAAAGGGCCGCTGCAATGTGACAAACGACTGCCCGACAGAAGAGTTCTTCACGAATGTGGTGACAAACCCGAAATTTCTGTACAGCTCCGCCTACAGCTTTGACAGCGCCCAGGTGCAGGAGTTTTTCGAAGCGGCAGGTGTCCGCTTAAAAGTGGAGCGCGGAAACCGTGTCTTCCCGGAGTCAGATCACTCCTCGGATATTATCCGCGCGCTGGAGACGGAACTGAAACGGAAAAATGTTCAGGTGCATAAGAATACAAAAGTAAAAGAGCTTCTTTTCGAAGGAGACCGCGTGAAAGGAATCCGCCTGGAAAACGGGAAAGAGCTTTTTTACAATGATGTCGTTGTCGCAACCGGCGGTATGTCGTACCAGACGACGGGGTCGGATGGAGACGGCTACCGTTTCGCAGAAGAGGCAGGACTTGCCGTCACTCCGCTCCGCCCGGCGCTGGTGCCGCTGGAAACAGAGGAAGCGTACATCCGTGAGCTGCAGGGACTCTCCCTGAAAAATGTGACGATGACGATTAAAAACGGCAAAAAGACGCTGTTCGATGGATTCGGCGAGATGCTGTTTACACATTTCGGAATTTCCGGCCCGCTGGGGCTTTCTGCGAGCTCCTACATCGGAAAAGCACTGGAACAGCAGCCGCTGAAAGGATATCTGAACCTGAAGCCGGCACTCACGGAAGAACAGCTGGATGCGCGGATCTGCGTGAATTTGAGGAAAACCGGAACAAACAGTTCCGCAACGTGATCAACAGTCTGTTCCCGGCGAAACTGCTTCCGGTGATGCTCTCTCTTGGCGGGATCGACCCGTACAAACAGGTCAATGCCGTATCGAAAGCGGAGCGTCAGCACTTTGAAGAGCTGATCACGCATTTCCCGTTTACAGTAACCGGAACACGGGGTTTCCGTGAAGCAATTATCACACAGGGTGGTGTTTCCGTGAAAGAGATCCGTCCGGGCACGATGGAGGCAAAGAAAAAAGAAGGTCTGTACTTCGTAGGAGAAGTGCTCGATCTCGATGCGCTGACCGGCGGCTTCAATCTGCAGATTGCCTGGGCAAGTGCCCACGCTGCAGCCGAAGAGATCCGGGCAAAGGAAGAACAGGAATAAAATATGGATCACAGATTTTAGAATTTTCAGGAGGAAGAGAGAAGATGAGATTTAATCTTGCAATTGACGGACCGGCAGGCGCTGGCAAAAGTACAATCGCAAAACGTGTGGCAAAGGAGCTTTCGTTTGTCTACGTTGATACAGGAGCAATGTACCGTGCCATGGGCATCTATTTTTCAGATCTTGGCATTGCACCGGAAGAGCAGGAAAAATTGAGGCAGCCTGCAAAGATGTGAAAATTTCCATTTCCTACGAAAACGGAGAGCAGCAGGTTTATTTAAACGGCGTCAATGTCACCGGAAGACTGCGCACCGAGGAGGCTGGAAAGATGGCATCCGCGACAAGCGCCTATCTGGAAGTACGGAAAAAACTCGTGGAGCTGCAGCAGGAGATGGCGGAGAATACGGATCTTGTGATGGACGGCCGCGATATCGGAACTGCCGTTCTGCCGAACGCACCGTTGAAAGTCTATCTGACAGCAAGTGCCCATGTCCGCGCACTGCGCCGCTGGAAAGAGCTGACCGAAAAGGGACAGACAGCCGATCTTGCGAAAATCGAGGAAGATATCAATGAGCGTGATTATCAGGACATGCACAGAGAGCATTCCCCGCTGGTACAGGCAGAAGACGCCGTACTCGTTGACAGCTCTGAAATGACGATCAATGAGGTTGTGGAAAAGATCTTAAGCCTTGCCCGCGAGCGCATGTAAACGCGGCAGAGAAAAGAGGAGAAGAAAAACAGATGGAAGTAACTGTTGCAAAAAGTGCAGGCTTCTGCTTCGGCGTCAAACGGGCGGTCGATACGGTATACCGTGAAATTGAGAGCGGTGAAAAGCCGGTCTACACCTTCGGGCCGATTATTCACAACGAACAGGTTGTGGAGGATCTCGAAAACCGCGGCGTGCAGGTGATCCATTCGGAAGATGAACTAGAGGGCTTTCCGGCGGAACCGTTGTGATCAGGTCGCATGGCGTGTCGCGGGATGTCTGCGAAAAGATCGAAGCGCGCGGCATGAAGATTGTAGATGCGACGTGCCCGTTTGTCAAGAAGATCCACCGGATTGTGGACGAGGAGGGCAGAAAAGGCCGCCACGTCGTCATCATCGGAAGCGCGGATCATCCGGAGGTACAGGGCATCATGGGATGGGCGAGCGGCCCGGTTACCGTGATGCATACCGCCGAAGAAGCGGAAATTTTTGTGCCCGAAAATGGAAAACCAATATCTATTGTGACACAGACGACATTTAATTACAACAAATTTAAAGATTTAGTTGAAATTTTTTTGAAAAAGAGTTATGATAGTACTGTTTTAAAGACTATCTGCAACGCTACCGAGGAAAGACAGACGGAAGCGAGAGCAATTGCCAGGAAGGTTGATGCCATGTTTGTCGTGGGAGGCAGACATAGTTCAAACACGCAAAAGCTGTATGAGATATGTAAAGAAGAATGTAAAAATACTTACTTTATAGAGACACTCGTTGATTTGGAATCTAAGCCTTTTCAATCATTTGGTCGCGTAGGTATTACAGCTGGGGCATCCACCCCGAATAAAATAATTGAGGAGGTTCAAAAAATGTCAGAAATGAGTTTTGAACAAATGCTGGATGAATCATTTAAAACAATCAGAAACGGAGAAGTCGTTGAGGGTACTGTAATCGATGTCAAAGACGATCAGATTATCCTGAATATCGGATACAAAGCCGATGGTATTCTTACCAAAAACGAATATTCCAACGATTCTTCCATCGATCTTCACACCGTTGCACAGCCAGGTGACAAAATGGAAGTCAAAGTTCTGAAAGTAAATGATGGAGAGGGACAGGTCCTTCTTACTTACAAGAGACTTGCTGCTGAAAAAGGCAACAAGAGACTCGAGGAAGCATTCGAGAATCATGAAGTTCTGAAAGCAAAAGTAACACAGGTACTGAACGGAGGATTATCCGTAGTTGTTGAGGAGACCAGAGTATTCATTCCGGCCAGCCTTGTATCTGATGTATATGAAAAAGATCTGTCTAAATATGCAGATCAGGAAATTGAATTCGTTATTACCGAGTTCAACCCGAGAAGAAGACGCATCATCGGTGACCGCAAACAGCTCATCGTTGCTGAGAAGAAGAAACTGCAGGAAGAACTGTTCGCACGCATTGCAGTTGGCGATGTTGTAGAGGGAACTGTTAAGAATGTTACCGATTTCGGCGCATTCATCGATCTGGGCGGAGCTGACGGACTGCTTCACATCTCTGAGATGTCCTGGGGCCGCGTAGAGAACCCGAAAAAAGTATTCAAAGTTGGTGAGACTGTAAAAGTTCTGATCAAAGACATCAACGGCGACAAGATCGCTCTTTCCTTAAAATTCCCGGAAGAGAATCCGTGGCTGAACGCTGCTGACAAATACGCTGTAGGCAACGTAGTAGAAGGCTGTGTTGCCCGTATGACTGACTTTGGTGCATTCGTTGAGCTTGAGCCGGGCGTAGATGCTCTGCTTCATGTTTCCCAGATCTCCAGAGAGCACGTTGAGAAACCGTCTGATGCACTGAAAATCGGACAGGAAATCACTGCAAAAGTAGTTGATTTCAACGAGGAAGACAAAAAAATCTCTCTGAGCATGAAAGCTCTGGAAAACGAAGAGCCAGTAGAAGAGTAAGAATAATTTAACTTGCAGGTGCTGCAGTTGGATGATTAGAATGCCGTAGACAACCGGGTTTCCTGAACAGACAGGAAACCTGTTGCCTGCGGTATTTTCTTATCATCCTGTTTTTGGCACCAGAAAAGAAAAAGGGGATGAAAGTTTATGTGGGAGACGAAGATTCTGGGTGTGGATCTGTACCACGTTCTAGCATGGTTCTGGCTGTACAGCTTCTGCGGATGGATCTGGGAGAGTTCCTATGTATCGATCCGGCAGAAAAAACTGGTCAACCGCGGTTTTGTCAATGGTCCGCTGCTGACACTGTACGGCACCGGCGCTGTTATGGTATACTTGATCCTGCGCCCGTTTGAAGCGAACGTCTGGGCACTGTATTTCGGAGGTGTCATTGTAGCGACGGTTCTGGAATATGTAACCGGCGTGCTGATGGAGACCATTTTTCATGCGCACTGGTGGACTACAGCAATCAGAAGTTTAATTTTCAGGGAAAGATCTGCCTCAGCAGTTCGATTGCCTGGGGATTCTTTACACTGGGGCTGTTCTATATTCTGCAGCCGATTGCCGTGAAAGTAGTGAATCTTGTTTCGGATACTACAGGAGAGATCATTGTTTCCGTTGTTACCGTCTGCTATCTGGTAGATTTTGGATTTTCCGCAGCCGCAGCATTCCAGCTGGGACAGAAGATGCGCAGTCTGGAGAAAACGTGGGGAGAATTTATGAAATATCTGCAGAAATCCCGCTTTAACCAGCTTGCCGAGGAGATGAATGCGAAAGTACAGCAGTATCGTGCAGAGTATTCCAGAGATAAGATGAAAGAATATCTGGCCGAGAAACGCCAGACACTGTCTGAGGCAATGGAGCAGATGCAGAAGCTGGAGAAGGAGCGGAAAGAAGCCGAGGGAAGAAGAAATCCGCTTTCCGAGTCGAAGAACCGCCTGATGGAGTTCGGAGCAGAGCAGAAGGAACGCCTGACCGAGTTCGGAGCAGAGCAGAAAGAACGGTTTGCGGCACTTGGATTTGATGTGCGCAGCGATAAGATGCCGGATCTTAAAGAGCTGCTGGAGCGCTTTGACCAGATGACAAAACCGCAGCTTCCGACCAACTGGCTGATGCGCCTGACAACGAAACGTTATCTGCGCGCCTATCCGCATCTGCAGGGAACGCATCATGCTTCTCTGAAAAAGGAAGAAAAAAAGGTAGAAGAGAAAGAAGAGAAAAAATAAAGGACTGCTTGGAAAGGACAGTCCCGGAAAAACGGCCGTGCATGCAAAAACGTGTACGGCTGTTTTATTTTCTGGTTTTGCTATCGTATTTGAAAAAGAGCTGAAGCTCGGAACAGAGATACTCTTTCAGGAGATTTTCCTGCGAAAGAAAGGCATCGGACCACTCAAAATAGTAAGGGCGGCTTTTGAAATCCTCGCGGAAGGCCGGGGTGAAAAACTCTTTCTGCTGCGGAAGAAATGTACCGGTCCGCCGCTGATAGCAGTTGGCAGCCTTTGCTTTCTGACGGTGTTCCGGATCGACAAACGCGCCAACGCTCTTGTGAACAGCCTGATCCTCCAGCGGAAGATAATAGTAATTCTTATAGTCCGGGAAGAAATATTTCAGCTCCGCCGTATGCGTCTGCAGGGAGAGAGAAACCCGTGAACCAAAGGCTGTAAGAGAACCATCCGCGCAGACACGGGAGAGGAAAACCGGAACTTCCCGCTCGGGCTGCAGTGAAACTTCCAGTGTCTGTCCGGTAAAACGACACGACTGGACAGAAAAATCGCCGTGAAACAGGGCAGGAAGCGCGAGCAGTTCCAGAACAGAACCCATGCCGAGGACATCCTCATAATTGTGAAGGAAAAGCAGTTCCAGTTTCTTTTCATCCAGTGTCTGAAGATAGTCGTGGTAAACAGAAATCAACTGTTTTCCGTTAAGTTGATCCTTCCGTGGGAATGAGAGATACTGTTCCACATTTTTCTGTTTCATTGAAGAAAGTCCCAGGATTGACTGAAACGGGCGGAGTGCCTGATAAAGATCCAGGGATGCGATTGACGAAAGCGGATCTTCCATCTGATAAAACAGTGCTTTGTGTGTGAGGTAAGGAAGATCAAATGTCGTTCCATTAAAATGCACCAGCTGCTTCACGTCGGAAAGAAACGTGAAAAAAGAGACAAGCATCTCTTTTTCTTCGGTCGGTCGATCAAGAAACCACTGGCGCAGTGTGAAAGCATCCGCGGCCGGGTCAAAGAACAGCGCACCAATCAGATAGAGATGCGAGGTACGCCAGGAAAGGCCGGTCGTCTCAATATCGAAAAAGACATCGCCGTTTCTCAGATACATCTGAAGATTGGCAGAGAGAGCAGCGGGGGTAGAATCTATGATCTGCATAAGGTTTTTTGTCTCCTTTGAAAAACTTTTTTGAATCTAAAGATATTATAAGACGAAAAAATCTGACATGCAAGAAAGACAGCGACTAATCGTTGCGTGATGAGAAAAGTTCTGCTATAATAGAATGTGCGTTCGCTTTCGAAAAAAGAAAACGGCGCTTTGGAGGAAAAACATGATTGCATTTATCAAAGGAACTGTAGATTCTCTTTCGGAAGGAAAAATGATTCTCGAAAGCCATGGAATCGGCTATGAGCTGAATATTCCAGCGAGTATGTTCGACGCAGGCATCCGGGAGGGAGAAGAGTTAAAGATATATACCATATGAGTGTGCGGGAAGACGGAATTTCCCTATTCGGCTTTCTGTCCCGTGAAGATCTTGAAATATACCGTATGCTGATCGGCGTAAGCGGCATCGGACCAAAAGCGGCGCTTGCGGTGCTGTCCACGCTTACTGCAGACAATCTGCGCTTTGCCGTCCTCTCGGAAGATGTCCAGGCGATTGCCAAAACACCGGGCATCGGAAAGAAGACCGCGCAGAAGCTGATTCTGGAATTAAAAGACAAATTCGACCTGCAGGAAGCGTTCGAGCAGAAGCTGGCAGGAAATCAGGCGGCTGCGGCGGTACGGCAGACAGGCGAACCGGATGCCTTCCAGGATGCGGTACAGGCGCTGACTGCGCTTGGCTACTCCGGAACGGAAGCACTGCAGGCAGTAAAGAAAGTCGAAATCACCGAAGGCATGGACAGCGAGGCTGTGCTGAAAGCGGCATTGAAGCATATGTTTTAGCAGATGGTCCTAAATTGTGGAAGAAGGAAACCTTATAACGATGGAAAGAAGAATTATCACAACTGACGTTCTCGAGGAGGACGTGAAAATCGAAGGTTCGCTCCGTCCCCAGCACCTGGACGACTACATCGGACAGGAAAAGACGAAAAAGAACCTGAAAGTATATATTGAAGCAGCAAAACAGCGAAGTGATGTTCTCGATCATGTGCTGTTTTACGGCCCTCCGGGACTTGGAAAAACAACGCTGGCGGGCATCATTGCAAATGAGATGGGAACCCATATGAAGGTAACGAGCGGCCCGGCGATCGAAAAACCGGGTGAGATGGCAGCGATCCTCAACAATCTGCAGGAGGGCGACGTCCTGTTTGTTGATGAGATCCACCGCCTGAACCGCCAGGTCGAGGAGGTTCTTTACCCAGCGATGGAGGATTTTGCGATTGATATCATGATCGGAAAAGGCTCTTCGGCGCGCTCGATCCGCCTGGATCTGCCGAAGTTTACGCTGGTCGGCGCAACAACGCGTGCAGGTCTTTTGACTGCCCCGCTCCGCGACCGGTTCGGTGTCATCCACCATCTGGAATTTTACACGGAGGAAGAATTGGCCAACATTATCCTGCACTCCTCAAAAGTACTGAATGTGGAGGTGGACCCGCAGGGAGCGCTTGAGATGGCGCGCCGTTCCAGGGGAACACCGCGTCTGGCAAACCGGATTTTAAAGCGTGTCCGCGACTTTGCCCAGGTGAAATACGATGGAAGAATCACAAAAGAGGTCGCATCATTTGCTCTCGATCTGCTGGAAGTAGACCGTTACGGACTGGATCAGACTGACCGGCTGCTTCTTACCACCATTATGGAAAAGTTCCAGGGCGGTCCGGTGGGACTCGATACCCTGGCAGCATCGATTGGAGAAGATGCCGGCACCATCGAAGATGTCTACGAGCCGTTCCTGATCAAATCCGGATTTATCAACCGCACTCCGCGCGGAAGAGTGGCAACGGAATTTGCCTGGCACCACCTGGGGCTGGAGGCACCGCGTAAGATCGAAGAGTAAAAGCCCTGAATCTTTCATTTTCTGTCGCTTTTTGCAGAAAAAGGTTGTTTTTCTTCCATTTTCGGTATATGATAGGTTATATTAGCCGGAAGTTTGGTCCGGTTAAATTCAGTGGAGGAAAAGCAAAAGAATGGCTGTAAAAAATACAACACAGGTTTTAATAGATGGAAAAATTATCACACTGGGAGCTATGAGAGCCCGGAATATCTGCAGAAAGTAGCTGCTTATCTGAATCAGAAGATCAGCGAACTTTCCCAGTCAGCCGGATACAACCGCCTGTCGGTGGATACGAAGCACACACTGCTTGCACTGAACATTGCAGACGACTATTTCAAAGCAAAAAGCCAGGTAGATACCCTCGAAGAGGATATGGAAGCCAAAGACCGGGAAACCTACGATATGAAGCACGATCTGATCGCAGCGGAAATCCAAGCCGGCGATCTGAAAAAAGAGCTGGAAGAGAAACGAATCGAGCTGGAACATGTGCGCGGCGAGATGGAAGAACTGCAGCGGCAGCTTGATAAGGCAAATAAGGATCTGGAAGATTTATTAAAAGCGTAAAAGAAGGAAAAACGGGGGATTGCGGAACAGGTAATCGCCCGTTTTTAGGAGATAAAGATGAAGACAGAATTATTAGCACCAGCCGGTTCGATGGAAGCGTTAAAAGCGGCGGTTTCCGCCGGTGCGGATGCCGTCTATCTCGGCGGAGCCGCATTCGGCGCAAGAGCGTATGCAAAAAATCTGGATGAGCAGGAGATTCTCTCAGCATCGATTACGTCCATCTGCGGAACCGGAAACTGTATCTGACGGTCAACACCCTCTTAAAAGAGGAGGAACTGGAAGAGAAACTGTATCCGTATCTGCGTCCGTACTATGAGCAGGGACTGGATGCCGTGATTGTCCAGGATATGGGCGTTTTAAAGGCGGTCCGCTCCTGGTTCCCGGATCTCGACATTCATGCGAGCACACAGATGACAGTGACAGGATCTGCGGGAGCGCGTTTCCTGGAGAGCTTGGCGCGACGCGTGTGGTACCAGCCCGTGAGCTTTCGTTTGCGGAGATCCAGAAAATCCACCGGACGACCAACCTTGAAATTGAATGCTTCGTCCACGGGGCGCTCTGCTACTGCTATTCGGGACAGTGCCTTTTTTCCAGCCTGATCGGCGGGAGAAGCGGAAACCGCGGAAGATGCGCGCAGCCGTGCCGTCTGCCGTACGAAGCGTACGATAAAGACAACCACCGCATGGGGGAGCCGGGCGACCGCTATCCGTTAAGCCCGAAGGATATGTGTACGGTAGAACTGCTGCCGGAGATTGTAAAATCCGGGATTATGTCCCTCAAAATCGAAGGCAGAATGAAAAAGCCGGAGTATACAGCGGGCGTTGTCAGCATTTACCGCAAATACCTCGATCTGTACGAAAAAAAGCCGTCCCGTTTCCACGTTCTGCCGGAGGACATGAAAAAGCTGTATGAGCTGTATAACCGTGACGGTTTCAACAAAAGCTATTATACCGTAAGAAACGGACGCGATATGATGGCGCTGAAGAACGAAAAAGAGCAGGAAAATAAAAAGAAACAGCGCAGAAATGAGCAGCTCTTTTATGAGATCCAGAGAGATTATATCGAGACTGAGGCAAAAGAGCCGATTTCCGGCTTTCTGACCCTGTATCCGGGCCAGCCGGCGTTCTTAAGTGCAGAAAGCGGAAATACAGCGTAACAGCAGAGGCGGGCATGGTAGAACCGGCAAAGAAGCAGCCGCTGACAGAGGAACGCGTAAAAACACAGCTGGAAAAGACAGGCGAGACACCATTCTATTTCAAAGAACTCGATGTCTGTATGGATGACAACTGTTTCGTGCCGATGCAGACGTTAAACGAGCTGCGGAGAGGCGTTTCGGACCAGCTGGTGAAAGAGATGACAGAGCCATACCGCAGAAAAGCAGCGGAAAAGCCGGAACAGGAAGCAAAAGCATCTGGAAAACCGGACCAGGAGAACAGGGCAGAAAAGAAAATGGAGCTGACCGCATCTGCCGAGACGAGAGCCCAGTGGAATGCGCTGCTCGAGATTCCGGAGATCACGACGATCTACGCCGGCATGGGATGCTTCAAACGGGAAATCTTCGAAGAACAGGCGGAAAAAGGAATCCTGCAGGCGAAAGAACTGGGAAAACAGGTTTATCTGATGCTGCCGCACGTTGTGCGTGAAGGCGATCTGAAGGAATACCGCGACACGTTCCGCTGTCTGAAGGAGATCGGTCTTGGCGGTTTCCTGATCCGCAATCTCGAAAGCTTTTCATTTTTGAAAGAGATGGGAATGGAAAAGGATATCCGGCTCGATTACAGCGTTTACACGTACAACAGCCGTGCGCAGGCATTCTGGCAGGAGCAGGGCGTGCAGCGTGATACCGTTCCGTATGAGCTGAACGAGCGGGAAATCGGAAAACGTGACAATACGAACAGCGAAATGGTGGTCTACGGCTACCTTCCGATGATGGTTTCCGCCCAGTGTGTCCAGAAGAACCTGAACGGCTGCAATCACAGTTATTCTCTGGTACGCTTAAAAGACCGGATGGGAAAATACTTCCCGGTGAAGAGTTACTGCACCTCGTGCTACAGTGTGATCTACAACAGCCTTCCGCTCGGCCTGGTAAAAGAAGCCGATGAGATCCGGTCCATGCATCCGGCTGCGGTGCGGCTGAATTTTACCATCGAGACACTGGAGGAGACAAAAGAAATCGCCGCTGCGTTTGCTGGAACGTACTGTAAAGGAATCGCAGTTCCGGCCGAACAGGAATATACCAAAGGCCATTTCCGCCGGAAAGTAGAGTAAACGGTGAGAAAAAATAAGGGGAATTTATGGAAAATACCATTGTTCAGTTATCAAAATATGTGATTACCTTCCTCATGATCTGTTTTACCGTGCAGTCGTTTGCTGCACTCAAAGAGCGGGATGAGGATGAGCGCCATTACATTCTGATGCGGCAGATCATCATGATCATTCTGATGAATTTCATCTGTTTCTTCGTGATGTTCCTGCAGGAAGGCGAAGTATCAACGATTCAGATGTTTCTGCTCACGATGGCGTATATCCTGGGCGTACAGATCCTGTACCGCCTGATTTACCGGAAGGCATCGATGATCCTGGTAAACAACATGTGTATGCTGCTCTCGATCAGCATGATTATTCTGACGAGACTGAGCGTGTCAAAGGCGATGTCCCAGTACAAAATTCTGGCGGCATCCACACTGCTCTGCTTCATCATTCCGGTCATTGTCCGAAAGGGCAAGTTTCTGAAAAATCTGACCTGGATTTACGCTGTGCTCGGAATTGCCATGCTTTCCGTCGTTATGGTGCTTGGCTTTACTTCCGGCGGTGCGAAGCTGTCGATCGAAATCCACGGCATTACGTTCCAGCTCTCCGAGATTGCCAAGATCACACTCGTGTTCTTTATGGCAGGCATGCTGCGCGAGGATAATTCCTTTGGAAACGTTGTGAAAGCAACGGTCGTTGCGGCAGTTCATGTGCTGATCCTTGTTGCATCCACCGACCTTGGAACTGCGTTCGTCTTCTTTATGGCGTACGTGGTTGTAATCTATGTGGCAACGAGAAAAGCCAGATATCCGCTTTTGGGACTTGCGGGAATGAGTGCCGCCTGCGTTGTGGCGTATTTCCTGTTTTCCCATGTACGGAACCGTGTGGCACTCTGGCAGGATCGATCGGAAACTGGGATATCAGCAGCCAGTTAGCACAGGGACTCTTCGGCATGTGCTCCGGCGGATGGTTCGGAACCGGCCTTTTCGAGGGACGGCCTGACATTATCCCGGTTGCAACGAAAGACTTTATTTTCTGTGCGATCTGTGAGGAGATGGGCATTATCTTCGGAATCTGCCTGATTCTGCTGTGCATGTCCACATTCCTTCTGATTATCAATATTTCCATGAAGATGAGCAAACGGTTCTACAAACTGATTGCCATGGGTCTTGGAACGGAATATGCGACACAGGTGTTCCTCACCATCGGAGGAACCATTAAATTTATTCCTATGACAGGTATCACGCTGCCGCTGGTCAGCTATGGAGGAAGCTCTATGTTCTCCACGGTGCTGATGCTGTCGATCATTCAGGGATTGTACATCTTAAGGGAAGACGAAGGTGAGGAGCTTGAGAAAAGACAAAACAAGAAGAAACGAAACCAGCAGAAAAACGACCCAGGCGCCAAGAAAAAACGACGCCCGGACGAAGAGACCGAAAGACGAAAGAAGAGCGGCAGCCGGAACGACGGACAGGGAACCCGCCAGAAGTACCGCGAGCAGCCGGATGAATTCGAACGGCGGATCGAAGAGCAGACCGAGAACAGCCTCCACTGGTAAGGCGGCAAACAACGGCGCAGGGCCGTATCTGATCGTTTCGTTCCTGTTCGTGGCCATGTTTCTTGGGCTGATCGCGTATCTCGTTTACTTTAATGTCGTGCGGAAAGAAGAATTTCTGAATAGTTCTTACAATACGAGACAGAATAACTATGCAGAGCGCGTGATCCGCGGAACAATCTATTCTGCGGACGGCCAAGAACTGGCAAAGACGACGACAGATGAAAACGGGGATGAGGTAAGAACGTATCCGTTCGGCAGCCTGTTTGCGCAGGTGGTTGGCTACACGGGAAAAGGAAACAGCGGCCTCGAATCTTCCTACAACTATATGCTGATGGAGTCCCATACAAGTAAGTTAAAGCAGGTAAAGAATGAATTCAGCGATGCGAAGAACCCGGGAGACAGTCTCTATACAACGCTGAATACAACACTCCAGCAGGCCGCGGCCGATGCACTGGACGGATACCGCGGTGCAGTTGTCGTGCTGGAGGCAAAAACGGGCCGTGTACTTGCCAATGTGAGCAATCCGGTTTTTAATCCTAATACGATTGATGAGGACTGGGAGGCACTGAACGCAGACGATGAGAGCGGCGTGTTTCTGAACCGCGGTCTGCAGGGAAGATATCCGCCGGGATCTACGTTCAAGATTGTTACTTCGCTTGCGTATCTCCGTCAGAACGGCACACTGGACGGTTTTTCGTTCGACTGTGACGGTGAGCTGACAGCAGGAAACTATACGATTCACTGCTCCGGCGGTGAAGTGCATGGACCGGAAGATTTTGCAGGTGCGTTTGCACATTCGTGCAACTCTGCCTTTGCACAGATTGGCCTTGGGCTGGATAAAGATGCCTTCCGCTCGCTGGCGGATTCCCTGTATCTGAACAGCCGTCTGGATCTGGAGCTTCCGACCAGCAAAAGTTCTTTCGACCTTGATTCGACAACGGCGGATGCTCTTGTGATGCAGACCTCCATTGGTCAGGGCGATACGCTGGTAACACCGATGGAGATGGCACTGATCGCCTCCGCGGTTGCAAATGACGGAGAAATGATCAAACCGCGTTATGTGGACAACATTGTGTCTGCGGACGGACAGGCAGTCAAAACCTTTTACAAAGAGTCTCTTGGCACGGTAATGTCCGAGAGCGAAGCCAATACGCTGACAGAGCTGATGAAAGGCGTTGTCCAGAGCGGAACTGCAGTTTCACTTTCGGATCTGCCGTACAATATCGCCGGTAAAACAGGAACCGCAGAACACGGAAGCGACGGAGAGACACCGCATTCCTGGTTTGTCGGATTCTCCAATGCGGATGATCCTGATATTGTCATTGCTGTTGTGGCAGAAAACGGCGGATATTCGAGTGAAGTCGCTGTACCGATTGCAAGACAGGTAATTGAAGCATATTATGCACAGCAGTAAACGATGAAAAAAACGCGTTCGAACCGGAAAGGATGGGTTCGGGCGCGTTCTGAATTTTTAGAAAAATGTTAGAAAAAGGATGCGGTTTTAAGGTTGCGCGGGGGCGGGAAAAGAGGTATACTTTTTAACAGAAGATCTGGCGGCAAGCGGGAAGAAAAGAGCTGTCAGGGAATGGAAAAAGCCAGAAGGAGCTTAAAACGTATGATCGAAGCAGTAAGCTGCGGAGGTATCGTAATCTACCGTGGAAAAATATTGACGCTTTACAAAAGCTACCGCAACAAATATGAAGCTGGGTTCTGCCGAAAGGAACCGTTGAGCCGGGAGAAACCCATGAACAGACTGCTGTCCGCGAGGTATATGAGGAGTCCGGCGTACACGGCACCATCATCAAGTACGTGGGAAAAAGCCAGTACAGCTTCAGCATTCCGGAGGACACCGTGGAAAAAGAGGTGCACTGGTATCTGATGGTCTCATCCGGCTACTACAGCCGTCCACAGAGAGAAGAATACTTTGTGGATTCGGGCTATTACAAGTATCACGAAGCATATCATCTGCTGAAGTTTCCAATGAACGGCAGATTCTGGAAAAGGCCTATCAGGAGTATCTGGAACTGAAGAGAGCAAATTTATGGAAGGTTCAGCCACAGGCTCAGGGAAAATATGGTAAACTGGTATAAAAATCTGTACGTCGGGGATACTGCAAAAAAGAAACAGAAAAAATGGATGCGCCGGATTGAGAACAAAAAAGCAGTTCCGGGAGTCTGGCTCCTCACACTGCCTTCCAATCAGCAGAACAATCTGGATGTAATTCCGGCGGATCTGCTTTTGCAGCCGGCCGTGCGGAGAAACTGTCCGATGATTGTCGGACTTGCCGTGTCGCGCGAGGAAGCTTTTGAGCTTGTGGAGGCGATCGCATTGGAAACTTATCGGGAAACCGGAGAAGTAAAAATCCGGGAATGGCTGCTGAACCGGATTGAGGGATGTGAATGATACATATACTATTCATGATTTTGAAGGCACTGGGGATTTTAATCCTTGTTTTACTGCTTCTCGTGCTTCTTATCGTCTGCACCGTCCTGTTTCTTCCTTTTTGCTACCGGGCGCAGGTTCTGAAAGAAGAAGAGGGATTTGCCTGCGTAAAAGCGAGCGGAAGAGTATCGTGGCTTTTCGGAGCTGTCGCGCTGACGGCCTCGTATGAGGAACAGAAGCCGGAGGCGCAGATTCTGCTTTTCGGGGCATCACTGGAAACGTGGAAACGGCGGCTGAAAAAGATCCGCCGGGGAGAAGCGTCCGTGCCCCGGACGGAGGAAAATGAGACAGAAAATGCGCTGGAAGCAGAAAAAACAGCAGAGCAGAAAGCACCGGACCAGAAAGAAAAGCAGCAGAAGGTGACAGCACAGAAGGAGCAGCCAGAGCAAGAGCAGGAACCGGATGCGCCGAAAAAAAGCATTCTGGAACGGTTTTTCGGAAGGATCGAATATCTTCCGGAAAAACTGCTGAATCTTGCCAGCCGTCTGCTGCAGACAGCTTTCCGGCTGTTGGAACTTCCGTTCCGTCTGCTTGAAAAACTGGAGCAGAAAATCCAGGCAGGCAGACGGTTAAAAAGAAAGTGGGAGAGTGTGAAAAAATTCTTCCGTTCGAAGATGTTCCGTGAGGCGCTGCTCCATGCAAAGAAAGAAGTGCTTTATTTCCTGAAGAAAGCAGCACCGAAAAAAGTAACCGGCACAGTCCGGTTCGGATTTAACGATCCGGCACTGACCGGAGAGACACTCGGCATTCTGGGTATGATTTATGGAAAACTGCCGAAAGACCTTTCCATCCAGCCGGATTTCGAACAGGAAATTCTCCAGGGCGATGTCCGGATGAAAGGAAGTTTTCAGGCTGTGACAGCAGCCGGCATTGCACTTCGATTATTCCGGGATCAGAATCTTCGGAAAACCATACGACATTTCAAACACAAGGAGGCCTAAAAGATGGCAGAAAAGGACAACACATTTCAGAATACCGTAGAAGCACTGTTCCGCGGAATGGACAGTTTTATCACAACAAAGACGGTCGTAGGTGAGGCGATCCACATTGAGGATACGATTCTTCTGCCGCTGGTAGACGTTTCCTTCGGCGTGGGAGCGGGTGCATTCGCAGAAAATGCAAAGAACAATGCAGGAGGCGGTATGGGCGGAAAAATTTCTCCGAGCGCGTTCTTGTCATCAGCAAAAACGGAACGCGTCTGGTCAACATCAAAAACCAGGATGCTGTGACCAAAATCATTGACATGGCTCCGGATCTGATCAGCCGCTTTACCGGCAAAAAGGAAGAGGACGGGTATACCGCAGAGAAAGTAGAGCATATAATAAACCAAGAGGCGGATAAGGAGTAAGCTCGTTTGTGCAGAATTTTAGGTTTTCTGCTGTTTTGGATGGGGGTCGGGCTTCTCATCAGCTGATGATCCGCAGCTCATTTCTTACGGTTCTTGCGGCCGCTCTGTTGCTGTGCGTGGGATATCATCTGTTCTGCAATACAGGGGAATAGTGAAAGATGCACAAAAAGATCGGAAATGAACTGGCTGATTTGTACAGAGAAATACTTGCAAAATGAAGAAAGCTGCGCTATAATAAGTCCATCTTAAATGAATCAGCCAACTATACTAATATCATAGATCAAGACGAGGGCGTCTTACCAGAACGAAAGTTTCGGTAGGATGCTCTTTTTCTTTTGCTAAGCATATGGATCGTTGGCAGGTTCAGCTTAAGAGACCACGCTATTTTTTTCTCCCTTTTAAAATATAAAAAATAGAGCACAACAGGCATAAGCGAAAACTTATGTCCTGTTTGCTCTTCCCAAAACTTTTTTTAAAATCTTAATTCTATTTTTGAACAGCAAAAAAGCCTTCCCGGACTGGAAAGGCCTTTTAACCATTCAACTTATGCACGCTCTACTTTTCCGGATCTTAAGCAGGAAGTACATACGTACATTTTCTGCGGTACACCGTCAACTTTAACTTTGACAGATTTTACGTTAGATTTCCACATTTTATTGCTTCTTCTATGTGAATGACTTACGTTGTTTCCGAAATGAGCACCCTTCTCACAAATTGCACACTTTGCCATGATTGCACCTCCTTGACATACGTACTTGAGTCAAAACGCATTTTAGACTCACAACATAAGTCATTCTAACAGATCTATACCGGTTTTGCAAGTAAAAAATGAAAAAATTATATGAATTTTGAAGGTTTTTCATTTTAAACTTTCTTTTTTGCGGAAAAGCGGTTATAATGTATCGTAGAGTGGAGTCAGTTATTCCTGTCTCCATGTGTTTTGAATAGTATGATGGAATTGGAGGATACAAGGCATGAAAGGTCGTATGAATACAGGCTTGGGAGAAATCGTAATCAATCCGGATGTATCGCCCTGTACGCGGGCAGCGTTGCTGTGGAGTGCTTCGGCATTGTCGGAATGGCAGCGGTAAACATGAAAGATGGACTGGTCAAACTTCTGAAAAAAGAGAGTCTGACACACGGAATTAATGTATCGATTTCGGAAAATAAAATTTCCCTGGATTTCCACGTGATTGTTTCTTACGGAGTCAGTATTTCTGCCGTAACAGATAACCTGATCAATAATGTGAAATACAAGGTGGAAGAGTTCACCGGAATGGAAATTGAAAAAATCAACATCCTGGTTGAAGGCGTTCGCGTCATCGACTGATGGTAATAGGAGGAAATGAAGAAAGTGGCTACAAATACAATTGATGCCGGCTTACTGGCAAAAATGTTTCTGGCTGGTGCAAAAAATCTGGAAGTAAAGAAAGAGTGGATCAATGAGCTGAACGTGTTCCCGGTACCGGACGGCGACACAGGTACCAACATGACGCTGACGATCATGTCCGCAGTCAAGGAAGTAAACTCGCTCACAGAAGTGAACATGTACAACCTTTCCAAGGCAATCTCTTCCGGTTCTCTGCGCGGTGCCAGAGGTAACTCCGGCGTTATTCTTTCCCAGCTCCTTCGTGGCTTTACCAAGAAGATCCGCGACTATCAAGAGCTGAATGCAGAGATTCTTGCAGAGGCAATGGAAAAAGCAGTCGAGACTGCATACAAAGCCGTTATGAAGCCAAAAGAAGGTACCATCCTGACCGTGGCAAAGGGAGCAGCAGAGAAAGCAGCAGAGCTTGCACCGGAAAGTGAAGATCTGAACGCATTCATCGAGGACGTTCTCGCGCATGCAGAGTACGTGCTCTCCCAGACACCAGAGATGCTGCCGGTATTAAAAGAGGCAGGCGTTGTGGATTCCGGCGGACAGGGTCTCTTAACCGTACTGCAGGGCGCATATGACGCGTTCCTCGGGAAAGAGATTGATCTGAATTTCGAGATGCCGGAAGCAAAGACAGAATTTGTCAGACCGTCCAAAGAGACAGAAAAAGAAATCAAATTCGGCTACTGCACCGAGTTTATCATTATGCTGGAAAACCCGCTTCCGGATGAAGAGGTTTATGCATTCAAAGATTTCCTGAACGGAATCGGAGATTCGATCGTTCTCGTTGCAGACGACGAGCTGGTTAAGGTACACGTACATACCAACGATCCTGGAAAAGCAATTTCCAAGGCGCTGACGTACGGACAGCTGACCAGAATGAAGATCGACAACATGCGTGAGGAGCATCAGGAGCGCCTGATCAAGAACGCAGAAAAGATCGCAGTACAGCAGGCAGAGGAAGATAAGAAGAGAAAAGAAGCAGCAAAACAGCCGCCGAAGGAGAACGGATTCATCGCCGTGTCCATCGGAGAGGGAATCAAAGAGATCTTCCAGGGACTCGGTGTTGATTACCTGATCGAGGGCGGTCAGACCATGAACCCGAGCACCGAGGATATGCTGACTGCAATTGAGAAGGTCAATGCAAAGAATATCTTTATTCTGCCGAACAACAAAAATATCATCCTCGCAGCAAATCAGGCAAAAGCCATGACTGAGGACAAAAATATCATCGTTGTTCCGACCAAAACCGTTCCGCAGGGCATCACAGCCATGATCAGCTATGTGCCGGAGAAATCTGCAGAAGAGAACGAGGAGGCCATGACAGAGGGCATCCAGATGGTGAAAACCGGTCAGGTAACGTACGCGGTACGTGATACCCACATCGATGAGAAAGAGATCCATCAGGGCGACATCATGGGACTTGGCGATCACGGACTTCTCGCTGTCGGACAGGATATTCTTACCGTTGCAGAAGAAACCATCCGCGCCATGGTCGATGAGGACAGCGAGCTGATCAGCATCTACTACGGTGAAGATATGAGTGAGGAAGATGCCGAAAGCTTGGCGAAAAAATCGAGCAGGCATATCCGGACTGCGATGTGGAAGTAAACTATGGCGGACAGCGATTTACTACTGTGTCGTTTCGGTTGAATAAGAGTAAGGAAAGAAAAATATGAATACGGAACCCCTGACAACACTGAAGGGGATCGGTGAAAAAACGGAGAAGCTGTTTGCAAAAATAGGAATCTACAATTTGCAGCAGCTTCTGCATTATTATCCAAGAGATTATGACTGCTATGCAGAGCCGGTTCCCCTTCGCGAATGCAGACAAGAGGAAAAGAATGCGGTATACGGAAGAATTGTCCACAGTCCGTCGGTAAAAGGAAACCAGAGAAAGAGCGTCGTTGTCCTGGAACTCTACGAGGAGCCGGTGCGGCTGCAGCTTACCTGGTTTAATATGCCGTTTCTGCGGAGCACGCTGAAGAAAGGCAGTGTTTTTATCTTCCGCGGAAAGATACAGGAAAAATCAGGCCGTCTCGTGATGGAGCAGCCGGAAATCTTCACTCCTGCCGCATACCATGAGCTTCTGGCAAGTCTTCAGCCGGTTTATGGACTGACAGCCGGTCTCACGAACAAGATGGTGAGCAAGGCCGTCGCACAGGTGCTGGAACGATGCGCACCTGCGCAGGACTATCTGCCGGAAAAAATCCGTGCCCGGTATGAACTCTGTGAAATCAATTATGCCCTCCATGAGGTTCATTTTCCAAAAGACCAGGAGCATCTGAAAACGGCGCGGCGCAGAATTGTGTTCGAAGAGTTTTTTCTCTTCATCCTGTCCCTGCGGCAGTTAAAAGAGCAGACGGAGGGAATTACCAATGCGTTCCCGATCCGCGCCGTCTGGAAGACGGAGGAAGTCATCGAAAATATGCCGTACCGTCTCACGAATGCACAGATGCGTGTGTGGGGTGAACTGGAGCGGGACTTAAAAGGTCATACCCGCATGGCGCGGCTGGTACAGGGAGATGTCGGAAGCGGAAAGACGATTCTGGCATTCCTTGCAATGATTATGACAGCTGAGAACGGCTACCAGTCGGCGCTGATGGTTCCGACGGAGGTTCTGGCGCGGCAGCATTATGAATCGCTCTGCACTCTGTTGAAAGAAAACAATCTGACGGAATACAATCCCCGCCTTCTGACTGGATCCACGAAAGCAAAAGAACGCCGGGAAATCTATGCCAGTCTGGAAGACGGAAGCTGCAAAATGGTGATCGGCACACATGCACTGATTCAGGAAAAGGTACAGTACAAAAATCTGGCGCTTGTCATCACAGACGAACAGCACCGCTTCGGTGTCCGGCAGAGAACGGCACTTGCTGAAAAAGGGGAACCGCCGAATGTTCTCGTTATGAGTGCAACGCCGATTCCAAGAACCCTGGCTATCATTCTGTACGGAGATCTTTCGATTTCTGTGATTGATGAACTTCCGGCGAAGCGTCTGCCGATCAAAAACTGTGTGGTGGATACGTCTTACCGTCCAAAAGCTTACCGCTTTATCACGCGTCAGGTCGAACTGGGCCGTCAGGCGTATGTGATCTGCCCGATGGTGGAGGAGAGCGAGGGTCTGGAAGCGGAAAACGTCACCGACTATACACAGCTCCTGAAAAAAGAGCTGCCGGGCATCACAGTAGAGATGCTGCACGGACAGATGAAGCGGCGCAGAAAAACGAGATCATGGAGCGGTTCGCCAGCGGAGAAATCCAGGTACTCGTCTCGACGACAGTCGTGGAGGTCGGTGTCAACGTGCCGAATGCGACGGTGATGATGGTGGAAAATGCCGAACGGTTCGGCCTTGCGCAACTCCATCAGCTCCGCGGACGTGTCGGAAGAGGAGAGCATCAGTCCTACTGTATTTTCATCCGCGGAAACAAAGATCAGGAGACCGCCAAACGTCTGGAAATCCTGAACCATTCGAACGACGGGTTTTATATTGCTTCGGAAGATTTGAAACTGCGCGGCAGCGGCGATCTGCTGGGAACGCGCCAGAGCGGGGATATGGAATTCCGGATGGCAGATATTTTCCGGGATGCCGATATCCTGCAGAAAGCGAGTGAGGCGGCTTCAGAACTGCTTGCCGACGATCCTTATTTTGAAAAACCGGAGCATGAACTGCTGAAAAAGGTAATGAAATCGTATCTTGATCTGGAAAACCACGACATTGGATTGTGAAAAGTTACAAAAAAATCCGGCTTTAAAATGCAAAATCGGATAAAAATAACAGCCTGATTGGATAGTATGGAAAATGACTGTACAATTTCGTGGAAAATTCGTGCGAAATCAGATATTACTTGAAATGACAAAAAAATTCATGTATCATAAACAAGGAATCAAAAAATGTGCGGACCGTGAGTGTCAAGCGTTCGCCTGAATGATAGTTCGCAGGACGCTCTTCCAAAATATACAGGGCCGGTCCAAATGGGAGGAAACAGATATGGTAAAGAAAAAACCAGCTGCCCAGGCTAAGACAGCAGAGAACGAGACAGTAAAAGTAGAGACCAAAGCAGCAGAAAAAACAACCGCAGCAGAGAAAGAAACTGTAAAAGAAGTTGCAAAAGAAGTTGTAAAGGAAACTGCAGCAGCAGAGGAAGCACCTGCAAAAGCAGAAGAAAAACCGGCAGCAAAAGCTGCAAAAACAACCCGCACAACAGCAAAGAAAACAACGACAAAGAAAGCGGCTGCACCGAAAAAACCAGCAGCAGTGAAAAAGCCGGCAGAGAAAAAAGCACCTGCAAAAGCAGCAAAGAAAGAAGCGGAGCAGGAGATGATTCTGCAGTTCGGCGGAAGAGAAATCAAGGAGAAAGATCTGTACGAGAGAATCCAGCAGATCTGGATCGAAGGATATGGCAAGAAAGCAGAGGAATTAAAGAGCCTGAAGGTTTATGTAAAACCGGAGGAATTTACTGCTTACTACGTAATCAATGATGATGTAACCGGAAGCATTGATCTGTAAGTATTATGTACCAGCTCTGCAGGAGCAAGAAAAAAGCGTGAGCTTTTCCGAAAAGAAAAGAGCTCACGCTTTTTGATGCCTGTTCCGGCATCAGGATGTTATACCGGGATGATTAGTACTGGCCAGAAGAACCGCCGGACATCTGGCGTTCCTGCTGCTCAATCATCTTTTTGACCATATAACCTCCGACAGAACCATTCTGTTTGGAAGTCAGGTTACCGTTGTAGCCATCACTGAGCGGCACGCCGAGTTCGCTTGCCACCTCAAATTTGAATTTGTCCAGAGCGCCTTTTGCTTCTGGTACTGCTGCGGTATTCGATGAACGATTCGCCATGTTCATTCCCTCCTTTATCTTTGTGCTTGTTAAAAGCTGCTGTGAAGCAGATCCGGATGTGTTTTTCATCTGTTCTGCTACGGTCATAGTATGTGGAAAGAAAACAAAAATAAACTTCCAGATTCTGTATTTTTTCCGGAAAAGCGGAGAAAGTAAAAGAAGAAGGAAAAATGGAACGGCAGAAAAAAATATAAAAACTGTGTAAAAAATTCACAAAAAGAATTGCGTATTGAAAATAAATTTGTTATAATTGCTGTACATGGTAGTAAAAACAGGAGAAGGGGCGGTTTGCAGTAATGAATATTGGAATCATAGCACACAACAGCAAGAAGAGTCTGATCGAGGATTTCTGTATTGCATACAAGGGAATCCTCATGAAACATGAGGTGTACGCCACCGGAACCACCGGACGGCGGATTGAAGAGGTGACGAACCTTCATGTACACAAGTTTCTGCCTGGAAGCGTAGGCGGAGACAAACAGTTTACCGAGATGATTGAACGCGGCGATATGGATATGGTAATTTTCTTTTACAATCCGACGATGATCAATCCGAAAGAGCCGGATGTCTACAAAATTATCCGTACCTGCGACCAGTACAATATCCCGATTGCAACAAATATCGGAACCGCGGAGTCTCTGATTTTGGGACTTGCAAGAGGAGATCTGGACTGGAGAGAGCAGTTGAAAGCCGACTGATCCATCAAACAAAAACAGTAAGGACGAAAATAAGACCAACATGAGAGTAATAGCAGGAAAATGCCGGAGTCTTCCATTAAAGACGGTTCCCGGCAGACAGACCCGGCCGACGACGGACCGGATCAAAGAAACCTTATTTAATATGCTTCAGCCGTATCTGCCGGATGCGCGTTTTCTCGATCTGTTCGCCGGAAGCGGGGCGATCGGAATCGAGGCGTTGAGCCGCGGCGCCGAGCGCGCGTGGTTCGTAGAGCAGAACAAAGCTGCAGCAGACTGTATCCGGCAGAATTTAAAATTTACGAAGCTGGAACAGCAGGCAGTGCTCCTGCCCATGGAAGCGCATGCAGCTCTGCAGTCGCTTCAGGGACAGGAGCCTTTTGACTGCATTTTTATGGACCCGCCATACGATAAGGGACTGGAAAAGGACGTGCTGTATGCGTTCCGCGACGCCTCTTTTATCGGTGAGGATACCTTAATTATTGTAGAAGCATCGCTGAATACTGATTTCGACTGGGCGGAGGATGCCGGATACGAAATTCTGAAGAAAAAAATCTATAAGACAAATGTCCATGTATTCCTTACCCCGAAAAGCAAACACGAAGGAGTAAAAGAATCATGAAGACAGCCGTATACCCGGGAACTTTTGACCCTGTAACGTATGGTCATCTGGATGTTATCTTGCGTGCATCCAAGCTTTTTGACCGCGTAATCGTGGGAGTTTTACATAATTCCTCAAAATCTCCGTTGTTTTCTGTGGAAGAACGTGTTAATATACTAAAGAAAGCGACCCAGGACATTCCAAATGTCGAAGTCCGTTCTTTCAGCGGGCTCGCTGTTGATTTTGCGAAGGAATGCCAGGCGCATACGATCGTCCGCGGACTCCGCGCGATCACAGACTTTGAATATGAACTGCAGATGGCACAGACGAACCGCGTTCTGGAACCGGAAGTAGATACCACGTTTCTGATTACCTCGCTGGAGTATGCGTACCTCAGCTCCACGGTAGTAAAAGAAGTAGCTGCTTTTGGCGGCGACATTCACAAATTTGTTCCGGATTTTGTGGAAAAAGAAATCCGCGCAAAGTATGCCGCCCGAAATTCAGAAGGAATGCCGCAGGATAAAAGATAAGGAGAATTAAAATGAGCAGCAGAATTGAACAGATCATCGAAGAAATTGAGGAGTATGTAGAGAGCTGTAAATATCAGCCGCTGTCTACCACCAAAATCGTTGTAAATAAAGAAGAATTAGAAGAGCTTCTCCGTGAGCTCCGTCTGAAAACACCGGACGAGATCAAACGGTACCAGAAGATCATCAGCAACAAAGATGCGATTCTGGCAGATGCACAGAACAAGGCAGATGCCATCATTGCAGAGGCACAGGCAAAGGCAAGAGAGATGGTAGAGCAGAGTGAAGTGATGCAGTCAGCATACGCACAGGCAAATGAGACCGTCAACAATGCAAACCAGCAGGCACAGGAAATCCTGGATGCTGCAACCAACGATGCCAACAGCATCCGTCTCGGTGCCATCGGATATACCGATGATATGCTTGCCAACTTAAGCAATATTATGACGACTGCATTAAACGATGCAGGAGAGAAATACAACAGCTTTGTAGAATCCCTGACAAGCTGCTACAATACCGTTGTTCAGAACAGAAGTGAGCTCTCCCCGCAGGGTGCTCCGGAAGAAGAGCAGCCAGAGGAAGAAGTTGTCGTACCGGAATATGATCCGGCATCAGAAGAGGAAAGCGAAGAGGAATAAACCAAGCGTTCCTGCGAAAGCAGCACAGCAGAGCTTCCCGGCAAGATAAGGCCAGAGGGGCAGACCGCTGTTATGGATCATACAGTTTGTCTGGGCAGCGACAGAGAGACCGCCGAAGGCGGCGCAGGTAAGGACAGCAGAGACTTTTCCGGCGTAAGGAAGAGAGGACGCGGCAAGCTGTGCGATTCCCGTCGTGATTTCCAGCACGCCGCAGAGCAGGGGCGAGGCGGAACCAAACGGATGCAGATCCATCAGAAGTCCGGACAGAATGGAAAACAGGATGATGTATCCGCCAAGCTGTGTAATGATTTCAAATCCGTTCATGATAGAGGTGTCCAGCAGGTTTCCTTTGGAAGTCTGTTTTGACATCTCTTTTTTTCCATGGAATGTGTCCGATGGGCGGTGTGCCGGTGCAGGCGGAAGCGGCGGAAAACAAGCCGGAACAGAAAACCAGTTAGAAAATTGGAACCGTAAAGCACGCCGAAGACGAAGCCGGGATGGATCTGTCCGGAAAACGCAGTTAAGATAACATAGGAAGACAGAAAGGCAGGACTCGGACTGCTGCAGAAGGTTAAAAGATAGCACGCTTCGTTCCGGTCAATTTCTTCTGCCTCATAGAGCTGGGCAGTGATGCGCGCTCCCATGGGAAAACCGCAGAAAAGACCGAGAAAAAGTGCATAAAACCCAGCCGGGGAAAGACCGAAAACCGTTTGAAAAAAACTTCTGCACGGGCAGAGATCCGCCGTGCGGCTCCTGTTTCCAGAAGAAGAGATGTCAGAATCAGAAACGGCAGAAGTGACGGAAGAATGGTATGAAACCAGAGATTGACACCCTCGCAGGCATAGAAAAAAGTCCGCGCGGGAAAGATAAGAAGACAGAAAAAAAGAAGCAGGGAAGAGAGAAATAAAAGTGATTTTTCATGACGTTCGAACCTCCTCCCGCTTTCTAAAATAGAGTATGACGAAGCTTTGAAAAAAAAGAAGATGGGAGAAGAAAAAATGAGCGTATTAGCAGGATTAAAACCAGAACGTGTATTTTATTATTTTGAAGAGCTCTGCCGCATTCCGCACGGCTCCGGAAACACAAAAGAAGTGAGCGACTATCTGGTTCAGTTTGCAAGGGACCATGAATTATCCTGGTATCAGGATGCGTCCAACAACGTGGTCATCCGCCGCCCGGCATCGAAGGGATGTGAATTGGCTCCGACCGTGATTCTGCAGGGCCACTGCGATATGGTCTGCGAGAAGAAGCCGGGCAGCAGCCACGATTTTACGAAGGACGGCCTTGAGCTTCACATCGACGGCGATGAGATTTATGCCAGGGACACGACGCTTGGCGGAGACGACGGAATTGCCGTTGCCTATATGCTGGCTGTGCTGGAATCGGATGATCTGCAGCTTCCGGCCATCGAGGCACTGATTACGACGGATGAAGAGATCGGACTGCTCGGCGCAGCAGCATTAAACGGGAATGAATTAAAGGGAAGAACACTGTTAAATATGGATTCTGAAGAGGAAGGCATTCTCACTGTATCATGCGCAGGCGGTATGACAGCCATGATGGATCTGCCGGTGCGCAGAAGCGAAGTGATGGGTGAGCAGATGGAAGTGACGATTTCCGGTCTTGCCGGTGGCCATTCCGGTACGGAAATCCACAAAAACCGTGCCAACTCCAACATTCTGGCGGGCCGTTTCCTGTACGAACTGGCAGGAAAGATGGATTATGCCTGATCGAGCTGGAGGCGGTTTAAAAGACAACGCCATTCCGCGGACAACCCGCATGCTTCTTGCCATCGACGGCGGAGAGAAAGAGATCTTAAAAGAGGAAGCATCACGCTTCACCGAAAATCTTTGCAGAGAGTACAGCGGAACAGATGACGGTATTACCGTTACGGTAGAGAAAACAGGCGAGGGCGCTGCACCGGCGCTTCATCCGGTCAGCCTGCAGAAAACCGTCTTTTTCCTGATGAATCTTCCGAACGGGGTACAGAAGATGAGCGGCCAGATCCCGGGACTGGTGGAAACATCCCTGAACCTCGGTATTCTGAAATTAGAGCCGGATCACCTGCATGCGTGTGCAAGTGTGCGGAGCTCCGTGGGAAGTGCAAAGGAAGCCCTTTCCGACAAGCTGGAGTATCTGATCGGTTTCCTGGGCGGTGAGTTCCACGTAGAGGGCGCGTACCCGGCATGGGAGTATAAAGAGGATTCTGCCCTCCGCGATCTGATGGTGGCGGAATATGAAGCCATGTATGGACAGAAACCGGCAGTGGAAGCGATTCATGCCGGACTGGAATGCGGTCTGTTCTATGAAAAGCTTTCCGGTCTTGACTGTGTATCTTTCGGCCCGAACATGAAAGCAATCCACACGACCGAGGAGCGGCTTTCGATTTCCTCCGTGGAGAGAACGTATCAGTACCTGTGCCGCGTTCTGGAGCAGCTTTCGAAACGGCAGGCATAAAAAACTGCCCGTGTCTATTTCAAAAAAGTTTCTGAAAACAGTCATAAAACAGAAAAGACAGGCATAAAGTAACAGGGTGGGGATTGAATTTCCAAAGCGTTTACCATCCGATAAGAAAAATGGCTGAAAGCAGGAGCAAAAAAGGAGATTAGGGGACATGGATATACTGTTATGGCATGAGATTCTGGAACCATACGAGCTGGCTGTCAAGGAATTACAGGTGAAATTCCGGCATCTGATCAAGGAGCACCACGGAAAAGGGCTGTACTCACCGATCGAGAGCGTGAGCGGCCGTGTGAAGAGTGTTTCCAGTATTCTGGAAAAATGCAGAGAAAGGGCATTGTGCCCGAAGAGATGGAGGAGCAGGTGGAGGATATCGCGGGCATCCGCATCATCTGCCAGTTCGTTGAAGATATCGAAAAGGTTGCCGACCTGATCCAGAAGCGGTCGGATATTGAGATTAAGAGCGAGAAAGACTACATCCGCCACATGAAGGACAGCGGTTACCGGAGCTATCACCTCATTGTTTACTATACCGTGGAGACGATGAACGGCCCGAAGCGCATCCAGGTGGAAATCCAGATCCGCACGATGGCGATGGATTTCTGGGCGACGATTGAGCACTCGCTGCAGTACAAATATAAGGCAAACATTCCGGATCACATCCGGGAGCGCTTAAGTGCAGCTGCAAAGGCGATTATTGTGCTGGATAATGAGATGTCCTCTGTGCGGAGTGAGATTATGGATGCACAGAATTCCTCCCAGATACAGCGGAATCTGATCACGGATATCCTGAATAATATCGAGAATCTTTACAAGGTGACGAACAAACGCGAAATAGAAAAAATTCAGGATGAGTTTTATCACATCTATGCGCAGAACGATCTGCAGGAGTTAAAACGGTTCCACAAAGAACTGGATCTAATTGCAGAGGGATACCGCGCACAGGCAATTACAGACGAACTTTAGAACAAAAGGGGATAAACGGATATGATCACACTGCCGGAAGCCTTTGAGCAGGAGATGAAACAGCTGCTCGGTGAGGAAGAATATGAGGCATACCGCAAGACATTTGACGAGGCGGTACATAGAGGACTGCGGGTAAACAACGGAAAAATTTCGACAGAAGAGTTTCTTAGGCGGACCGATATTCCGCTTAAGAAGGTTCCGTGGATCCCAAATGGATTTTATTACGATGAAGAGAGCTGCAATCCGGCAAAGGATGCCGATTACTATGCGGGCCTGTATTATCTGCAGGAGCCGAGTGCGATGACACCGGCATCCCGCCTTCCAATTGAGCCGGATGACCGTGTGCTCGATCTCTGTGCGGCACCGGGCGGAAAGGCAACGGAGCTGGGAAGCCGGATCGGTGAGGGCGGCATGCTGCTGGCAAACGATATCAGCAATTCGCGGGCGAAGGCGCTGCTGCGCAACCTGGAAATCCAGGGAGTGGGACGTCTTCTCGTGACGAGCGAGGATCCGGAAAAATTAGTAACCTTGTATCCGGCCTTTTTTGACAAGATCCTTCTTGACGCGCCGTGCTCTGGGGAGGGCATGTTCCGAAAAGAGAGCTCAATGCTGCGCTACTACAGTGAAAATGGGCCGGAGCATTATGTGCCGATCCAGAAAAAACTGATCGAGCAGGCGTATCAGATGCTTGCAGAGGGCGGAGAGCTGCTGTACTCTACCTGTACGTTTTCTGTAAAGGAGAACGAAGAGGTCATCGCAGGGCTGCTGGATGCGCATCCGGATATGGAAGTGCAGGAAATTACCCCGGGTTACGAAGGGTTTGCGCCGGGAGTATCCGTGAATGGCCGCGATCTTTCCCGGTGCGTTCATATTTTCCCGCAGCGGATGGAGGGAGAAGGCCATTTCGTGGCGCTCCTGAAAAAGCAGGGAGAGAGCCGGAAACGGCAGCCGTCCCGCCTTTTGGAAACGACAAAGAAGCTGCCGAAAGAGGCGGAAGAGTTTCTTGCTGGCGTGCGCGTGGACTGGAAGAATGGTTCGTTTGCCCTTGTGAAAGACCAGCTCTATTTTCTGCCGGAAGGTGTCTGTGCGGCAAAGGGTCTGCGCTATCTGCGGACCGGACTTTCGCTTGGCACCGTAAAGAAAAACCGCTTCGAGCCGTCCCAGGCGCTGGCGGCGTATCTGAAAAAAGAAGAATACGTTTCGTGTTTGACCATTCCCAAGGGAGATGACCGTGTCATGCGCTACTTAAAGGGTGAGACACTCTCGTTTTCCGAAGAAGAGTGTCAGGGGAAAAAGGGCTGGGTGCTTGTGTGCCTGGATGATTTCCCACTTGGCTGGGGAAAAATAAACAACGGAACGTTAAAGAATAAATATTATGCAGGATGGCGGATGGTATGAGTAAATTACGACTCGATAAATATCTGGCGGACATGGGTGTGGGAACACGCCAGGAAGTAAAGGCCCTGATCCGGAAGGGACGGGTGGCCGTAGACGGAATTACGGCAAAAGCCCCGGAACTGAAAGTCGACCCGGATGAAGCGCAGGTGACTGTGGACGGAAACAGCATTTCCTATGTGAAAATGGAATACTGGATGCTCCACAAACCGGCGGGTGTCGTCTCTGCGACGGAGGACCGCCGTGACCGGACCGTACTCGATCTTTTAAGTGATGCGGCAAGAAAAGACCTCTTTCCGGTCGGACGGCTCGACAAGGACACCGAAGGCTGCTGCTGATTACGAACGACGGAGCCCTTTCCCACCGGCTGCTCTCTCCGAAATCGCATGTCTCGAAAGTGTATGAGGCCGTGATTGACGGAAAAGTGACAGAAGAAGATCGGCAGGCATTTGCCGAAGGGCTCGACATTGGGGACGACAAACCGACACTTCCGGCCGAGCTTACCATTCTGGAAACGACAGAAAAAGAGCCTGGCATTTTTGAAAGCCGGATCCGCATTACCATCTGTGAGGGCCGCTTCCACCAGATCAAGCGCATGTTTGAGAAGGTCGGAAAAACGGTCGTCTATTTGAAACGGCTGTCGATGGGGAGCCTGAAACTTGATCCGGCGCTGCCAAAGGGCAGTGCCCGTCTCCTGACGCAGGAAGAAAAAGCGGCGCTTGGCATAGCGGACGCCGAAACACAGAAAGGAAAGTAAAGCATGCCTTTTTTACCAATTACAAGAGAAGAGATGAAGGAACGGGGAATCGAACAGTTTGACTTTGTCTATGTCATCGGAGATGCCTACGTGGACCATTCCTCGTTCGGACCGGCAATCATCAGCCGTGTGCTCGAGGCGAACGGCTATTCCGTCGGCATCATCTCACAGCCGGACTGGAAGGACGAGAACAGCATTTCGATTTTCGGTGAACCGCGTCTTGGCTTTCTTGTCTCTTCCGGAAATATGGATTCCATGGTCAACCATTATACCGTGGCGAAAAAGCACCGAAAAACAGATGCCTTTACGCCGGGCGGTGTCATGGGAAAACGGCCGGACCGCGCGGTTACCGTGTACGGCAATCTGATCCGGAGAACGTATAAACATACACCGATGATCCTCGGCGGCATCGAGGCATCGCTCCGGCGCCTTTCGCATTACGATTACTGGTCTGACCAGGTGCGCCGCTCCGTCCTTCTCGATTCCGGTGCGGATCTGATTTCGTACGGAATGGGAGAACTTTCGATCGTAGCGATTGCAGATGCACTTGCGGCCGGCATTGACGTTCATGATGTCACCTTTATTCCGGGAACCGTTTATCGGAGCAAAACGCTGGATCACCTGATTGACCCGGTGGTGCTGCCGTCATTCGAGGAGGTGCGGGAGAGCAAGCGGACGTATGCGGAGAGCTTTGCGATTCAGTATAAAAATACCGATGCCATCAATGCGAAGCCGATGGCAGAGCCGTATGAGGGCCAGGGCTACATTGTACAGAATCCGCCTTCCCGTCCTTTGACAGAGCAGGAGATGGATGATGTCTATGCGCTTCCATACATGCGCGCCTATCACCCAAGCTATGAAAAAGACGGCGGTGTGCCGGCGCTTGGGGAAATCAAATACAGTCTGACGAGCAACCGCGGCTGCTTTGGATCCTGCAGTTTCTGCGCGCTGACGTTCCACGAGGGACGCGTTGTGCAGACAAGAAGCCACGAATCCATTCTGGCGGAAGCGCGGCAGATGGTTCAGGAAAAAGAATTTAAAGGCTATATTCACGATGTCGGCGGCCCGACGGCGGATTTCCGCGGTCCGGCATGCAAAAAGCAGCTCACCAAAGGCGCCTGCCCGAACCGGAACTGTCTCTTCCCGGAGCCGTGTAAAAATATGGTGGCAGATCACAGAGATTATGTGAAGCTGCTGCGGGAATTAAAAGACATTCCGGGCGTGAAGAAAGTCTTTATCCGCTCCGGCATCCGTTTTGACTATGTCCTGGCCGATAAAGACCAGACGTTCCTTTCCGAGCTGGTAAAGGATCACGTCAGCGGTCAGCTCCGCGTTGCGCCGGAGCACGTTTCGAACCGTGTGCTTTCCTATATGGGAAAACCGCGCCACGAAGTATATCAGGAATTTATCCGCCGCTTCGATGCGTGCAACAAAAAGACGGGGAAGCAGCAGTACGCACTTCCGTATTTTATGTCGTCCCATCCGGGGTGTGACTTGGAGGATGCGGTGGAGCTTGCCGAGTACATCCGCGATATGGGATTTATCCCGGAGCAGGCACAGGACTTCTATCCGACGCCTTCCACACTTTCCACCTGTATGTACTATACCGGTCTTGACCCGCGGACGATGGATCCGGTTTACGTGCCGAAATCGCCGCATGAGAAGGCGATGCAGCGTGCGCTGATTCAGTACCGGAATCCGGAGAACTATGAGTCGTCTGCGAGGCACTGCGCCGGACACACCGGGAGGATCTGATCGGATTCGGACCGAAATGTCTCGTACGACCGAGAAAGATGGCCGGGGAGGCAGGAAAACCGTCAAGAGGAAAAGGGTCCAACGGAAAAGGCTTTGGCCAGAAGACGGCGAATGACCGTTCCGGACAGGGAAAAGCCAAAACAGGCGGACGGCCGAAAAAGACGCTCCGCAACGTGCACAAAAAGAAATAAACACGCAGAAGATGAGCGGGGATCTTATCGAAGAAGGGAAATGACAGAAGAATGAAGATCAGAAAAGGGGATTACGCTATATCCGCCGGGAAAAGAAAAAAAGACTGCTTGTGACACTGGGACTGTTCGTCCTTCCGGCCATCGTTTTTATTGTCGGGCTTGTGCTTGCAGACGGAAACAAGAGCAACATTTTTACGGTTGTCGCCGTAGTAGGCTGTCTGCCGGGCTGCCGCGCCGCCGTCGGTTTTATCATGATGGTTATGCAAAAGTCAGTGGACAAAGCAGTGTACGATGCCATTGAGGCAAAAAAAGGAAAACTGCTGATGGGATATGAAATGTATATCACACAGGAAAAATCGAGTCTGATGATCGAAGCAGCGGCGTTCTGCGGTGAGGAGATCGCCTGCTACACCACGCGCGCCAAAGACCAGAAACAGATCGAGGACTGCGCTACGTATCTGAACAAGATCATCCGTGCCAACGGCTACAAATGCCATGTGAAGATTTTTGATCGGGAAAAAGCATTTCTGGAGCGCCTCGATTCCCTGAACCGCAACTACGATGAGCTGGAAAAGGGCGCCAGTGAAAACTTCAAACCGGATGAGCGGTACCCGGATCTGTCCCGCACGGAACTGGTGAAACACACGATGCTGGCGCTGGCACTGTAGGAGACCATTGCTATGAGAGAACTGACCGTGACAGAAAAAGACTGCGCGCAGCAGCTCATCAAATATCTGTCCAAATATATGGAGGAGGCGCCAAAGAGTTTCTTCTATAAAATGCTGCGAAAGAAAAACATTGTGCTGAACCAGAAAAAGGCGGACGGCAGTGAAAAGCTGAAAACAGGCGATACGATCCGGCTGTATCTGGCGGAAGAGACCATCGAAAAATTTCGGAAAACACCGGAAAAACCGGCGGCTGGAAAACAGGTAAAGTATCCGAAGCTGGATATCGTCTATGAAGACGAAAAAGTAATTTTCCTGAACAAGCCGGCAGGTGTCCTCTCACAGAAGGCGAAAGAGACGGATGTGAGCCTTACCGAAGCGCTCGGCGCCTATCTTTCGGAAAAAAATGCCGGGGAGGAGACCATGTTCCGCGCCGGACTCTGCAATCGTCTGGACCGGAACACCAGCGGTCTGATTCTTGCCGGAAAAACCGTTGCGGCGACGCAGCAGCTTTCAGACTGATCGCAGAGCGGGCTGTTGGAAAATACTATCTGACGGTTGTAAAAGGAACCGTGACAGAGACAGAGCGGATCCGCGGATATCTCACAAAAATGAGAGGACAAACCGTGTTTCGATTCAGAGAGAGCAGCAGGGAGATGCTGTTTACATAGAAACCGCATACCGGCCGCTCTGTGCCGGAAGAGGCTGTACGCTGCTGGAGGTTGAGCTGGTGACCGGAAAGAGCCATCAGATCCGCAGCCATCTCGCGAGCATCGGTCATCCGCTTGCGGGAGATACGAAATACGGGGATGCGGAGTTTAACCGCCGCTTCCGGGAAAAATACGGACTGAAATACCAACTTCTCCATTCGTGGAAGGCGGTATTTCCAGAGCTTACGGGCACCTTATCGGATCTGTCCGGAAAAACCTTTACAGCGCCCCTGCCATCATCCGTGCGCCGGATTTTACAGGGAGAACATTTGACGGGAGAAGGATTATGAGCCGAAAAGACAACGAAAAGAAAGAAACAAAACCAAGAAAAACGGAGGAGACGAGCATCGGACGGGAAATCTGGGAATATGTAAAAATGATCGCCATTGTCGTGGCAGTCGTTGTTTTTGTGGAGCAGGTCATTGTCATCAACGCAAGAATCCCGTCTCCTTCCATGGAAAACACGATTATGACCGGAGACCAGATCTTCGGTAACCGCCTTGCTTATGTAAAGAGCGATCCGCAGCGGTATGACATCGTTATTTTCTATTATCCGGACGACGAGAAGCAGAAGTTTATCAAGCGCGTCATCGGACTGCCGGGAGAGACGGTTACGATCCGCGACGGAAAGGTGTATATCAACGATTCCACCGAGCCGCTGCGCGATGATTTCTGCCCGGAAACACCGGTCGGCGATTTCGGACCGTATGAGGTGCCGGAGGGCTGCTACTTTATGCTCGGCGACAACCGGAACGTATCAAAGGATTCCCGCTACTGGCTGAATCCGTACGTAGAGAAAGACAAGATCATCGGCAAGGCCTTTCTGCGCTACTGGCCGCTGAACAAAATTTCTCTGATTGAATAAGAACAGAACGAAGACGAGGACAGGAATTATGGCATGGACATCGAGGGGACTCCGCGGATCAACGTTGGAGGAAATGATCAACCGCACAAACGAGCAGTACCGTGACAAGCATCTGGCACTGATCCAGAAGGTGCCGACGCCGATCACCCCGATCAAAATAGATAAGGAGAGCAGACACATCACGCTGGCTTATTTTGAAAAGAAGAGTACCGTTGATTACATCGGCGCTGTACAGGGCATTCCCGTCTGCTTCGATGCCAAAGAGTGCAAAACGGATTCCTTTCCGCTCGCAAACATCCACGAGCACCAGGTCACGTTTATGAAAGATTTCGAGCAGCAGGGGGGGATTTCCTTCCTGCTGCTGTATTTTACGGCGCGGGACGAATATTATTACCTGCGGTATGAGACGATGAAAACCTTCTGGGACCGCGGACAGAACGGCGGAAAGAAGCATTTTTCCTACACCGAGCTTGAAACGTCATTCTTCCTTCCCAGAACGGGAAGCAGCGTTCTCGTCCCGTACCTGAACGGAATCCAGAAGGATCTGGAGATACGGGATTCGAAAGCGGATTAAAATTTTGAGTTGACAGGGAAAATGTTTTCCGATATACTAACCATAGTTTTAAATTCAATATGGTAATATGGTAGTGAACTAAAGCGAAAAAGTGAGGACAACAAAACATGGATCGATTAATTCATACCCCGGAAGGCGTCCGGGATGTCTACAATCAGGAATGTACGAAAAAATTATACCTGGAGAATCAGATTGAGCAGGTATTTCATGCGTTTGGATATCAGGATATTGAAACACCGACGTTCGAGTTTTTTGATGTATTCGGAAGAGAAGTGGGAACAACACCGTCCCGCGAGCTCTACAAATTCTTTGACCGCGACGGCAACACCCTTGTGCTCCGTCCGGACTTTACCCCGTCGATTGCACGCGCAGCCTCCATGTATTTCATGGAAGAGACGATGCCGATCCGCCTTTGCTACAGAGGAAGCAGCTTCGTCAACAGCAGCAGCTATCAGGGCCGCTTAAAAGAGTCCACCCAGATGGGCGTCGAGCTCTTAAACGATGATTCCGCAATGGCAGACGCAGAGATCATTGCGATGACCGTAAAAGTTATGCTGGATGCCGGTCTTACCGATTTCCAGATCAGCATCGGCCACGTAGGTTTCTTCCAGGCGCTCGCCGAGGAAGCTGCGCTCGCCGAGGATGTTCTGAACGAATTAAAAGAACTGATTTCCATTAAAAATCATTTTGGCGCCGAGGAGCTGCTGGCAAAACAGAACCTTCGAAGTGATCTGTTTGAAGCACTCCGTGATGTTCCGCAACTGTTCGGAAATGCAGAGATTCTCGAAAAGGCAAAAGGCCTTACAAGAAATCCGGCGGCAAGAGAGGCACTCGATCGTCTGGCTACGATCTATGAGATCGTTAAAGATTACGGCTATGAAAAATACGTCTTCTTCGATCTCGGCCTTTTAAGCAAATTCCATTACTACACCGGTATTATTTTCCAGGCCTACACCTACGGCACCGGCGAGCGATCGTAAAAGGCGGCCGCTACGATGCACTGCTGCAGCACTTCGGAAAGAAAGCGCCGGCGATCGGATTCTGTACTGTCATGGAATCTCTGATGAATGCACTGGAGCGCCAGAAAATTTCTCTTCCGATTGCCAATACGAAAACGATGCTGCTCTACCCGGATTTTCTTCAGCCGCTGGCCGTAAAACTTGCTAACGAGCACAGAAGCAAGGGCATGGATGTCGCGCTGGTCTGCTTTGCAAGGGACAAGGTTCTTGCAGATTATGAAGAATACGGCAGAAAGAACCAGTTCGGCGGCATTGTCTATATTCAGAAGAGCGATTCGGTGCTTGCTATCGATTTGTCGACAGGAGAAGTACAGCCGGTGGAGCTGTAGGAGAGGAAGGGTACGAAAAAGATGAGATATTTGACCATTGCACTGACAAAAGGACGCCTGGCGTACCAGACGCTGGAGCTGCTGGAAAAAGTCGGCATCACCTGCGATGAAATGAAAAATAAAGATACGAGAAAGCTGATTTTCACGGACGAAGAGCATAAGCTCCGTTTCTTCCTCGCCAAAGGTCCGGATGTGCCGACCTATGTGGAGTACGGCGCAGCGGATATCGGAATCGTCGGAAAGGACACGATTCTGGAGGAAGGAAGACGCCTCTACGAGGTATTGGACCTTGGCTACGGCAAGTGCGCATGTGTGTCTGCGGACCGGAGTCCGCGCGTGAGCTGCTGCAGCACAACCAGCAGATCCGTGTGGCAACGAAGTACCCAAACATTGCCAAGGATTACTTCTACAACCGCAAGCACCAGACCGTTGAGATGATCAAGCTGAACGGCTCGATCGAGCTGGCACCGATTGTCGGACTTTCCGAAGTGATTGTGGATATTGTAGAGACAGGAAGCACTTTACGGGAAAACGGCCTGACCGTTCTCGAGGAGGTCTGCCCGCTGTCTGCGCGCATGGTTGTCAACCAGGTGAGCATGCGGATGGAAAATGAGAGAATTACCAAATTAATTCAGGATCTGAAAGGAGCACTGGTATGAGAATCGTAAAACTGACAAAAGAGACCACAGAAAATATTCTGGAGAATATGCTGAAACGAAGCCCGACACAGTACGGAACGTACGAGGCTTCCGTGCAGGAGATCATTGAGAATGTAAAAACAAGAAAAGACGCAGCCGTTTTCGAATATACCGAGAAATTCGACCACGCGGTACTCGATGCTTCTACCGTAGAAGTAACACAGGAAGAGATTGATGAGGCGTACAACATCGTAGATCCAGAGCTGATCGGTGTCATCCGCAGATCCATGAAAAATATCCGTGAGTTCCACGAAAAACAGAAACAGAACAGCTGGTTCACCTCTACCGAGAACGGAACGATGCTTGGCCAGAAGCTGACCGCCCTGAACCGTGTCGGCGTATACGTTCCGGGAGGAAAGGCAGCGTATCCGTCCTCTGTTCTGATGAACATTCTTCCGGCAAAAGTGGCAGGAGTCAAAGAAATCTGCATGACAACGCCGTGCGGCAGAGACGGAAAAGTCAACCCGGTTGTCCTTGCGGCAGCAAAAGAAGCCGGTGCGGACCGCGTCTTTAAAATCGGCGGTGCACAGGCAATTGCAGCCCTTGCTTACGGAACCGAGAGCATTCCAAAAGTCGATAAAATCGTAGGACCTGGAAACATCTACGTTGCCCTTGCAAAGAAAGCCGTATACGGAAATGTCAGCATCGACTCCATCGCAGGCCCAAGTGAGATTCTTGTCCTTGCTGATGAGACTGCAAATCCGCGGTTCGTGGCAGCCGATCTCTTAAGCCAGGCTGAGCATGATGAGCTTGCAAGTGCGATCCTCATTACCACCTCCCAGGAACTGGCAGAGAAGGTAAGTGAAGAGGTAAACGGTTTCTTAAAAGTCCTCTCCAGAAGCGACATCATCTCCAAATCACTGGACAACTTCGGCTACATCCTTGTCACCGATTCGCATCAGGAAGCGATCGACACCGTAGATGCCATCGCACCGGAGCACCTCGAGATCGTGACGAAGAACCCGTTTGAGGATATGATGAAGGTACATAACGCCGGTGCTATTTTCCTCGGCGAGAACTCCAGCGAGCCTCTCGGTGACTATTTTGCCGGCCCGAACCATATCCTGCCGACGAACGGAACCGCAAAATTCTTCTCCCCGCTGTCCGTAGACGATTTCGTGAAGAAATCCAGCATCATCTATTATTCCAGAGAAGCCCTTTCCGAGATCCACGAGGATATCGAGAGCTTTGCAAAATCAGAGAGCTTGACGGCACACGCCAATTCGATTGCCGTCCGTTTTGAGGGGGAAGAGTAAGTGGAGAACAGAACAGCCAGCGTAGAACGCGTGACAAAAGAAACAAAGATCCGCATGACATTAAATCTGGATGGAACGGGAAAGAGCGACATCCACACCGGCATCGGCTTTTTTGACCATATGCTCGACGGCTTTGCCCGCCACGGTCTTTTCGACCTTTCCGTTTCTGTAGATGGAGACCTTGATATAGACGGCCACCACACGATCGAGGACACCGGTATCGTGCTCGGAACTGCAATCCGCGAGGCAGTCGGCGACAAACAGGCATCCGCCGCTACGGCGACAGAATCCTTCCGATGGACGAGACACTGGTGCTCTCGGCCGTTGACCTCTGCGGCAGACCGTATCTCTCTTTCCAGGCAGAATTTACGCGGGAGAAAGTAGGAGAGATGGAGACCGAGATGGTAAAAGAATTCTTCTACGCCGTTTCCTATGCGGCGCAGATGAATCTGCATATCAAAGTGCTTGACGGCGGAAATAACCACCACATCATCGAGGCGATGTTCAAAGCATTTGCGAAGGCACTCGATGAGGCAACTTCCTTCGATCCGAGAATTGCCGGCGTGCTCTCGACCAAGGGCAGCCTGTAAGAGCAGAAAAAGAGGAGAACAAGACATGAAACAAGCATTAAAATGTGATTTTACCTGGGCGGATTTTAAGACAAACAGCGACGGCATGGTTCCGGTTGTTGTACAGGATGCGGAAAATGACGAAGTGCTGATGCTCGCCTACATGAATGAAGAAGCGTTTGAGACGACACTGCGCCTTGGAAAAATGACGTACTGGAGCAGAAGCCGCAATGAGCTCTGGACGAAAGGACTGAGCTCCGGCCATGTGCAGTATGTAAAACAGCTTCTGATTGACTGCGACAACGATACAATTCTTGCCAAAGTAGAACAGGTCGGCGCAGCGTGCCACACCGGAAACCGTACCTGCTTTTACCGGACCCTGGCAGAATAAAAATTTTTGATTCAGAGCATAAAAAGAGCTCCTGTTTCACAGAATAAAATCTGTAGGACAGGAGCCTTTTTATGCAGTTCTGTATCGTTAAAAAGCCATTACAGAAGAAGGTATTTTAAGATAAACAGAACAGCCAGGATGTACATGATCACGCTGATCTTTTTTTCTTTTGCTTTTCCGCTCAGGATCTGGATTGCAACGTAGGAGATAACTCCCATGGCAATACCTTCGGAAATGCTGTAGAAGAATGGCATTGCTCCGATGCAGATGTAGCACGGAATCGCCTCGGAAAGATCGCTGAAATCAATGTTGACTACGTTGGTCAGCATGTAGAAGCCTACACGATCAGTGCCGGAGCGTTGCAAAGGACGGGATGGCAAGGAAGATCGGGGAGAGGAACAGAGCGAGGCCGAAGAGGATTGCAGTGGTAACAGCGGTAAGACCGGTACGGCCGCCTTCGGAAACGCCGGAAGCACTCTCAACGAAGTCGTTGTGGTAGAAGTACCAAGAACAGCACCTGCGCAGGTAGCAACAGCATCTGCCATCAGCGCGCCTTGATGCGCGGAAGTTTTCCGTTTTTGTCGAGCATGTTTGCCTTGGAAGATACACCGATCAGAGTTCCGATGGTATCAAACATATCGACAAACAGGAATGCAAACATGATCACGAAGAACTCGCCTGTTTTCAGAATGGAGAAATCCAGTTTTCCGAAAATCGGGGCAAGGCTTGGAATGGAAAGTCCGTTGGAAAAATCCGGGAACAGGCTGTAGAAGCCGTTTGCCGGGTTCGGAACGTAGAGACCGCATGCCTGGCAGATCATGCCGAGGATCCAGGTTGCAAGAATTCCCCAGAGGATGTTTCCCTTTACATTGCGTACGACAAGAACGGCGGTGAGGATAACACCGATGACTGCGAGCAGAACGGTGATTCCGACATCGTTAAACGTTCCTGCCACATACTCTGTTCCGTTTAATGTGGCTGCAGACTGCAGGTTGGCATTGTAGGAAGACAGGGAATAGAGGCCTGCCACGGTTGAAGAGTTCGACAGTACAATTTTTGCATTCTGAAGTCCGATGAATGCGATGAACAGACCGATGCCGACGCTGACTGCAGATTTCAGGCTGACCGGAATGGAGTTGAAGATCGCCTCACGGACGTGGTCAGAGAAAGTACAATAAAGATGATACCTTCTGCAAAAACGGCGGTCAGGGCTGCCTGCCAGCTATATCCGTAGCCGAGAACAACGGTGTAGGCGAAATAGGCGTTGAGGCCCATTCCTGGTGCCAGAGCGAATGGATAATTGGCGAAAAGTGCCATGAGCAGGGTGCCAAGGAAGGCTGCCAGAGCCGTTGCGGTAAAGACAGCGCCGTGGTCCATGCCGGTGGAGGAAAGGATGTTCGGGTTGACGGCAAGAATGTACGCCATCGTCATGAACGTGGTGACACCGGCGATGATCTCGGTTTTGACCGTTGTTCCATTTTCCCGCAGCTTGAATGTGTTTTCCATCAGCTTGCTAAACTTTTCCATAGTTTTCTCTCCTTTTGAATTTTGTAGGCGGAAATGTCGCCTCATAATATGGAAACATCCTAAATGTTACAATATTATCAAGTAGAATGCAAGAAAGAAACGAAAAGAATCTGAAAATTTCTTGTCGAAATTTTTAATTTTTCTATAGACAAATGTCATGATTTCTTTTATGATAAAAAAGGTGTCTTGTAAAATCTGCGTTAAGGAAATGTAAAATATTGAGACCAAAACATGAAAATGCTTTGACAGGGATTTTGAAAAGACATCAGAAAAAGACAAGGAAGAAAAAAGAATATGAGTGTAATAGTGTCTTTGATGGGCGGTCTGGGCTTCTTCTTATATGGAATGAAGCTGATGAGTGAAGGACTGCAGAAGGTTGCCGGATCCAAGATGAGAAGCATTCTGGAGGTATTTACGAAGAACCGTGTGATCGGTCTTCTGGTCGGTATTTTCTTTACCGCGCTGATTCAGTCCTCCAACGCTACAACCGTTATGGTGGTCAGCTTCGTAAACTCCGGTCTGATGAAACTGGCACAGGCTCCTGGAATTATCCTCGGAGCAAACATCGGTACGACAGTTACCGGACAGCTGATTGCGTTTGACCTTGCGGATATCGCGCCGCTGTTTGTCATCATCGGTGTTCTGATGGTTATGTTCGTAAAGAACAATCTGACGATCAGCCGTCTCGGCGAGGTTATCTTGGGATTTGGTATTCTGTTTATGGGTATCTCCGGTATCTCAGGAGCCCTGAACGAAGCAAAAGAGATCCCGGCAGTCGTTAACGCCCTCGGATCCCTGACGAATCCGTTTCTTGCGTTCTTAGTCGGCTGGGTGGCTACCGCGATTCTGCAGAGTAACTCTGCAACGGTCGGAATCATCATGCTTCTTGCAAGAGAGGGCTTGATGGGACTTCCGATCTGTCTGTTTATGATGCTTGGATGCAACATCGGATGTACGATGTCCGCGATTCTTGCCAGCTTCGGCTGCAAAAAAGATGCAAAACGTGCGGCATGTGTCCACCTGCTGTTCAACATCTCCGGAACGATTGTCTGCTCCATTATTTTCCTGCTGTTTGGAAAACAGGTAGTTGACTTCTTTATGGGTATTTCCGGAAACGAAGCAGGCCGTATGATCGCAAATGCAAACTCGATCATCAAAGTATGCCAGGTACTCCTGATGCTGCCGTTTACCCCGCTTCTGGTGAAGGCAACGTACTTTATCATCCGCGGAAATGACGAGGAAGACAAAAAGTTCGAGCTTGCCTACATCAGCTCGAAACATGCGATGTCCCCCGACGACTGCAGTTCTGCAGCTGTCCGTGAGATGGAGCGTATGCACAGATGGCAGAGACCAACCTGATTCGCGCGATGAATACGCTGGTGACCCGCGATCAGAAAGAAATCGACGAGGTCTACCGTGTCGAGGAAAATATTAATTTCCTGAACAAAGAGATTACGAACTATCTGGTTCACTTAAATCAGGCATCGCTGCCGACATCAGACGTTATGCGCATCGGTGCGCTGTTCCATGTGGTCAATGATATCGAGCGGATTGGTGATCATGCCGAAAATGTCGCAGATTCTGCTGTGCAGATGACGAATGACAATGTGACCTTCAGCAAACAGGGCGAACTGGATCTTTCCGAGATGCTGGATATGGTATTAAAAATTCTCGATGAGTCGATCGAAATGTTTGCAAAGAATGATCTGCAGCACCTGCAGGAGATCATTGATATTGAAAATTCCATTGATCAGGAGGAGCGGGATCTGCAGCAGAAGCATGTAGAGCGTCTGACCCGCAACGAATGTACGCCGGAAGCCGGCATGATCTTCTCCGATCTTGTATCCGGACTCGAGCGTGTCGCGGACCATGCAACCAATATTGCATTCTCCATTCTGGATGAAGATCCGGAAGAGAAAGCAGCCCGCGAGGCAGTTGCAGGAGCAGAAAAATAAGAAATGGATTAAGAGAATAGGAGAAAGGCCCCGAAACATTGGAGTTATGTTTCGGGGCCTTTCTTTCATGCTTATGATGTTTTTTATTTATGGATTTCTTTCACGGGAGAGCGGGCAGTCAGATCGAAGGAGTAGCGGAGGTCAGGGTATTTCCTCCCTCTGCAGAGCGGGATGAACCCGCATTCTGCTGGGAATCGCTCTGCTGATCATCCGAAGAGCTGATGCTCGTTCCGAGGGTCAGGGAGAAGGTCTTTGTCTCATAGGATCCGTTGTCTGGAACCTGTACTTCCACCTCGACGGTTTCGCCGGCAGAGTAATACTGCAGCAGGGATTTCAGCTCGCTGGTGGAGGTGATGGAATGTCCGTCAAAGCTGGTCAGAACGTATCCGGATTTCAGACCTGCATTTTCAGCGGCACCGCCGGAGGTTACTTCGGAGATATAGATGCCGGCCGGCATATTGTATGCCTGCTGGATCTGGCTGCTGACATCGAGGCATTTGATGCCGATCGTTCCCTGATCTTCTGCGGCAACCTTTGTTCTGGTCTGCTCATTCATCAGATTTTCAATGATATCGGAAACACGGGAGACCGGGATTGCATAGCCCATGCCCTCTACCTCTGTAGAAGCAAGTTTTGCGGAGTTGATACCGATGACCTCTCCGTTCATGTTCAGAAGAGCGCCGCCGCTGTTGCCAGGGTTGATGGCTGCATCGGTCTGTAAGTAGGTCTTTCCGGTTGTATCAGTGGAAGAAGTATCTGCCGTTGTTCCATCGGAGCTTCCGTCAGAAGAGGAATCGCTGTCGATCACACGGTTTGCAGCACTGATGATACCGGTCGTAACGGACTGGCCGTAGCCGAGTGCGTTGCCGATCGCAACGACCTGCTCGCCGACCTCAACGGAATCAGAATCGCCCATCGTGGCAACAGCGATGCTGCTCATCGTGTCATCCGGGATCTCGGAGAGCGGAACGGCGATGACGGCAAGATCGTTATCGGCATCGGTACCTTTGATATTTGCCTTGCAGACCTGATTGTTTACAAAACTAACAGAAAGAGTATCGGCATCTTCTACTACATGGTTATTGGTGACGATCAGAAGCTCGGTGTCATTCTTTCCGATGATGATACCGGAACCGCAGCTTGTGGTCTCCTCGGTCTGCGGAGTCTGGGCACCGTAACCGAACATGCTGAAGTAGTTCTGTACTTCCTGTACGGACTGGTTTGTGATGGAGACGATCGACGGCATTGCGTTTTTCGCAATCGTGGAAACATCCATCGTTCCGGTGGAAGTGGAGCTTGAGGATGTGGCAGCGGCTTTTAAGAGGCTGCTGTTGGAAGTCGTCTGCTGTGCAGTGGTTGTTGTTGCAGTGGCTGTCGTGCTTCCGGCAAAGTGGTTGACTGCCTGGAAGGTACCGCCGGCAACACCGCCGAACAGAACTGCGCTTAAGGCGATGGCTCCGATTTTTTTTGCAAGCTTAGCAGCTTTTTTGTTTTTGGAAGAAGGTTTCTTTCCGTTGAAGCTGTTCTGCTCTGCTGCCATCATGTTCTCATTATTGGTTTCGTTTTCGTTATTGTAGTTGTTTCTGTAGTCCATCATAATAAATGCTTCCTTTCTGGTATCTGTATTTTAAACTGTGTTCCGGAATCGGCTTCCGGTTTTGTTTGCTTCCTTTTTTGTTTCTATGCTTTGCAGTATAATGGGAATCTGTGATGGAAATGTAGTAAAAATGTGAAAAAAATAAGTTCTCTGGAAAAGAGAAAAGTGCTACAATAAGAAACAGAAAAATGATCAGGAAATGAGGAAGTAATAATGAATAGAGGAATAACACAGAAACAGTATCTGGGGTTGGTCCCGCCGACGGAGGAGGACGCCCGCTCCAGCCAGATGCGGATACTGGATGCATTAAAAGAGAAAGGAATCACCGCATCATTTACCCTTCCAGCGCTGCAGAAACTGTATCCCATCTGCGATGAGGCAGACTATAACATAACGGTTTCCCTCGCATGGAATGGAAGCATCTGGCAGGTGGTTGATCTGGAAGCGGGCGATACAGCAGCAGAGCATTACGGCTATGCCGCTGATCTTGGAAGTACGACCGTCGTTGTGCGCCTGGTAAACTGCAGCGACGGTACTGTGCTTGCCGAGGAGAGCGAATACAACCGCCAGACTGCCTATGGAACCGATATTCTGACGAGAATCTTTGCCTGTAAGGATAAACCGGAGGTACTGCAGGACATCCGTGCGTGTACGATGGAGACATTTACACTGCTCTTTGAAAAACTTCGCCAAAAGACAGGAATTGCGCCGTCGGATGTTCTCTCAATGGTCGTATCCGGCAACACAACGATGATCCATTTCCTGCTGGGACTGGATCCGTTCTGCGTCTTTTCATCCCCGTACGCCGTGCGCGCAGACCGCGTCGGATTCCTTCCGGCGAAAGAGATGGGATTTCCCATGAAGGGATGTGTCTACTGCGTGCCGGGAAAATCCAATTACCTGGGCGGTGATATATTAAGCGGTATGATCGCAACGGAACTCTATAAAAAAGAAACGATCAGCGTTTTTTTGATATCGGAACGAACGGCGAGCTTGTCGTCGGAAACCGGGAATTTCTGCTCTGCGGCGCAGGCGCTGCCGGTCCGGCGCTCGAGGGCGGCGTGGTCAAAACCGGCATGCGAGCTGCAGAAGGCGCTGTTGATACGGTAAAAATAGAAGACGGGAAAATCCAGTGCCATGTAATCGGAGAGGGTAAGCCAAAGGGCATCTGCGGTTCCGGCATTATCGATCTGCTCGCGGAATTATTCCTAAATGGCTGGATCAACCTGTTCGGTACCTGCAGCCGGAGCGGTCCGAAAAGATCAAGGAAGACCCGGAGACGGGAGAGTGGTGCGTTGAATATAGTGAAGGGCTGTGCTTCTATCAGAGTGATATCGCCGAATTCCTTCGTACAAAGTCAGCGGCCTACACGATGGTTGAGTACATGATGCGTGAATCCGGCATTTCCATGGAAGAAATTGACCGGTTTTACGCGGCTGGTGCATTTGGAAAGCACGTTTCAAAGGAATCCGCCATCACGATCGGCATGTACCCGGATATGGACCGCAGCCGCCTGATCTGCGCCGGAAATACGTCGCTTGCGGGAGCAGAAAAAATCCTGCTGGATCGGACCTGCATCGACGATATTGACCGCATTCTGGACGAGATGGTCTACATCCAGTTCGGCCAGGTCGCCGCTTTCATCTCTATGATGAAAGCGGCCCAGGCAATCCCACACACGGATCTGGAGCTGTTTCCGAGTGTACAGAAGAAGCTCGAAGAAAAACAAAAAGAGAAATAATGGCAATTGCTTGACCGCAGTCGAATTGTGTCATATACTTACTATTGATAATGAGAATCAATAAGGAGTGAAATATATGACACTGAAAGAACTGCCGATCGGCAAAACAGCGACCGTCCGCACGGTAGGAGGAGAGGGCGCGCTGCGGCAGCACTTCCTAGATATGGGAATCATTCCGGGGGCGGAAGTGACGATGGTAAAGTATGCACCGATGGGAGACCCTGTGGAAGTGCGGATTCACAGCTATGAACTGACACTCCGCCTCGCCGATGCCGGACGGATTGCCATTGATGAGATGCGGGACGCTGTAAAAGAAAAAGAGCAGCCGGATGCGAAAGCAATTCCGCATCCCGGCTTTGGAGAGGGCGGAAAGTACCACAATAAGGCAGAGGAGCATCCGCTGCCGGAAGGAGAGCTGTTGTCCTTTGCGCTGGCCGGAAACCAGAACTGCGGCAAGACCACCCTGTTCAACCAATTAACGGGATCCAACCAGCACGTCGGAAACTTCCCCGGCGTGACCGTAGACCGGAAGGACGGTGAAATCCGCGGCCAGAAAAACACGCTGGTCACCGATCTTCCCGGCATTTATTCGATGTCGCCGTATTCAAGCGAAGAGATCGTCACCCGGAATTCGTTCTGAACGAGCATCCGCGCGCATCATCAATATTGTAGATGCGACAAATATCGAACGAAACCTGTATCTGACGATGCAGCTGATGGAACTCGACGTTCCGATGGTACTGGCCCTCAACATGATGGATGAGGTACGCGAAAACGGCGGTTCTGTGCTCGTGAACCAGATGGAAGAGAGACTTGGCATCCCGGTTATCCCGATTTCCGCTGCAAAAAACGAGGGAATCGATGAACTGGTTGCCCATGCTGTCCATGTGGCCAAATACCAGGAAAAACCGGGCAGAAAGGACTTCTGTGAGGCGAATGACCACGGCGGTGCCGTCCACCGTGCGTTGCATGCGATCATGCATCTGATCGAGGATCACGCCGCAAGGGCGGATATTCCGGTGCGGTTTGCGGCGAGCAAGCTGGCAGAGGGCGATGCGCTGATCCTGGAGCAGCTGGCCCTCGATGAAAACGAGAAAGAGATGCTCGAGCATATCGTCTGTCAGATGGAGACGGAGCGTGGCCTGGACCGCGCGGCGGCGATTGCGGATATGCGTTTTAATTTTATTGAAAAAGTCTGCCGTGAGACCGTGGTAAAACCAAAAGAGAGCCGCGAGCATGTGCGGAGCACAAAAATTGACCGTGTGCTGACCGGAAAATATACGGCTCTGCCATGTTTTGCCGGGATTATGGCGGCTGTCTTTTTCCTGACCTTCCATGTGATCGGAGCATCGCTGCAGAGTGTGCTGGAGGTTCTGATCGGAAAACTGACCGAGCTCGTGGACAGCGCCATGACAGCATGGGGCGTCAATCCGGTGCTTCATTCCCTTGTGATTGACGGTATTTTTAACGGCGTCGGAAGTGTCTTAAGCTTCCTTCCGATCATCGTCACCCTGTTTTTCTTCCTGTCCATTCTGGAAGACAGCGGCTATATGGCGCGCGTGGCATTTGTGATGGATAAGCTGCTCCGGAAAATCGGCCTCTCCGGCCGCAGTATCGTGCCGATGCTGGTCGGTTTTGGCTGTACCGTGCCGGGCGTCATGGCGAGCCGCACCCTGCCTTCCGAGCGTGACCGGAAAATGACGATCCTATTAACTCCGTTTATGAGCTGTTCGGCAAAACTTCCGATTTACGCGTTCTTTACCGCCGCATTCTTCCCGAAATACAGTGCCCTTGTGATGGTTCTTCTGTATTTCGGTGGTATCTTCATGGCTGTCCTGATGGCGATGCTGATGCAGGGAACTTTATTCCAGGGGGAAGCCGTTCCGTTTGTCATGGAGCTTCCAAACTACCGCATGCCGGGGGCAAAAAATGTCGGACAGCTTTTGTGGGATAAGGCAAAAGACTTCCTGCAACGGGCATTCACCGTCATTTTTGTTGCCACGATTGTGATCTGGTTTTACAGACCTTTGGAACGCATCTCAATGTCGTGGAGGACTCCAAGGACAGCATTCTCGCCGTTGTCTCCGGCCGTCTCGCCCCGGTTTTCGGCCGCTTGGATTGG